>Ga0247742_10001466_pt1 | contig 16433 bp, 17 predicted proteins | sample UWRJL208509C2_FD_180944 | JGI IMG/M metagenome (GOLD analysis project Ga0247742, IMG submission 180944) | Plant litter microbial communities from Arlington Agricultural Research Station in Wisconsin, United States - UWRJ-L208-509C-2 | ecosystem: Environmental > Terrestrial > Plant litter >...
CCATTGACCTTGGATGTGTCGCCCAGTCCATGGTCTTGAATAGCGCTGCCCAAAAGATTTTCTTTGCCTGCCCGGCCGCCAAGGCATTTGCGGTTCTCGATGGACAAACCAATGCTGTGACTGTTGCTCCAACTGGAACAGATGCGCGTCCCGGGGTCATGGCCATCAACCGCAAAGCCAACATGGTCTATGCCTCAGATGAAGGCGGCCAGTACCTGACGGCGCTCGACGGTGCCACCCTGAAAGTTACTAATACCCCGGTGGACGACACCAATTATCAGAGCATGGCAGTCAACGAAACCACCAATAAGGTCTATGCATCTGATCTTTACAACTACCGTGTAACGGTATTTGATTCGCAGGCAAACCTGCTGGGTGATGTCAGGGACTTCAATAATCCGGCTGACCTGGCCGTGAACGAGGCCACGAACAAGATCTATGTCCTCGACTCAGGTGCCGCTGAAATCCGGATCATTGACGGGAAGAACGTTGCGCCGGTCTTCACCTCCGGTAACCCGCCAAACGCAGGGACTGTCGGGGTCCGGTACCAGCACTACTTCACGGCTAGCGGCTCGCTGGTACCCCAGTTCAAGGTTGCAAGCGGCTCATTACCGCCCGGCCTCACTCTGCAATCACTAAATCCTGGCGGGGTGCTAACCGGCGTTCCCACCACACCAGGCACTTACACGTTCCGCGTCGCGTCCACTAATGGCTACGGTTCAGATGCGATCAGCGCACTCCTGACCATCACGATCAAAGCGGCTAGCGTGGGGCACGACTTCAACGGAGACCGAAAGCCCGATGTCCTTTCCCGCGATGGAAACGGGAACTTGTGGCTTTACCCCGGTCAGGGCAACGGTGGCTGGCTTCCGCGGATTCAGGTTGGCCAAGGCTGGAACGTGATGACGTCCATGGTTGCCCCCGGAGACTTCAATGGGGACGGCAATGCCGACGTTCTGGCGCGTGATGGCGGCGGCGCACTCTGGCTTTACCCAGGCAACGGCGGAGGCGGTTGGTTTGCTCGAGTCCAAGTGGGACAGGGATGGAATTCGATGAGCGCTGTCACAGCAGTCGGAGACCTCGACCTTGACGGAAGTGCCGACTTGGTAGCCAGGGACGCGGACAGCTACCTCTGGCTCTATCGAGGGAACGGAAAAGGTGGCTGGCTTCCGCCGAGCCGGATGGGGAACGGGTGGCAGGTATTGACTGCGATGATGGGGCCCGGCGATTTCACCAAGGACGGCGTTCCCGATCTTCTGGCTACTGACGGCCCCGGAGCATTGCAGGAATACAGAGGTCACCAGACACGGTATGAGTGGGGAGTGCATTCGTACTTCACCGGCCCCACCACCGTAGGCAACGGCTGGAACGCCATGACCGCAATCGTGGGTCCCGGCGACTTCAACGGCGACGGCAACGTGGACCTCCTGGCCCGCGACGCAGGCGGAGCCCTCTGGCTCTACCCCAGCAACGGCCAAGGAGGCTGGCTCCCCCGCGGCCTGGTCGGCTCCGGCTGGAACGCCATGAACCTGATCATCTAGCGCACCACGAAACAAAGCAAAGCGGACGACGGCGGGAACCTCCCGCCGTCGTTCGCTTGCTTTCCGAACCCATAACCTAAGGTTCCTTAGTTTAGGCTTGGCATCATGAGCTATTCCGAAGCCCAGCCCGTCCGCATCAGTTCCGAACCTGCGCAGCTGCAAGCCCTGGAACCTGTGCTCCAAAAAGTGCGGGCAGCAGTGGGCGACGTGCCGGCATTGCTGACCCTGGCCGAGGACATCGGCCGGACCGCCCCGAAGCCCGGCGAGGGAAACACCGCCAAGCTGTGGGAATTGCTGGCCTCCGTCACAGCCGTGGATGTCGCGGCCGGGCGAGTGCTCGAACCACACCTTGATGCCTTGGCAATCCTCTCTCAAGCGGGGGCAGAAGAACCGCAAGAGGGAACATGGGGAGTCTTCGCAGCGGAAGGCCCCGGAACAAAGCTCGAGGCCAAGCGAACCGCAAACGGCGGATACGTCCTGAGTGGTTCCAAGCCCTGGTGCTCGCTCGCCGCCCAACTGGATGGCGCCGTCATCACCGCCCACACGGAAGACAACAACACCAGAGCGGCCTTCGCCGTTGACCTAAAGCACCAAGGCGTGACAGCGGAGACACCCGCGTGGACCAGTCGCGGCCTGCAGGAAATTCCGAGCGGAACAGTCCACTTTGACCAAGTCGCAGCGCAGCCCGTCAACCAAGGAAGCTGGTATTTCCAGCGCCCGGGTTTCGCTTGGGGCGGCATGGGTGTGGCTGCGTGTTGGTTAGGCGGAGCCGTCGCCGTAGCGCGAGACTACACGGATGCGTTGACCAAGGCCGCAGCAAACGGACGCGAACCGGACCAGCTGGCGCTTGCCCACTTGGGCGAGATCGACCGTATCCTTGCCACCACCACGAGCTACCTCGCCCAGGCAGCGGAACGCATCGATGCGGGCGATCTGGAGGGCTCAGATCCTGATGGACCAAGCCCCTGGCCCGAAGCCCTGCGCATCCGCGGGACTGTTGCCGCCGCCGTCGAGCGTGTCCAAACCTTGGTGACCCAGAACCTGGGCCCCGGCCCGCTGGCTTTCGACGAAGCTTATGGAAAGCGCATGGCGGACCTGTCGCTGTACATCAGGCAGCATCACGCCATGCGGGACGACGCCCAGTTGGGCGCCCTGGCTCTGAAAGGGGACCGCAGTTGGTAGCTTTCTCGCACACGGACACCGGCACGTCGGAGTCGGAATGGGCTGCCAGCGGAGTTGCTGCCTTGCCGGAGCTGCCGCTGAGCGCAGACGAACTGGCTGACATGACGTTCGTAGTTCTCGCGGCCCACCCGGACGACGAAACACTGGGCGCAGGCGGTTTCCTTGCCAAACTTCATGAAGCCGGAGCTGCAGTGGAGGTTCTGCTGTGCACCGCCGGCGAAGCTTCGCATCCTGACTCGCAAACCACGACGCCGGAACAGCTTGCCGCTGTCAGGCTCACGGAGTTCGACTCGGCAGTGTCCGGGCTGAATCCCAGCGCCACGTGGCGGTTCCTGGAACTTGCCGATGGGCAGCTCGCGGCCAGTACGGAGAGGATCGCGGACTCTCTTCGGGCAGCGGTTGCGGGAAGGCCGGCCGACAGCGTCACGATTATTGCCCCCTATCGCCATGACGGGCACATCGACCATGACACCCTTGGCAGCATCGCCGCGGACGTCGCGGCACAGGGCGGCCATGGCCTGCTGGAGTATCCCATCTGGTACTGGTTGTGGGCTGGTCCGGATGACTCCACATGGAACTCGTGGGTGCGGGTGCCGTTAGCGGATCAGGATCAGCGCGCCAAACAACGGGCAATGGGCGCCCACCTCTCCCAAACGAAGCCGCTGTCCGATCAACCCGGAGATGAGACGCTCCTTTCAGATACGTTCCTTGAACACTTCAGAAGGCCATGGGAGACCTTCTCTTGGCATCCTTCCGCGGCCGGGAGCAACAGTGCCGCAGACGCCGAGCGGATCTTCGACAAGGTCCACTCCAGGGAGGAAGATCCCTGGAGTTACACCACCAGCTGGTACGAACGGCGCAAACGGTCAATGACCTTGGCCGCGCTGCCGGAGGAATCGTATGAATCCGGGCTGGAACTGGGTTGCTCCATTGGCACTCTCAGCGAGGAACTCGCCCAGCGCTGCCAACAGTTCCTTGGAGTGGACGCCAGCAGCGCAGCCCTTGCCCAGGCAGCTAAGCGGCTGGCCCGATTCCCCTCCGCCCAAGCCAAGCACCTGACCATGCCCGGTGAATGGCCTGAGGGAACGTTCGATCTTGTGGTGTTGTCCGAGACGGGTTACTACCTTTCGCCGGATGAACTCTCTGAGCTCCTGGCACGGATTGAGGCGTCCACGCGACCCGGCGGCACCTTGGTGTTGTGCCATTGGCGGCACCCCATTTCGGGCTGGCAACTGGACGCCGAAGCGGTCCATGCCATGGCTCGTAAGAAACTCGGCTGGCCCACGCACGGCCTCTACCGTGAGAAAGACTTCATGTTGGAGATCCTTCTGGCACCTGAGAGGACGCCATAACCATGACCGGGCCTTTGGAGATCAAGAGCGTGGCAGTGGTCATGCCCGCCCACAACGAGGACCAACACATCGGGAAGGCACTGGTGGCACTAAAGGCCGCCGCGGACGCACTCAACCGTGATTGCCCATGCGTGGAGGCCAGGATGGTGGTGGTCCTGGATCACTGCACCGACCGCTCTGCGGAGATTGCCGCGGCGCACACCTCCGGCGACAACCGCTTCAGCGTGGTCAACGTGAACCTGCGCAGCACGGGCGCGAGCCGGGGCTTTGGCTTCCGCGCTGCCTTGGAAAGCCTGCGAGCTAATGACACCGCCGGTATCTGGCTGGCCACCACGGACGCCGATTCCGTTGTTCCCCGGAACTGGCTGACGCGGCAAGTGGAATTGGCCAACGCCGGAGCGGACGCCCTCCTTGGGTCCGTGGAACCCGACCCGGCGGACATGGACCCGGCCATCCATCGTCGTTGGATGGAACTCCATCCGTTCCGGGAGGACCACCAGCACATCTACGGCGCCAACTTGGGAATCCGGGCCTCGGCCTATATCAGTGCGGGAGGCTTCCCCGGGCTGCGCTCCCACGAGGACCGCGTTCTGGTGGAACGGCTCCGTCACCGAGGTTTCGCAGTGTCAGCCACGGACACCATCCGCGTTGTAACCTCTGGGCGGACACATTCCCGCGCGCCGGAAGGGTTCGCCGCGTACCTGCGGTCGCTCGCTGCGGAGATTCCGGCTGCCCACGTACCTGCTGCCGAGCTTCCCACGGCCGCCGGCAGCTAAACCGCCAACGCCCCCTCCAACGCGGCAATCGCAGCCTTCGTGATCGTTTGGCGTTCGCCCGTACCGTCAACGCTGAGCAGAATCCCCCGGTTCGAGTACGCCGTCAGCACTGGCTGCGTTTGGTCCCGGTACAGCTCAAGCCGCCGCTGAATCACGGGTTCGGTATCGTCGGCGCGTCCCTGTTCCTTCGCCCGGAGGAGCATCCGGGCAAGCAACTCGTGGTCCGATGCGGTCAGCTCAAGGACTACTTCCAGTGTTTGCTGACGGTCGGCCAGCATCTCGTCCAGGGCACCGATTTGGATGACCGTCCGTGGGTAGCCGTCCAGAAGGAAACCTGCCGCAGCATCTGCCTCTTCGAGCCGAACCCTCAGCATGGCCGTGGTGACATGGTCCGGCACAAACTCCCCGCGATCCATATAGCCGCTGGCTTCTGCCCCCAATTCCGTTTTGTCGCGGACGTGGTCACGGAACAGCTCACCAGTGGAAATGGCGGGGATCCCAAAATGCCGGGCAATGTGCTCTGCCTGCGTACCTTTACCGGAACCGGGAGGACCCATGATGATCATTCGCGCCATGACACTGGTCCGTTTCGAGAGGCAACAAGGGACTTAACCATACGCCGACGACGGCGGGAGGCACCCGCCGTCGTCGGCATCTTTTGCTTTGGGTTCAGTGATCAGGCATTGGCAAGCATGGCGTCGATCTGCCCGACTGCTTCCCGCATTCCCTCATCCATGCCCATCTCGACCATCTTCTGCATCTGTTCTTCGGAGTCGAAGGTGGACGTGATGGTCATGCGGGTGCGGTTTTCCAGGGGCTCAAGTTTCACGGTGGCGTGGGTGATACCCAGGTCATCTACCGGCTCGCCTTGTTCGTCGGCGAATCCGTCGTCGAACTCAAGGTGGTCCGGGGAGTTGATGGCGGTGAACTTCCACCAGCCCCGCGCTTTGGTGCCGTCCGGACCGGTCATGTAGTACGCGGCCTTCCCGCCAACGGTGAATTCGTGCGTCTCAAAAGTGGCCGGCCAGGTGGGCGGTCCCCACCAACGCTCAAGCTGCCGGGGGTCTTCCCAAACCTGCCAGACGCGCTTCACGTCGGCATCGAATTCAGAAACAATGCTGAAGCTCAGGGCCTCAACATCCTTGTTTACGCTGACAACAGTCATGGCAGATCCCTTTCATCATCTTCGGCGAGTATGTCCGCAATCCGGTCGGCTCGTTGCCTCCAGATCATTTCCAGTTGATCCAGCAGATGGCGGGCTTTCTGTAGTCCTTCATAGTTTCCCTGCACGATCTGTTCCCTCCCACGCTTCTCCTTGGTCACCAGGGAGGCCCGTTCCAGGACCGCAACATGTTTTTGTACGGCCGCGAAACTCATGGTGTAGAGCGCAGCAAGCCCGGAGACCGAGTACTCCCCCTCGGTCACCCGGGCCACGATGTCCCTGCGGGTGGCATCGGCCAGCGCTTGGAACAGGCGGTCTGTTTCGTCGTCAGAGAGACTTCTACGGAGCTGATCTACAACCATTTGGTTGTACGATATCCCCGCACGCCACGCCACGTCAACGGGTTACCGACGCGACAACTGGCCGGCGACAGTTCGCCGGCGACAGTTCGCTGGCGACACGCACATTCACCAGGGCCGCCCACCCGCACCACCAATCGCCTTCCCGGCGCTCTCTCACATAACGCGCCATTTCCGCCGACGCTCTCTCACCAGGTGATAGAGCGTTGGGCGGAAGGGGCTGTTATGTGAGAGAGCGCTTGGGCTGACCGGGCCTGTTATTTCCCTCCTCAAAGACCGACAATGTAAGTATGCTGATTATTATCGGGCAAGACTAAGAGGAGGACACAGTGACCACAAAAGTGAACAAGACAATCATGGTCAACGTCCCGGTCAGTACGGCCTACAGGCAGTGGACCAAGTTCGAGGAGTTTCCACACTTCATGGGCGGCGTTGAGCGCGTGACACGGCTCAGCGACGACCGGCTGGAATGGGTGGCCGAAATCGCGGGCGTCCATCGCCGCTGGGAAGCCAAGATCGTCCAACAGGACCTGGACCGAGCGGTGGCATGGGCCGCCGTTGAGGGTGCCAAGAACGCAGGTTGGGTTGATTTCAAAGAAGCAGGCCCAAGCCAGACGTCACTGCATCTGTCCTTGGAATACGAACCGCACGGCGTCCTCGAGTTCCTGGGCGACAAGTTGCACATTGTTGAAAGGCAGGCTGAGTCAGACTTGAAGAAGTTCAAGGAGTACATCGAAAAGCAGGCACCGGAGACCGTCGACGAGACCTCCAGGCCAGGGACTGCCGCTGCCGGGGAGTCGGCTACCCCCGCCTCGGACTCGACACCGATCGTGGATCCCATCACCCACCCGTTCGATCAGACCAACGGCCTGGCCGACGTGGATGGCGACTCCGACGAAACCGCCGAGAGCGACACGCGCAGTGCCGCAGAACGGAAGCAGGACGAGGACCGCGGACCGGGCTTCATACCGCCACAGAGCGGCTTCCTGCCGGGACAGCACTAATCGCTCCTCCCTTGTGACGACCCGTTTCGCTGCGTTTCGTAGAATTTAGCACGGTTGAGCGGGGTGACAGACCGGCTTGGGCGCAGGCACCTCGCTCCGTAGTGTCGAGCCATGCCGAAGCCTTCAGCCACTCCGCTCTCCGTCCTCGATCTGAGTCCCGTATCTGCCGGTCAGACTCCGGGCGATGCCTTGCGGAGCACTCTTGCCCTGGCCGCTGCTGCCGAGGCTTCCGGCTACTCGCGGTATTGGCTGGCCGAGCACCACCTCAACACAGGCGTTGCGGGGTCAGCCCCGCACATTCTGGCCGGGTTGGTTGCCTCCGCCACCACGACCATCAGGGTGGGGACCGCGGCCACCTTGCTGGGAAATTACAGGCCGCTCCAGATTGCCGAGAGCATTGGAACGCTCGCCGCCGTTTTCCCGGACCGCGTGGACCTTGGCTTCGGTCGCTCCGGCCCGCCCAAGTCGCCCAGCGAACCCGCGCCCGGAGTCGTGCCCGCGGCGGAGGCCGTCACCGATCGAGTGGTTGACGGACTGCTGATCCCCGCGCCGCGCCCCATCTTCGGCGCTGTCCCGCCCAGGAAGTTCCGGCTGCAGGGTGAACTGCTGGGCCGCTTCCCCGGGGACACGGACAACTTCGAGAACGACATCCAGGACATCATCGGATTTTTCACCGGCGAGTACAGGACCAAACACGGCGAGGAAGTCACTGCTACACCCGCCCTCGGCCACGCGCCGCAGTTCTGGGTCCACGGCTCAACAGCCGGACCCAGTGCACGGCTGGCCGGCAAGTTGGGCCTCCCCTTCGGCGCGAACTACCACGTGGCACCGGCGGGGGTTCTGGACTCCATTGCCGAGTACAGGGCCCACTTCGAACCCTCCGCAGCCTTGCGGGAACCGCATGTGATCGTCTCCGCGGACGTGCTGGTAGCTCCGGACGAACGCCAGGCCCAGCGCTTGGCCCGCGGCTACGAACACTGGGTGCACGGCATCCGCAGCGGCCACGGCGCCATCCCGTACCCGTCACCAGACGATGCGTTGGAGCTCACCCTGGATGCGGAAGCCAAGGACCTCATCAAGGACCGCTTGGACACACGGTTCGTGGGCGATCCCCACCAGGTCAGCGAAGGTCTCCGTACCTTGCAGCGAGCCACCGGCGCCCAGGAACTGCTCATCACCACCATTGCCCATGACCCCGCCGACCGTCAGAACTCCTACCAGCTGCTGGCCGAAGCCTGGGGCCTCTAGCCTTTTCCGATTTTCCAACCACCACCTAGCAAGGGAGCACCATGTCCAACGAAACCGCCGTCCAGGAACCCGTCCAGGAATCAGTCCAGGACACCCAACTGATCACCGCCGATGCCGCGGCCAAGCTCATCAAAGAAGGTGCCCTGCTGATCGATGTCCGCAGCGAAGGCGGCCGCGCCAACACCGGCGCAGTCCCCGGCGCTGTGGTGGTGAACCGCGAGCACGTGGACGAAGACTTCAGCCCTGAATCCGCACACCGCCTCGCCCAGCTCAGCGGCACCGACCAGAAAATCGTGGTGTTCTGCGGCTCCGTGAACGGTTCACGACCCGTCGCGCAAAAACTCAAGGTCCTCGGCTACACCAACGCTGTCCACGTGGACGGCGGCTTCCCGGCCCTCCGCGATGCCGGCGTCCCCACCACCGGGCCCACCGCCCCGCCCGTCGAAGCGACTCCGCCCGCAGCCACCACTCAGGCGTCCACCGATTCGGTGGCTTCCGAGCGCTGAGTACCTGCCGCCGTCGGGCCTTCCGGCGTCAGCACCACCGCCGTCGTCGCGGCTTCCTTTCCGGAAGTCACGACGGCGGCACTCGTCTTTGCGCGATCCCGCGCCTCACGAAGCCAGTCGATTCCAGCGGCGAGCGGGGCGACGCCCAGAAAAATGCGGCACATGACGATGCCTTGGTGGAAGGCGTTCTTGGAAGCTTGGCCGGTGGCGGCGCCGTTTGCCTGCAGGAACCGCATGACCGTGTGTGAATCAGCACCCAAGGCCCGGACCCACCGATAAACGGACACTCCCGAATGGAGCATCCGGAGTGCCGTTTGTCGGCGGATCATAGCGTCGGCGGGGAACGACGGGCGGCATTGCACCTGAAGGGAAAGCGGTTCGTGAGAGAGGGACGCCCAAAAACCCGCGGGATGTGAGAGAGGGACGCCAAAAAACCCGCGGGATGTGAGAGAGGGTCAGGAAGTGTGGGCCAGCACCCGCGCTCGGGCGGCGGCTTGGCCTGCCCGGAGCTCCTCGGCGGTCCGGCCCTGCTCCCGATGCGCCACTTCCTGCTTCAACTGCGGGATGACGTGCTGGCCAAACTCCAGTGCGTCCGGGACGAAGTCGTAACCGCGGAGGCCGAAGATCTCGAATCCGAGGTCGTGGTAGTCCAGGATCGCTTGGGTGACGGTGTCGTAGGAGCCGACCAACGCCGTCGCGCTTCCGCCCCCGCCGCCCGCTGCTTTGGCGAGTGCCGTCCAGAGGGCGCGGTCATGAAGGTCGCCACGTTCCGCGGCAGCGAGCAGCCTTTGGGTGCCGGCAGCTTCGGGCTTCTGGTTGTAGTGGCGCACAGGATCAATGACCTCGCCGGCGGAGCGCCGCGCCTCGAACGTTCCAAGGATGGCGTGTGCCTTCTCCCAGGCGAGCTCATCAGTCGCTGCAACTATGGGCCGGAAGGCGATCTGCCAGCGCAACGGTTCAACTCTGCCCAAAGCAGCGGCCCGCGCAAGGATCTGCTCTTGCTGCGATGCGGCGTCGGCCAGCGGCTCGCCGAAGAGCGCATAGATGTCTGCTTCAGCGGCGCCCACAGACCACGCGGCTTCGGAGGAGCCGCCAAAGGAAATACCCGGCCTCTTGCCGGCAAAGGGCCCTAGCCCCGAGGCAAAGTCCTGGAAGCGGTAATGCTCGCTGTCCCAACTGAACGATTCCCCGGACCACGCCCGCCGAACGATCTGCATGTACTCCTGCGTCCGGCCGTACCGGGCATCCTTGGCCAGGAAATCACCCTCGCGGGCCTGGTCCGCTTGGCTTCCGCCGGTGATGAAGTGCACGGTCAGCCGCCCTTGCGCGATGTGGTCCAGCGTCAGGAAGGAACGGGCGGCGAACGTCGGATGGGAGACGTTGGGCCGGTGCGCCAACCGCAGCTGGATTCGCTCCGTGTTCGCAGCTACCCACGCCGCGTGGACAGAGGGATCCTGTGTGGTGGAGTTGTACGCAAAAAGTACGTGGTCCCAGTTGTTGTCCTCGTGGATCCGCGCAATGCGGGCCGCGTACTGAGTGTCGAAGAAAGACGTGGTGGCAGGCGACGTCTCCGTGGAGTCGTTGCCGGCGCCCATGCCGAGGAACTCGATAGGCATAATAATTCTCCAAAAAGACTTAGCGGCGAAGGATGCGCTGGGCCAGGAAATTACCCAGCAACTGCGCGGCCTGGACCATGACGATGATGATCAGGACTGTCACCAGGGTGACTTCCCAGTTGAACTGCTGGTAGCCGTACATGATGGCGAAGTTGCCCAGCCCACCGCCGCCGATGTACCCGGCCATGGCAGACATGTCCACAATCGCGATGATCATGAACGTGTAGCCCAGAATCAGCGGCGCGAGCGACTCTGGAATCACCACGGACCACAGGATGTGCAGCCTGCTGTCTCCCATGGCCCGAGCGGCCTCAACCACGCCGGGATCTGACGCCACCAGGTTTTGCTCCACTACCCGCCCAATCACCACACCGGCCATCAACGCCATGGGCAGGATCGCGGCAGTAGTGCCAATAGTGGTGCCCATGATGATCAAGGTCAGCGGCGCGATGGCCGTGATGAAGATGATGAACGGGATGGGCCGGATGATGTTCACCAGGAAGTTCAGGAACGAGAACACGGCCTTATTGGCGAACAAGTTTCCGGGCCTGGTGGCGTAAAGGGTGACGCCCAACGCCAGTCCGGCGATGCCGCTGAGCAGGACGGTGATGACCACCATGTAGATGGTCTGTTGGAAGGATTCGCCCAGGACGGGCAGGAGGGTTGTCCAGTCGGTCATGGCTATTCTCCAGCGTTCGCGGGGACGGGAAGGTGCGGAACGGCACTATCGGCGGGGGCCGCCGTCGGGAATTCACGTTCGACGGCGGTAACGTCACCTAGCTCGGCGAGCGCGGCGTCAATCGCGGCGTCGCTGCCTGTGAGCTCGTACGTGAGGGTGCCGAGGATCTTGTTCTGAATCTCGGTGACGCCGCCGAACACCACACTGGAACCCACGCCGTGGCGCTCGAACGTGGCCGCAACCAAAGGGGTGGGCGCTGCCTCTGAGATGCCAACGGAGACGAGCTGGCCCGGGTGTGCCGCGGCGAGGCGGCTGACGGTGTCCGGTCCCGGGGTGCCGTGGACGGCCGTGGAAACGAAGCGTTGGGTGGAGTCGCTGCGGGGGTCGGCGAATACGGAGTATGTAGGCCCGGATTCCACTACCCGGCCGGATTCCATCATCACTACGGTGTCGCAGATTTCCCGGACAACGTGCATCTCGTGGGTGATCACCACAACGGTGGTGCCGAGTTCTTTGTTGATGCGGCGTAGAAGGCGCAGGACGTCGCGGGTGGTTTCCGGGTCCAGTGCGCTGGTTGCTTCGTCAGCGAGGAGGATGTCCGGGGCGTTTGCCAGCGCACGGGCAATGCCTACGCGTTGCTGCTGCCCTCCGGAGAGCCGGCGTGGGTAGGAGCCTGCCTTGTCCGCGATACCCACGAACTCAAGAAGCTCCTCCACGCGCGGCTTGATCTTCTCTTTGGGCCACCCTGCCACCTTCAACGGATACGCGACGTTCCCGAACACGGTGCGGGACTTCAGGAGATTGAATTGTTGGAAGATCATGCCGATGCCGGCACGGACTTTGCGCAACTGGCTTTCGGGGAGCGACGAGATGTCCTGGCCTTTGACGTAAACGTGGCCCTCGGTGGGACGTTCCAAGCCGTTGAGCAGGCGGACCAGCGTGGATTTTCCGGCACCGGAATATCCCACGATGCCTACTACAGTGCCCTCTTCAATGTCCAAGGTGACCTCGTCTACGGCCCGCACTGCTTCGGTGCGTTGGCTGCGCTTGCTTCCTTGAACCGGGAACAGCTTGCTGACTCCGCGCAGGGAAACGATCGCGCTCACCGGAGCCTCCTTCGGGGTTGATTGAATGCCCATTCCAGCAGCGCGGAAGCCAGCCCATCGAACCCAGTGACCCCCTGTGACCTGCGGTTTCTTCCCTTGACGGTGCGCGTCGGAGTGTTGCGGAGGCATTCGATTCAGACCATCCACCGTGCCTAGCGTGAGCCGAGGGGAACACCCTGCACCTTCCATTCGCATCAAGACCCTTTGTACGGAGAAGCATCATGAAGAACCGCCTGTTAGTCGCCGCCGTCGGCCTGATCGCCGCCCTATCGCTCTCGGCATGCGGGGGTCCGTCAAGTGGTTCCACAACCTCTGCGAACACCAAGGTGGTCATCGGCGTGGACGACGGTGCCGAGGAGCACTGGACCATCCTGAAGAACAAGCTCAAAGATCAGGGCGTTGATCTTGAGGTCAAGAACTTCACAGATGGCGCGCAGATCAATACGGCAACCCAGCAGGGCCAGGTGGACATCAACCTCTTCCAGCACCTGAAGTACCTGTCCCAGTTCAACGTCAACAGCAATGGCACGCTGGTCCCGGTAGGCGCTACCGCCGTTTACCCGCTGGCTCTGTACTCGGAGAAATTCAAATCCGTTGGTGAGCTGCCGGCGGACGCCGAGGTTGCGATTCCGAACAACCCCACAAACCAGGCCCGCGCACTGCTGAACCTGCAGACCGCCGGCTTGCTGCAGCTCAAGGATGGCGGCAACTCGCTGTCCACTCCGGCTGAGATCACCTCGAGCAAGATCAAGGTTGTCCCCGTTGACAGCAACCAAACGGTGAACGCGCTCAAGGGAACCACGGACGCCGCCGTCGTGAACAACACCCAAGCCCAGAAGGGTGGACTGGGTGACGAGAAGATCATCTTCAAGGAAGACCTGAACTCCGAGTCCCTGGCCCCGTACATCAACGGCTTCGTGGTGAAGGCCGACCGTAAGGACGACGCCACGTGGAAGAAGATCGTTGATGCCTACCACTCCCCCGAAGTTGAGGCCTCGGTGACCAAGCTCAACGACGGCAACTTGCAGTTCAAGGCTGACTGGACCGCTGCGAAGCTGCAGGAAGTCCTCACTGCTGAAGAAGCAGCCATCAAGAAGAGCAAATAGCACTTGAGGGGCGGCGGCCCTGCGCCACAGAGTGCCGCCGCCCCTCAACCTTCCTGACCCCAAAAAGCAACAGCACCGAAACAGGCCCATGAACCAGACACTCATCCGTGAACGCCAGCAGATCCATTTCTTCGCCTACCTTGTGGGCACAGGCATCCATCTGGCTTCATGGCGCCACGAGACAGCCTTTCCCCAGGCCAGCATCGATTTCGCCCACCAGGTACAGCTCGCCAAAACTGCCGAGGCCGCCAGATTCGACGCGATCTTTCTGGGGGATTCCCTCGCGATTGACGAGACCTCCAATCCGGGCATCCTCAACAGGTTCGAGCCCATCGGGCCTGGTCACGGCCCTTGGCGCGGTCACCAGTAACATCGGCCTCATCGCCACGTCCTCCACGTCCTATGACGAGCCCTTCAACTTTGCCCGGGCGGCACTCACAGCTGACCACATCAGCGGCGGCCGTGTTGGCTGGAACATCGTCACCACGCGGGACCTCACCAATAGCACAGCCGGCAACTTCAGCGCCGTTGAGCACTTCGACCACAGCCTCCGCTACCGCCGCGCTGAAGAATTCGTGGAGGTCACCCAAGGGCTCTGGAATTCCTGGGACGCGGACGCTTTCCTCTACAACAAAGCGCAAGGACGCTTCTTTGATCGCCGCAAACTCAGCCGGCTGGACTACCAAGGCGAGTTCTTCAAGGTCGCCGGCCCCCTGAACATCGGGCCCTCTCCGCAGCACTCCCCTTTGCTGGCCCAAGCAGGCACTTCCGTGCCGGGCCAGAAGCTAGGGGCACGCTTCGCCAACGCCCTCTTCGCGAGCCACCCCGACGTTCCTCAAGCGCGTCAGTACAGGGAATCCATCCGGGCCCAGGCGAAGGCGTTCGGCCGGAATCCCGACGAGCTCTACGTCTACCAGGCCATCTCGCCGGTTGTGGCGGACAGCCGGGAAGAAGCTCTGGAGCGCATCCGGGAGCTGGACAGCCTCATTGGCGATCAGCAGGTGCTGGATTTCCTGCAGGAATACTTCGCCGGGCAGCTCGACTTCACCGGGCTCGGAGCGGATGCCACCGTGGCCCAGTCCGGCATCCCCGGCGTCACGCAGCCCAGGACCGATTTCCGCTCCGCTGGCGAACAGATTCGCGGCCGGGAGGATGAGGTGACGCTCAAGGACCTCTACTCGATCCTCACCGGCGACAAACGGAATCACGACTTCATCGGGACCCCGCAACATGTGGCCGACTCCTTGGAACGCTGGCACGCCGAAGGCGCCGCGGACGGCTTCAACCTCATGTTCTCCCTTCTCCCCCAGGACCTGGAGCGTTTCGCCACCGGCGTTATTCCCCTGCTTCAGGAACGCGGCCTTGCGCGCACCGAGTATGCGGGCACCACCCTGAAATCGCACCTGGGACTTCATCCGCAGCCGAAAGGACAATCATGACCACCCAAGCAACCGTTGCCACCGGCACCTACGTGATTCGCGAGGCCCGCCACGAGGAGTACGACGCCGTAGGGCGGCTGACGTACCAAGGTTTCGGTCATCATCTTCCCGGCTCGCGTCAGCCCGACGGCGAGCGGCTCGCTCTGTTGTTGGACGCTGAAGCCCGCGCCCGCGAGGGCGTGCTGCTGGTGGCCGAGGACACTGACACCGGACGACTTGTGGGCACTGCCAGCCTCCTGCCGTTCGGTTCGTACCTGAGCCGGCAGGCCGAAGAAGGTGAAGTGGAGCTCAGGCTGCTGGCCGTGCTCCCGGAGGCCCGCCGCGCGGGGCTTGGCCAGCGGCTCCTGGATGAATCCGCCCGTATTGCCGCCGCCCGGGGCGCAGACCGCGTAGTCCTGGACACCGCCGTCGATAATGAACCGTCCCAGCGGCTCTACCGCCGCCTTGGCTACGTCCGCCGGCTGGAGCGTGAAAAGGAGCGCCCTGCGCCGAAGGTCCAACTGGTTGTTTACACGCTGGAACTGGCTGCATCGAGGTGACTCCAGCGGCGATACACGGCGTCACGAGCGACGTGTAATCGGTCACACTTAGCCGGATTGACTTGTCAACGGCGCCGGGCAGCATGAACCATGAATGAGGGAATTCGTTCCCGCACAAGCTAAATCAGCAATCCTCACCGACGAGGATGCGGGCCCCGGGCGAAGAAGCTTGGGGCTGTCACCGGCCTGAGTGAAAGTACTGACAATGACGACACATACTGACTCCATCACGCTGAAAATCTGGGACAAGTCGGCAATCGACCACACGATCGATGCCGCCATTGAATCCCTCTCCCACCGCGCTGCCGCCGAAAACTGCGGAATCGCGGTAACCCTTAGCGGCCCCAAGACCTTCACGGTCAGCCTGAACCGCTAAGCAGCTCAAGCTCCACGAAAGAGGACGACGCCGGGACGCCCCGACGTCGTCCTCTTGCGTTAAAGCGCGCCACGCCACGTCAGTACACCCACCCCAAATGAGTACAGCCATCCCAAAGTCAGTACAAGTGGGCCCCTACCCCGAAACGTGACGGCGCTCAGAAAGTCCTGAGCAAACCTTGAGACTTCCTTGATGGTTTCCCTCCCCTGATCTTGCGTTCGCGTTGGAACTCTAAGTGAGTCAACGCTTCAAGGCACGAACGGAGGGATCACAATGCTCACGGAAACAACAGCGGCACCTGCCCCGGCAAGCGCCCCGGACACTGCCACCAGGCGTCGCCGATCCCACCGTGCGGCCGGCGGGGTAGTCACCGTCCTGGTTCCGGCGCACAACGAGTCCGCCGGCATCACCGAGACGCTCCACTCCCTGAACAACCAGACCC
>Ga0247742_10001467_pt1 | contig 16429 bp, 5 predicted proteins | sample UWRJL208509C2_FD_180944 | JGI IMG/M metagenome (GOLD analysis project Ga0247742, IMG submission 180944) | Plant litter microbial communities from Arlington Agricultural Research Station in Wisconsin, United States - UWRJ-L208-509C-2 | ecosystem: Environmental > Terrestrial > Plant litter >...
TTTTTGTCGTTATTCTTAGCAACAGAAATATAGGACAATACCGCTTTTAACGGAAAATCTGTATTAGAGGGTGGGTTTTCGAGCACACCGGTAACCTTAACCAAACGACCGCCCATTTTGAGTGTTTTGCCAATTACGCCTTTCCAGTCACCAAAGTATTTTGTGGCAGTAGCCTTGGTTAGCAGTACGGTGTTGGGCTCACTCAAAGCGGTTTTCATATCGCCCTCAATCAATCCAAAATCAAACATTTTAAAAAATTGCGGCTCTGCAAAAAACGTTCCGTTTACCTCCTTAAACTTTTTTTCTACTATGTTACCCTTACCCTCAACCACTACCTGCACATCATTATAACTGGCAATAGCTCCGGCGTTGGCCACTTCCGAAAGCTCCGTTCTGATGGCAGAAGTTACCGGCACCGGCACACCGGTACGGTATCCGCGGCTATCGGCATTTTTACCAGCCCTGCCAACGCGGTAAATCCTGTCTTTTTTGGCATGAAACTGATCAAAGCTTTGTTCGTACTGCACTACCAGAAATATTAAAAGAAAAGCAGCAAAGCCCACGGCCAAACCTGCAATGTTTATTGCGGAATTGCTTTTGTGCCTGGATAGATTTCTAAGAGCTGTTTTGAAGTAGTTTTTTAACATTTTAGCAGGATTTAGTTGATTGGAACCTTTATTTAATTCAATAAGCCATTGCCAAAACAAATGCCACCGAATTAATTAATTGATAATCTGATACTTAAATTCAAATACATGATACACAGGTGTTCGTTTCCGATGCATATGGTGTTCGGTTTCAGCCAAAGCTTCTTTACCGCTGGCTAATGAGGCGAATATCCTTCAAAAATAATTAGCTTAAAGTACTTTGTAATTTAAAAAGCGTTATTTTCACGTCAATCATAAACCCTTAAAATTATCAGAATGCCTACCAATGATGTACCTCCCGTGCAAACTACAATAAGCTCATGGTTTAAACTCTGTAAAAAACACCTGTTTGCCGCAGGTTTGTGCCTGTTGTTTTTTAACAGTTCACTCTATGCTCAAAAAACGAACGCCTTCCCTACCAGTACGCCTGAAGCAGAAGGCGTTTCCGCTGCCGGAATAGATAGTTTTCTGAACGCGGCAGCACATAGCAAACATGAGTTTCACAGCTTTATGTTTTTACGCCATGGCAAGCTGATTGCCGAGGGCTGGTGGAACCCTTATAAGCCAGATTTAAGGCACAGCCTTTACAGTTGCAGCAAAAGCTTCACCTCCACAGCTATTGGGTTTGCAGTGAGCGAAAAGCGGCTGTCGGTAAATGACAAGGTGATCTCCTTTTTTCCTGGCAGTTTGCCAGATACCATAAAGCCCTACCTTGCCGCACTTACGGTAAAAGATCTGTTAACTATGTCTGTTGGACAAACTGCTGATCCAACTTTTGCAATCGCATCAAAAGAAGACGATTGGATTAAATCTTTTCTGGCGTTACCCATCACCTATAAGCCAGGCAGCGTGTTTTTGTACAACTCCATGGCAACATTTATGCTATCGGCCATTGTGCAAAAGGTAACCGGCCAAAAAGTAGTTGACTATCTTAAACCCCGCCTCTTTGATCCCCTGACAATAAAAGGTATTGATTGGGAAATTAACAAACAAGGTATCAATACCGGCGGCTGGGGACTGCGTGTAAAAACCGAAGATATGGCTAAACTCGGTCAGCTTTATTTGCAAAAAGGCCAATGGAATGGCAAACAGGTACTGCCAAAAGAATGGGTGGAGGAAGCTACCACTTTTAAAATTGACCAGGCTCCCGGCGTAGCTCAAAGTAAAAGAGATTCGAGTGACTGGATGCAAGGCTATTGCTATCAATTTTGGCGCTGCCGTAATAACGCATTCCGGGCCGATGGGGCTTTCGGGCAGTATATAATTGTTATGCCCGATCAGGATGCAGTAATTGCCATTACTGCAGAAACAAGTAATATGCAGGAAGAACTTAACCTGGTATGGAAATATTTGCTGCCTGCAATGCACAAACAGGCTTTACCAGTCGCAAAAGCCAGTGATGATAAACTTGAAAAACATTTAGCTGCCTTAAGTTTAGCTCCTGCAGCTACTACCGGCAATGTTGTAAATAATACTTTCTATAAAACATTTTCAATTCATCCCAATGATTTACATATCAGTTCAATAACCTTTAAGATCACCAATAATATTTGTCATCTTACCCTAAAAAAGGATTCTGCAAGTTTTATGCTTGATTTTGAAACAGGCAAATGGCTACCCGGTAAAACAGATATGCAGGGTCCGGGTTTAGTTGCAGCCGCCAGGGAAGACTTTTCTTTACTACTGCCTTATAAAATAGAGGGCAGCTATGGATGGAATGATAATAAAACGTTGCAGTTAAAACTACGTTATATTGAAAGCCCGCACACTGAAACCATCACCTGCCACTTCAACGATCAGCAATTAACAGCGGATGTGGAGTACAGCTTCACCTACGGAAAAAATAAGATTGAACTCCAGGGGAACCAGACTAATTAATAAGAAAGCATAAAACTACCCGGAGATATTACCCCCGGAAACTATATTTAAAGGCATCAAACAGAACGTTTGGTGCCTTTTTTATTTAAGAATCAGGATACCAAGCCATCATCCTCACCCGCTGTTATGGGGTTATAAAAATAAAAATCATTCAGGTTTATGGAATTTAGATTTAACCTGCATCTTATAAATAATTATATATTTTAATAACCGTTAATGCTTAAATTTATACCCATCTGCCAAACCCTGAATCTTATGCATCTACCATTTTTTAATACGCTGAAATATGCGCTGGTTATCTGCTCTTTTCTCCTTATTCAAACTGCATTTGCCCAAAACAAGTATCAGGATATTGGCAACCGGATTGATTCATTAGCCAGTGTCGGGCTACCAAAATCGGCCCTGAAAGAAGTTGATAAACTTGATGCCCTGGCTCGTGAAAACCATAATACACCCCAGCAAATACGGGCTGTTATTTACCGGATGACCTTTCAATCCTACCTGGAAGAAAACGCCCTTGTTGCCATTATCAGTCGTTTAAAAACAGATATTGATCAATCTAAATTTCCGGTGAAGCCTGTGCTGCAATCATTACTGGCAGAAACCTACTGGAAATATTACGATCATAACTGGTATCAATTTAGCCAGCGAACCAGCCTGGAAAAAGCCGACACCGACTTTACCCGCTGGGATCTGAAAACCATTATTGCCGAAACCAGTCATTTATATCAGCTTTCATTAGCAGACGCTTCAAAAGAACAGGACACCCCCATCAGCATACTTGACGGGGTTTTAGAAGGCGATAAAACCACACGATACCTGCGCCCCACATTATATGATATGCTGGTACAACGTGCATTTGATTTTTACCTTACCGATAAACCTGAGCTCATAAAACCCAGGCTCCCATTCCTGCTAAATGATCCTGCTTTATTTGGCAGTGGAGATACTTTTGCTAAACTCCATTTTAAAACTACAGATACTACTTCAACCTACTATCGGGGTATAAAGTATTTGCAGCAAGCTACTGCATTCCATTTACAGCGTAATGAACAGGAAGCCCTGGCGGATATTGATCTGCAACGATTGCGCTTTTTATATACCAAAGCCACTGTTCCGTATAAAGATTCGCTATATCTTGCCGCTTTAGAACAAATAGCCTCAAACCTATCCGCAAAACCCATCAGAGCTGATGCTTTGGTATTGCAAGGGCAGTATTATAACCAGCTGGATAGTTTAAAAACAGCACATAATTATTTTACAAAAGCATTTACAGCTTATCCGGAAAGTTTAGGTGGTAGAAATGCGCATGCTTTGATCAAAGAGATAGAGGAAAAACAAATTTATGCCTCTATTGAAAATGAGAACATTCCAGAAAAACCGTTGCTCGCTTTATTAGGCTATAAAAACATTACCTCAGCTAAACTCAGCGTGTATCATTTATCAGAAGCCCAATTAAAAGAATTTTCTGAAGGCTTCGGTTCTTTTTACGCAGATAGTGTGCGTGGAAAATATAAACTTAGTTTTTTACAGAAGCTTAAGCCCGTACAAACCAACGAGATTAAATTACCTTACAACAATGATTACTATAAACACCTTACCGAAATAAAAATTGACGGTTTATTGCCTGGCAATTATGTATTATTGGTTAAAGATGGGACATCTGACGATATCGCACTCACCGGACTAACTAATTTCAAGGTAAGCAGATTGGCCTATGTAGCCAGGGCAAACCCTAACCAGCACCTCGAACTCAGGGTAACAGACAGGGAAACAGGTATGCCTCTGAATGGAGTACGAGTTAAATTAAGCGGCAGCTACATAAATAATGGTGGCCCGTCTGCAAAGTCATCCCGGATTGATACCAGTGCAACAGGCACAACCAACAAAGAAGGTTTATTTACATTTAATAGTTCTTTGAGTGAGAATATTTCAATCACCTTAACTACCAAGGGTGACACCTTAATTTACAACTCAAAATATATTAATGGTGCCAGTGAGAATACCAACAATGATTATCCGGATGATAAAACTGTTCTGTTCACCGACAGGCAGATTTACCGCCCGGGACAAACCATTTATTTTAAAGGCTTACAGTTGCAAACCTCAAATGGCAAAAGCAAAATCATGCCTGATAAAAACGTGGAGATCACCTTTTCAGATGTTTACAGAAAGCAGGTATCGCTTTTAAAACTCAAAACCAACGAGTTTGGAACATTCAGCGGCAGTTTTATTATTCCGCAAAATATGCTTGGTGGCAATGTAAAGTTGACTACAGCTGATGGTGAAATAGAAGTTAAGGTAGAAGAATATAAGCGCCCAACCTTTCAAACCGAGTTTTTGCCGGTTAAAGAAAGTTACAAGTTAAATGATTCCGTTACCATTAAAGGTAATGTACTGGCCTTTTCTGGTTACGGCTTATCGCAGGCCAAAGTGGCTTATCATATTACGCGCCTGCAAAACAACGTTTATCATATGCCTAACCAGTGGCGCGGACTAAACAAGATGCCTTATTTTTATCCCCAAAGTATTGAGGTAAAAACAGACACCATCATCACCGATGCACAAGGGCACTTTAGCCTTAAGTTTAAGGCCATACCTGAAGAAAATCGTAACGCCTCCTATAACCCTTACTACACCTATGCCATTTCTGCAGATGTGACCGATGCCAGCGGCGAAACTCATTCAACACAAACATCTGTTATCATTGGTAATAATGATATTATGATCAGTAATGCAATACCTGATTTATTATTTGCCAGGGATTCTATAAAAACCCTCATCAGGATCAACAACTTAAATAATCAGCCGCAAAAAGCAGCCGTTAAGGTTGAGGTATATGCCCTGCAAAGCCCCGACAGGATATTTAAAAACAGGTTATGGAGGGAAATACCTGATCAGTTCGTGATCAATAAAGATGATTTTAAGAAAGATTTTCCTGATTATGCGTACCAAAATGAAGACTCATTTTCAACATGGAAAAGAGCAAAACAGGTTATTAATTTAAATACCAGCGTTGATGAGGACAAGCCTGGTATTATTGATATGGAAGCTTTACGAAAAGAAGCAACCGGGGTTTACCAGCTGATTATCAGCGCCCGTAACGAAAACGGCGACACTACCTCCGTTACCAAATACCTTAACCTTATTGCACAGCCGGCCAAACCATCAGATTATAACAACTGGGTTACCCCTGTATTAAACAAAATAAAACCCGGCGAACAGGCCGAGTTCCTGTTAGGTGTTGATCAAAAGGTTAATGTACTGATGGAACGTTATAATGGAGTTAAATTCATTTCATCAAAATGGCTCACCATTGAAAAGGGACAACAGCGCATTAAGATTCCGGTACCTGCTAATGAAAAAGACCCGATTGTTCAGTTTATGATGATTTACCAAAACAGGATATACAACAGTTATCAGAAAATTTACCGAGCAACTGTCGAAGAAAGTTTAAAAATTAAGCTCCTGAGCTTTCGAAACAAACTTCAACCCGGTGAAAAAGAGCAATGGAAACTACAGGTAAACAACCAAAACAATGAAAAACAAGCCGCAGAAATGCTGGCAGGCCTGTATGATGCCTCATTAGATGATATAAGCCAGGCCCAGAACTGGGAAGCCTTGATAACGCCTCAGGAAAAATATCAACCCAATTACTACGTGTGGAACAGCTATGATTTTATAAACGCCACCCTTACGCAGCCTTTAGTTTTCAGAAATAACGGCTTTAATTTGTTAACACGAGATTATGAAAAGCTAAACTTGTTTGATTATAATTATTACGGAGGTTATAACCAGGGCTATCATAGTTACCTGGAAAAAGCGAAGGCTAACATATTCATAGCACAAAACGATAAGCGGTTAGAGGCTGATTATTTAAGGAACGCCGAACGTGTTAAAAATGGTTATGATGTAAGCGGCATTGTTAGAGACGCCAAGAGTGGCCAGGCACTTCCCGGTGTATCCTTAGCCATAAAAGGGAGCAGTATAGTTACCAATACAAATTCAGGGGGATATTTCAAGATCAGGGTACCCGCCAATGCCACACTTGTTTTTGCATATGTAGGTTATAAAGGCCAGCAGGTTTTAAGCCGTAAAGGTACTACTACACTAAACATAAAGTTGGAGCCCAGCGGTAACTCCTTGAACGAGGTATTAGTAGTTGGTTATGGTGCTCAGGCAAAAAGAGAAGTGACCGGCGCGGTAACAACTATACAATTGAGGGGTAACTCTACCTTCGGTTTAAGAGAAAGTATGACTGCCAACAAAGTCGGGTTTTTGAATGGAAGAGCACCAGGCGTAACCGGACAAAATGCCGATGCCAATCAGATTTTTACAAGTGTAGATGTGAGAGGAATCCGCATTAAACCCAAACCTGTTATTCGCAAAAACTTTAATGAAACAGCCTTCTTTTATCCTCAACTACATACAGACGATAAAGGTCAGATCCTGATTGAATTTACCATTCCCGAGGCCTTAACCAAATGGCGCTTCAGAGCTCTTGCCCATACTAAAGAACTACAAACAGGATATATTGAAAACGAAGTGGTTACCCAAAAACAATTGAGTATTAGTGCCAATATGCCCCGCTTTTTGCGTGAGGGTGATACGCTTACCGTTTCGGCAAGGCTGGCCAATTTAACAGCCAGTCAATTGAAGGGAAAAGTTAACATTCAGCTTTTCAACGCACTTAACATGCACCCGGTTTACTTACTGCAAAACGCTGCAGATAGTAATCAAAATTTTGAGGTTGCTGCAGCAGCAAACAAGGCGGTATCCTTTAAACTCATTATTCCTTCGGGTTTAGATGCCCTCACCTACCGCCTTACAGCCGAGGCTGGCAAATACAGCGATGGAGAAGAAAATACCATACCTGTACTGCCAAACCGTATGCTGGTTACCGAAAGTTTACCCATGATGGTACGCTCCGGGCAAAGCCGCGCTTTTAACTTTGATAAATTAGTAAACAATAAAAGCACAACCTTAAAAAGTAAAACGCTTACGCTTGAATACACGCAAAACCCGGCCTGGTATGCGGTACAGGCATTGCCCTACATGATGGAGTTTCAGTACGAATGCTCAGAACAGCTTTTTAGCCGTTACTATGCCAATAGTTTGGGTACTAACCTTGTAAACCAAATGCCGGTAATAAAACAGGTGTTTGATCAATGGAAAAGTACCAACAGTGCCGAACTATTATCAAACCTGGAAAAGAACCAGGAACTTAAAGCCACTTTGCTGGAAGAAACACCATGGCTGCGCGATGCTACAGATGAATCGGAACAAAAGAAACGCATAGCCTTGCTTTTTGATCTCAATAAAATGAATAACGAATTGCAGCTGAATTTAGACAAGCTCCAAAAGCGGCAATTGCCAGATGGAGGCTTCCCATGGTTTGCTGACAACCGGGCCGATCGGTACATTACTCAGCACATTTTAGCCGGCATTGGGCAACTTTATTATTTACACATTGCCGATGATAAAAACCAATCCCTAAAAACCGTTAAAGATAAGGCGCTTGGATATTTGGATGATCAGCTGATTGAAGATGATCAAAAAGCTAAAAAATTAAAAGGATATGCAACGCAAGGCATCGGCTCAACAGAAATACATGCATGGTACGTTCGCAGCTATTATTTGAATAAGCCTATGAGTGAGGCTTTAAAAACAGCTTTCAGCAATTACTTAAAACGTGCAGAAAAACAATGGATAAGCCAGGGCATTTACGAACAAGGTATGATTGCCCTCACTATGCAGCGTAATGAAAAACCACTTGTAGCAAAAGCCATCATCAGCTCATTAACCGAAACCGCGCAGCAGTCAGACGAACTGGGCATGTACTGGGGTAAAAATCAACAAGGCTATTACTGGTATCAATCGCCTGTTGAAACACAAAGTTTACTCATAGAGCTGTTTACAGAAGCCGGCGGCCGTGATAAAGCGGTGGAGGAAATGAAGATATGGCTGCTGCGCAATAAGCAAACCAGTAGCTGGAAAACCACCAAAGCAACTGCTGCGGCCTGCTATGCCCTATTACTTAAACAAAGCAATTGGCTATCGGCAAATGCAACATCGGTAATTACATTAAATGGAAAACCGCTAAACGAGCTGAAACCGGATATTAAAGCCGATGCGGGCACAGGCTACATAAAAACCAGCTGGACGGATGAGCAAATTAACCCTGCTATGGGCAAGGTCCAAATTAAAAATGAGGGCAAATCCATCAGCTGGGGAGCTATGTACTGGCAATACCTGGAGCAATTGGATAAGATAACACCATCACAAACAGATATTCACTTGCAGCGTAAATACTTTATTTTAAAACAAACAGATTCGGGCCCTGTAGCTACAGCTGTTGATGCCACACATCAGCCCAAAACCGGCGATCTGCTCAAGGTAATTGTTTATCTAAAAGCAGGCCGCGATTTTGAATACGTGCAACTAAAAGATATGCGGCCGGCTGGTACCGAACCTGTTAATGCCCTCTCTGAATATAAATACCAGGATGGTTTGTACTATTACCAAATGAGCAAAGATGTGGCCACCAACTTTTTCATCAGCAATTTAAATAAGGGAAATTATGTTTTTGAATACCAGTTGCGGGTTGCACAGCCCGGTAATTTTTCAACCGGTATAGCAACCATTCAGTGTATGTATGCACCAGAATTTAATGCACATAGCGAAGGTTTAAGAATTAGCTTTAAACCTTAAAGCAACCTAAAAACAGCTTCTTGCCTCAATTGCAAGGGGCTGTTTTTATTATTTACCTTTTGATATTTTTCTTAGCTCTCCTTCGGGGCCTAATATTTTAAAGGCGGTATAGCTACCGTTTTCATCTTTTATAAATTCAATTTCCAAGTCGGTATCGTCCCACCAGGTAAATACAGAACTCGTGATAGGTATTAACTCCGACGTGTAATTATTCCGGTTTTTACCCCTGCAAAACAGGCTGCCATCCTTTACAAATAATTCAATGTATCCATTGTCATAATTTCCTGCATACTGTGCTAATAATTTGCTATTAACAGCCATTTTATGATACCGGGCATGCAACTTATCTATTTGCCATTTGATAGCGCTTTGTTCATGCGCATCAGTAGTAGCAACCAGTTGTTTGGTATAAATAACCTGTAAAGCCTTTTCAAGAGCATCAGCCGCAGGTACGGCTACATCAGGGTAAACCCCGGTCCCTTCCCAATCAGTATGCGTGTACGGACTTAATGATCGGGCAAATGGCATCAGCACTGTAAATCCATTCCCTAAGGAGAAAGGCCTTACCGGGTGCGCACCGCCTCCGGTAGTGTCGCCAATAATTACAGCCCGCTTTGAACCCTGCATTCCATAACTAAAATCCTCGGCGCCCGAAAAAGTTCTTTTACTATTCAGAATATATACGGGCATTTCCAGTGAAAATCCGCCGGTTTTTTCCGGATCGGCGTAAGATATAATGGTATCCTTACTGGTGCGGTCAACAATGCTGTTCATGCGGGTCTTTTGTTTAAAAAAATAACTTTCCAATTGCGATACCATATCAACATTACCACCGCCATTATGTCGCAGGTCAATGATGAGAGCACTGGAATGTGATAAAAAAGTGAGTGCCGCTGCAATGGTTGGTTTAGCTGCCTGAATATTGTGGGTAAAAGCGTTGAATTTTAAATAACCAATATTACCGGGCAGTATTTTCAACTCGGTGAATTTAAAATTATCTTGCTGTTCAATCCTTAGTTCCCGTAGTGAATCTGTCTGTTTTTCGGCATCCGTTAATGTTGGCTGCGGAACATCATGCCCCTCATCAGGCATAAACCTCATGCCTATATGCCGGTCAGTTACTACATCTCCAATATCGCGTACCAACCGGTTCGACAATTCTTCAGGATTGGTTATTTTATTATAAAGCCCCTTTTTGTAGTTACTGATAAGATGTTGGCATATTTTTATTCCTTTTTCCGGAAACACATAATAATTAACCATAGCCTTACCCAGCGAATCAACTACCTGTTTTATCTCACCCCGACTTAACTGAGCGTTTATAACAGGTTTCAATTGCTGAGCAAAACCGTTATGAACTTTCGCGGCCAGTAAAATAAAAAAGGAAGCAGATATGATAAGGTATCTCATAGGTTTCATGCAATGCTTGGATAGCGTAATTTAAATTTATTTCCCCATTCAAAGTACAAATTCAGGCTTGATAAATAAATGTCTCTGCAACTAATTTCGCACAAAAAAATGGCACCCCAGTTAATTTGAGAGATTTGATCCTTTCCCTGTTTTAACACTTATATTCGTGTCCAAATAAACTTAAAACAGCAAGATAAATAAGATGTATCAACTATACATTGTTATTCATTGCCTTTAGTAAATCAATAATAATGTAAAAGTGATATTCTGTTGCTATGCAACTAATACATGTGCAAAGCCTGGAAGGTTTGGAAGAAAAATTAAAGTACCCCCAAAATTGATATTTATATGAGATATTTTTTAGTCGCGTTTTTATTGTTAAATAGTTTTATAGCCCAGGCTCAAGTTAAGTTTTCGGGCATTCTGCTAAATATAAAAAATGCTAACACCAAAGCGGTAAAGGATCTTCAGTTGGTAAATGTCAAGGATAACAATCATCCCGTTGAACTTACTTTTGAAACGCAAACCTGCATTGGTATAAACCGGGAGGACAATAAGTGGTACATTCTTCCTGTAAATGAAACTTCCGGCAAAATTAGCGCGAATACAAATTTGTGGGTATTGCCTCAAGACCCGTTTTCAAAAGATAATGCGTATTTGATAAAATTATCAGGGCGCGACTCCCTTGTAGCTGTCACCGAAAACGGCATCTTAAAGGTAAATGTATATTCCAAAAAATTTGAGCTGCATACAGCCGAGGCTCGTCCGCACAGCGATTGCTTTAACAACCGGTATACCATTAATATACAAGATGGTGATGCGCTTGCAAACACTTTAGCAGGTTTTTACTGGGGAACCATGTTACAATCGGTGATAGAAAAAACCAAAGCAAAAAACTATCCTTACTCAAGCGGATATGTTATTAGTACATTAAACCCACGCGCTTATGCTGGTTCCTACCCCGATGTTGATCACGAGTTTCAAATAAAGGGCCGGCTTGCTTTTGGCTCCGACCTTGATATTGACGTTGTGAAACGGATGATAGAGCTTCAGTTTAAATTAATGCAAGACGATCCTGAAGGCTTGTTTCGGAACCCTTGCTCCGTTCAGCCTTCTGGCGAACGTGAATACCATATTCGCAGGAACAGCCAAAACGGTAAGGTAAATGCCAATATGTTCTTATTAACCGGCAATATGGAAGTTCTTGAGGAGTCGTTCCGTTATTTTGCAGCCACCAAGGATTCCTCCTGGCTCAATAAAAACATTGAAAATCTTGAAAACGCAGCCGCACTTACCATTGCAAACACTGACCAATATGGACGTGTATGGTCTGATGTGTATTATGAAGACCAGGTAATGAAAGACGGCAGGGAAACCATGTCGGGTGCTTTGGCTGCATATACGTTTCAATTGTTAGCACAAATGGAAAATATTTTGAACCGGGGGGAGCGGTCAAATTATTACACCGGAATTTCAAAAAAAATAGCCCGGCAATTAGTTCAGCCATTACCACAAGGATTTTGGGATGAAAAGGAACAACGATTTGTAGATTGGGTGGATAGAAGTGGGGTAAAACACAACCATTTACACTTGCTGGCAAATATTCTGCCTGTAATGTTTGGATATACAACAGATTCCCAAACCGAAGCAGTAGCTAAAGTGATTAATTCAAATTTGGCTGAATTTCAAAGGTTCCCCAGTTTTATATCGGCAGATGTTGCAGGTTATAACAAATATGAAATTGGTGATGGCGGGCCTTATGACCTATGTGCTGCCGGCCGTTATTGGTGGTGGGATGCTTCATACTGGAAATCACGCAACAACAACGATATGCTTCACAAACAACTTAAAATGGTTGCCATTGAGGCTGTCAAAGATTCCTTTTATATGGGCGAAAGATATGATATGAACCATGTATACTATGTTGACAATAAAGATTGGCATGGCGCCGACAGGTATTATGAATACCCTTGTGTATATACATCTGTTCTGATAGATAATTATTTAGGCATTCAACATGCTATAAATGCTGATCTATGTATTAAACCAAACATTGATGGATATGGAACAATTGAATTTACAAACCCGCTATACAACATACGGTATACAATTACTGCAAAAGGTTTCAAGCTAAAGAACCTATCAAACAAGCCACGGCGTTTCGCTGTTGACTTATCATCTGTTTTTAAAGAAAAGTCGTTTCAATTGGTTACCAGATCAAAAAAAGTAGCGACAGGTTCAAATGCTATAATTGTATTATCAGCAAACGAAGAAGCAAACTGGATTTTAAATAATGAATAGAAAAACTTTGCTTAAGATGGTTGGGGCATGAGTATTATTAAGTACGTTTAGTAACAGTAATTTATAAGTGGTTCGGCAGGTCTCTTTTATATCCTAAAGCTTTCATGGGCGGTAATCTTTCCAAAGCCATTCGAGTGCTTCGGGAAGTGTTTGTTTTTTTACATTATAATCAACGTGTCCGGCATTTTTTGCAAAGATAAACTGGTATTGATAGTGTTTGGCGGCGAGTGCTTTTGCCATGTTTTCATTTGCAAGCACCCAGTCATGCATATCGTCGCGCATTAGGTTTGGATTAAAAAGATCGCGGTCGCCTACCTCCATCCATATTCGTAGCGGTTTTGGCTTGCTCTTTGGAATTATCTGCGTATGAAACCCCCAGGCACCTTGTGGTGTTTCCGGATTATAGGGCCATTGTTGATTTATATAGGTACCTGAATAATTGAGTACCCGGTGATATAGTTCCGGATGGTACCAAGCCATGATCAGGGCGCATGATCCGCCAGAACTGCCCCCCATGGTAGCGCGGCCAGCAGGGTCTTTGGTTAGTTTTACTTTGCACTTGCTTTCTACAAGTGGCAGTATTTCATTTTCAACAAATTCAGCATATAAGCCGCTCATTGTATCATATTCCAGGCCTCGTTCACTGCCCTGGGCGTCGCCGCTGCCGTTACTGATTGAAATGCCGATCATTGCAGGCACCTTGCCTTCGGCAATCAGGTTGTTCAATACGGTGAAAAGTAAATTATCCGGTCCGTCGGCGCCAACTATAAATGGAGCTGCAGTGCCGGCAATGTACTGTTTTGGAACATAAACTGCCACCTGACGGGTGTAGGAGGCCGGGTGACTTGTAGTGACGATTAGTTTAGCCGGATTTGCCGGATCCGGTGTACCAAATGTATTTGGTTCCCGGGCAATGCCCGGATAAATTTTGCTGTCTTTCGAATCGATGATAAAGCGGTATACGATACCCTGGGGTACGTTAGCCTGTAGCACCGATTCCGGTGCAGGATTATGTATGGGGCCGATAATAAAATTCCCATTGGAGTCGGGCGATGGAGTAACACCATCCGGTAATTCCGTGGCCGATACATAACCGGGGGTATGCGGGTCGCGAATTGGTATTTGGGCCATAGCGGGCCCTAAATTCAACATTACGTAAAACAACATACCGAAGGCTATGGTACGATTGGTTATTTTGGTTTGTTTCATTTATCTGGATTTAAGGGAGGTGATCTTTATGCCTGCGTTTAAATTTAGGGCTTATCATTGCAGCATCAAAATTTGGTTGATTAAAAGAAGAGATATAGCTTGTAAAAGTAGATAACGCTTATCAATAGTATGACGAAATCGTTTTTCGTGAGTGCACTGTGACTGTTCCTGTCACAGCCATGATCGGGTTCCGTAGGCTTCTCTTTATTGGTTGATTTAAATCCCTCCCGGTAAAAGTAAGACACATTAAGGCTTCGTGTGCCGCTAATAAGACTATTCGTATTGGTTATTCTGGGAACAAATCGAATACCTTTTTATTTCCATAAAAAAAGCCGGAAATTCATATCTCCGGCTTAGTGTTCAAAAATCTTATTTGGCGGAGAGCTAGGGATTCGAACCCCAGGAACCTTTCACAGTTCAACAGTTTTCAAGACTGCCGCAATCGACCACTCTGCCAGCTCTCCGGGCGCAAAAGTACAACTCCGCAGCAGAATGACAAATCTTATCTTAACTTTTTCATAACATACTCTACAACAGAAGCATTTATTTTGCATGATTTTGTAAACACCTCAAAATCCCGTATAAACTTACGCGCCCGCTATCTTTTGTGTTGTAATAATATCTTTTATTTCGCCATTAACCTTCAGTTTTACACGCTTTCTTTCGGCCGAAAATACTTTATAATCAATTACGCGACCATGCTCCCATTTGATATTAACGGTATAGCCGCCCCTTGCTTTTAGGCCGGTCACTTCTCCCGAATCTTTCCAGCTATCAGGTATGGCCGGGAGCAAATCGATGAAACCGGCATGGCTTTGCAAAAGCATTTCGGCAATGGCGGCCGTGGATCCAAAATTACCATCAATCTGGAAAGGGGGGCCGGCAGACAACAGGTTTGGATAAATTCCGCCCCCGGCTCCGTAGTTAATGCCTGTACCCTTTACAGGCCGCATCAGGTCTGTAAATAATTTATATGCGCGGTTTCCATCGTGCAGCCTGGCCCAAAAAAGCATTTTATAAGCAATAGACCAACTTGGCCCGTCATCGCCCCTGCCTTCCAGAGTTTTCCTGGCTGCAGCAGCCCATTCGGGCGTAGTATCCGGTGTAATTTCCGCCGCCGGATATAAACCATATAAATGCGAAAGGTGACGATGATGAGGCTCTGTTTCCTTGTAATCTTCCAGCCATTCCATCACCCTTCCATCCTTGGCAATGTTTACCGCTGGTGGGAGGCGATCAAGCTTAGCCTGGAGCTCCTTGCGTAATGCCGCATCTGTATTTAACTTCTCTGCCGACTGGATCACGTGAGTAAACAACTCCCGGATGATCTGGTTATCGATACTTGCCCCGATACAAATACTTGAAGTATGCCCGTTAGGCAGGTAAAAAGAATTTTCGGGCGATGCAGATGGTGCGGTAACCAGCCAGTTGGTGGCCGGGTCTTTGATCAGTATACTGCTATAAAATTGAGCCGAACCCTTAATAACCGGGTATATACGCCGCAGATAGTTTTCGTCGCCCGTAAATTCATAGTGTTGCCAAAGATTATTACACAACCATCCTGCTCCCGATTTAGTTATACCCCATGAGGCGCTTTCTCCCGGCTCGGTATACCCCCATATATTGGTAATTACATGGGCAATCCAGCCATCGGCATGGTAATAGGCTTTCGCTGTTTTTTCACCATTCTTTACCATGTTTGTAACGAGGTCGGCCAGTGGTAAATTCAATTCCGATAAGTTAGTAACCTCCATGGGCCAATGATTCATTTGTACATTAACATCAAGGTGGTAGTCGCCGTTCCATGGTGTTTGTATCTGATTGGCCCATAAACCCTGTAAATTGGGTGGCAGCAATCCAACACGTGTACTGGAAATGGCAAGATATCGCCCGTATTGAAAAAACAATGTAGCCAGGTCAGTGGCCCTCGCCGCATTTTGATGATAGGTATCTAACAATTGATCCGTTGGCAGGTCCTCAATCCGCTTGCCTAAGTTCAGCTTTACCCGGTTAAACAATTTCTGGTAATGGGTAATATGTGCTTTTTTTTCAACCGCATAGGATTGAGTGGATGCTTCTTTCAGCAAACGGGCAGCCGTTTGGGTATAGTTTTTATCTTTAAAATCAGTACCAGCGGATATATAAATAATCGCTGTATCGGCATTACTGATCACCAGTTCATGTTGCGTTGCTTTCTGGGTACCGCCCTGGAGTTTTACCCCGGCAAGAGCTATATAGCGCATACCTTTACCATCGGTGCCGTTATCTAACTG
>Ga0247742_10001468_pt1 | contig 16425 bp, 20 predicted proteins | sample UWRJL208509C2_FD_180944 | JGI IMG/M metagenome (GOLD analysis project Ga0247742, IMG submission 180944) | Plant litter microbial communities from Arlington Agricultural Research Station in Wisconsin, United States - UWRJ-L208-509C-2 | ecosystem: Environmental > Terrestrial > Plant litter >...
AGACTAATGCCACCAGAGTCCACCAGAGTCCACCAGAGTCCTTCAGACTCTGGTCAACTGAGTCTAGTAGAGTCTGACAATATTTCTATTATTTTTTGAATAGGACTCAACTGGACAGGACTCAACCGGACTGGACTCTGGTCAATAAACACTTTTGGCAGAGGCAGGACTGTCCGGTTTAGTCCAGTTTAGTCCGGCCGGAGTCCGCCAGAGTCCGCTGGACTCCGGCTGGACTACGTGGGGGAGTGATAAGAGCTCCGATTTCTGGTCACCTGGTGTTCGCTTTTCCCGCACCGCCGAATACTTCTATGGACGCTTAGTTCTTGCAGCCATTGTGTGTGTTGTGTGCGACCTAATTGCCGCTCGCAAGACTGCTGGATTTGCTTCAATCAAGCACACTCAGATGTGTGCCATGTGCCACTGTACTCGTAAGAGTCATGGCCTTGGCAACACTGATGTTCACACCTGGCGTCGCCGAACAAAACAAGAGTTCTTGGATGCAGCCAATCACCATCGAGCCGCCACAGACCAGAAGGAAAGGAAGGCTATTGTTGACGAAACTGGAATGCGTTGGTCTGAGCTCCTTCGACTTCCTTATTTTGATCCGTCGCGTTTCATGGTTGTCAACACCATGCATAACCTCTTCCTTGGCCTCATACACGAACACTTCGAAATCTTGGGCATACAGTTGGACAATGACGACTCGCTCTTAGTGGTTGTTGATATTGCAGAATCCATTCCACCTGATTCCTACACGCATCTTGCCGTCCATGAGCAGCGCTCTATGAAACGGCTAATCCACACCCTAGAAGCTCCAATGGTCGCCGATCTCAAGACTCCCAAAGGGCACTCTTTCTACGAGAAAAGGTTCTCGAGATGTCATCTGAAAACCTTACGGCTCGCATGTGAACTGCTCAATGCGCCTGCTCTACCAGCGACGCATGCTAAGAAGACGAAAACCTTCAAAGCTGACTACGTCAAGAGGCTTCTCGCTTGGGTATGTGTCTTGATCTCAGGCTATCTGCACGTATTAACAACCTACAATGTTCCTAGAGAACCACCCAGAATGAGAACTGGACATCTAGCTTCAAACGAGGGCACATTCTGAATGAAGACGAGGTTGATGCGCTCCGCGCTGATATCCAAAACATGACAACTCCATCTTGGCTCACGTCTGTTCCAAGCAACCTTGGTCAGCCTAGTCATGGAAAGCTGAAAGCCGACCAGTGGTGAACACTGGGCACGATTTACCTTCTGGTTTCGCTGATCTGCCTATGGGAGAAGGTTGTCCCCAACAACAATCAATCAAGCCGGTGCCACAAGATGCTCATCACCACCCTCCATTTGATCTCAGCAGTGATTGTTGCAACATTACGCTCCACATCTCGAGAGAAGGCTGAGCTTTATCTTCATCATATGTCAGAATATTTGAAGGGCATGCGGGAGCTCCTTCCTGACTACCAGTTCCGTCCGAATCATCATATGGCACTGCACCTCTGGGAGTACCTCCGCCTGTACGGTCCTGTTCATTCCTGGTGGACTTTTCCATTCGAGCGCCTGATTGGCCTGCTTCAACGCTTGCCAACAAATTTTAAACCAGGTAATCTCCGTCTGTATAGGCTATTGCATTGTGTTCTAACCATTTTCATTGTGAAGGACAACTCGAGGAAACTATCGCAAACTCTTTTACGAGATCCGCAAACCTCCGGGCTTTACTTCTCAAGGCGGAATGCCCACCAGCTATAAAGAACTGCAGCTCGATCTTTGCAAAGCTTGTACATCCGGATGTTCGAAGTGCGACTCTGTTCGATATCAGTGAATTTACCATCACCGATGATGAGGAACTTCCTGATGAAGTGCTGGGTGGGCTTACCCCCCTCAAGGAGCCCGTGTACCGAGCATTATGCACATTCTTTGGCAACTCACCACCCCGCGCTGCAAAGTCACTATCTTACTTCACGATAAACACTCGCACATTTTCCATCATGTCGCGACACAAGGGTAACAGCTCAGTGCTTATTCGTCAGGCAGCCGATTCCAAAGCTGAATCGCTACCTGGTCATATTGAAGAGATTATCCAGACTTCACCTATAGATGTGCTTTTTGCAGTGCGTTTTTACAAAAAGCGTGTTGCTCGTGACCCTTTCCCCCAATATCCAGTGCTTCGCTCATCCATGTGGCATCTTGACCTTGGGCAGCTTGTTATTGTCCGTCCCAAGGATATCGAATGCCATTTTGCTAGCTTGGTTGTAAATTGGGACGGCCTTGAGTGTGTTGCTGTGGTCTCACTCGCACGGGTATGTGCTTCTTTCGTTTGACAGGAAGTATTCACTAAATGATGTTCATAGGTTTGAGATAATAAATAGACTTTACCTGTAATACCTGTAGTAATGGGCAGATGGTGTTGACAACTCTGACTATCCGCATACGAAGTAGATGCTCATCACCAGTTATATGTCTGCTGAAAAAATTCAACTTGCGTGCGCGCATATGGTGACACTCGTGTGCGCGTGTCGGTGCACGATGTATTTTCCCTTCAGAAATTTTTATACTTTTGTTCGACTTTTTCAGTCAGGACAATAAGGCTTAAATTGGCGTAGAATACTAAAAAAATCCAGCGACTAAATTTAGCAGTTTCAATATATTTTCCAGGTCGTGTAAATAATAAAATTTTGTGAATGGAGAATCCTGGCAAATATTTACATTTTCGCACTCTCTTCCCAAGGTGAAAACCTACACAAATGGTAAAATTTCCTGTGCGGTAGAATAAGTTGAAACAATATAATTGTCAATGCATTTGTGCAACCTTTTGCTAACTCCGAAATCGTGTGTAACTTAATCGTTCTCCTCTATGGCTTTTTTTGTCAACCATATTCGCATTTTCCACTGATTTTCGCCCTGGGAAAATAGTCGCCCGCCAGCAGTGCGAGGGAGCCCAGGGAGTCGACCACACACTGCTGGGTCGTCTTCGGATACACCAGGTATTACCTCCAACTCTGAGGATGTGCAAGGCGAGGATACCTCATCCCCATCAGATTATTCATGCGATAGCGCACCACCCTCCGCTTCGGCGTCTGTTTCTGCATTCGCATTCCCATCGAGTGAGGACGGCTCCGTCATCACGAGCACGAGCACCGTGTCGTATATCGGCTCTAGCGCGTCGTTTTTCATGGGGTTACGGACTAGTACCGATGCTGGAGAAGGAGAAGGAGAGGGGAAGGGGAGTTTCGAGTCTTCGTTATCTGGATCTGGGTTTGAGTCGGTCGTGTCCCAGGCATCGCAAGTCGAAGTCGAACTACCCCAACCCCAACCACAATCCCAACTGGCCGAAGAAGAGGGCTCTACGTATACACCCTACGTCCCGCTCATCCTCCAACACGAGCGAGTACAGCAGCGGCTGCAGGTGCCCGTGCCGCTCGTTGACTTTGAGGGGGATACTGATGCGTCTAGTACGGCTAGCCTCAGCTTAAGCTTGAGGAGGTCGGGATCGGGGTCAACGAGTGGGAGTAGGAGTAGAGGGTCGTCGAGGTCAAAGTCGAGGTCGAGGCATGGACAGAAGGAGAAGGAGAAAAGACCGTCGTCGAGTCGGAGCGGTAGTTCGAGGTCGAGTTCTGGGTCCAGGGTGAATCCGAGAGTTGGGTCGAAGGAGGATTTGAGCAAGGTATGCTTTTCTTTCAGGTTTCCTTGACGCGTAAAACATCGTTCTTATATCTATCTGTACAGCTGTCCGTCTCGCGTTCGGGGTCAAAACGCTCCGTCTCAGCGTCAGCTTCCACCTCTGCGTCTGCATCGGTCACATCCAATACAAACACTGGCACCAGCCAAGGCAGCTCAAAACCCAAAGCCCGTTCTCGGTCTACCAATTTCAAACCACCCGCACAGAGGCCTGTGCCGAATTATTCGCCGCCTAGGACGCCTATTGCTGGAGTTGCTCAGTTGGTTGGGCAAACACCCACTCAGACCCAAATTCAGGCTGCTGTGGCTCAAGTACAAGCTCATGCTGAGACTCAAGACTCGACGGATAGTCAAATCCACCCTTCAAAACCTCATGGTACGGGTCAGTCAAAGCCAAAGGGCAGGAAGCGGACGAAGAAAATCCCACCCCCTCTGCATCCCGAGCCATCGTTCGCTTTGCCATTGCCCCTTTCCCCACCCGGAAGAGACACCTCCACGCTGCCCTCGCCCAATTCCATGACCACCAGTCACGTGTCTTCGAAATATGTTAGCGCGAACGGGACCCCATTCTAGACGAGTCAGCTCCCATATCCGTATCACTATCAACCGGCATCGACACAGTCGCCTGTTACGCCTTGCACGCCTTTGTTTGGACAGCAGCAGGGGACGGGGACGTGTCAGTCGCCGCCAGCTGTAGGTGGGGAAGGGGAATGGGAAGAAATTGGGGCGGCTAGGAGTAGTAGTACGACTGGACATAGTTTAAGTCTTATGGGTCGTGTGAGTAGCTTCTCCTTCTCATTCAAGTTCGATTGCTGACCTTTCGATTACAGCCAACGTTAACTCTGTCCATCCCCCATCCGTACCCCAACCCGAATTTGCAGTTGGTAACCAAAAGCGCTGCATCGCAGATACACGCGCCATTGTTGTCTCTGCCATCCGTTACACCTTCGCGGATGTCACAATCTTACGACGAGCTGCTCTCTCCTCTGATGGTTGACTTCCTCTCTCCTGGTCGATGAAAACTTGGTACGGTATCCCTTCATTCTGGCGAATCGCGTCCACGGCTCATCCTCTCTCAGGCGGTTCGTTGCTACATCGATTGCCCGTCAGCTATAGTTGAGATGAACGAGTCATTTGGAAGATGCTCAGCATGTCACAGGTGCAGTATTGTGGAACGACTTGTCGAACAGGTAGGTTGGACTTCATTCTGTAACTGACGAAATAAGCTCTCAAATTTTCATTAGTGATTGGAAAACCCAGCGGCCCTACTGTCCTAAAGTTGCGTCATAAATTTGAGGTTTACTAATATGTTCTGCTTTGGTTTTTTAGGAGTGAACCTCTCATATAGCCTCCATTTGTTCCCTGCGTCGCTCAAATTCAATACTGGCCCGGACTAACCCAGGCGCTTGGATAGAGCGCCCGTGCTGATGCCATCGACACAGCCACATCTGGGTGCAGCTGTGATTATTGCACCATTTCATCCTCGAGGCTCAAGCTAAAGCTCACCGCCGTAAGGGTGACCTCAGAACGGATCTTGTTGACATGCGGTTTATTTCGCCAACTCTGTGGTCCTCTCACACCTGAGGACCAAAATGAGCGGGACTCGTCGCTCACTCGGATAAAACAGGGACCTTGCAAACGAGTGAGGACCTACATTGATTTTGGTTTTTCATCCTGTATTTACGTCATTTGAATGATTCTCATATACCCTTCCAGGTCCCAGCAGCTCCATGGACGCCAGGCCCTTGCCCGAGGTGATCGAAGTCACTCAGTCACTCAGTCATCGCCAAATCTACTGTTCGTGCGACCAACTGGAGTAGACATCTCCCACATCCATTCCAAATGATCGTTATGGTTCGTCAAGACACGGTACAAACGGCGACCATTGTATCATCTTCTTTCCTCACATTTTGGCGATGTAGTCAAAGATCTGATGAATGGACTGGTTAATACTAATAGGCACCGCAGCGATGAAGCACAACTTAACGTATCTTCTTCGATATCCTATGTCGAGGAAATCAAATTGAATATATAGTTTGGTGTGCTATTAGCTGAATATATTGCATACAGTACGATTGCATCTTCGGGAACATGTTCTGCCAAAAGCTCACATATATCCTCTTTTCTCTTCCAGGAGTTTTAATGATCTGATCGTGCATAAACTCTTGGAATTGCTGTCAATGTCGTCTCTGGAGCACTGACAAACAGTTTCTCAATCACTACTATGTTCTTTTTCTTCCTCGCGTTCAACCCCCAATGCCTTCAGAACTCGGGCACCGTGATCTGGGCCATCGTTGGGTCTTCAAGTTTCTCGATTGGCAGAACTAGGCCAAATTTTCTATGCCAAAAGCTGTTGTGCGAGGTGCAGCTTTCAAAGCCGGAGCTGTGGTCAATGCACCATTTCGCCCTCGATCTCTCTAGCCCACCGCCGTGGAGGTGATTTCAGAACGCATCTTGTTGACATCCAGTTTATTTCGCTAACTCTATGGCCTTCTCACGTTTGAGGGATGTCATGAGCACTCATGTTCGTGTGAAGTCAGAGCGCACAAGCTGTTCCGATATCCCACAATCTCCATGTCGTTGAAAAAACTTAGCCCTCCCTGAGTCCATGACTTGAATCTTCGACAGGTGACAGCAATCTTCCACTTACTCGTCTCCTTTCGCGACGGGTCACCGACATCCAAACTTTATGGGGTGTTCAGGCGAATACTTGCGACTCTCCAACCCTGGCCTCCAGTCTTTCAATGTCTCGGCACGGTTCTACGCCTAGGAAGGACCAAGAGAGCAGACATGGCGAATTCCAAATGCCCGCACCATGACAATGATCAATCTTTGAACCAGCAGAAGAAGCCTCAAGAGATGATTCCACAACCATTGTTTGCTTCGGTATCGAATGGCGAGGTTGTCACATCTCATGGAGCACCATGCCCGATAGAGCCTTCCGTTGAAGGTTGTTTATGCTGCATTTATATCGTTTGAATGATTCTCATATGCCATTCCAGATCCTACCGGCTCCATGGACGACAGTCCCTTGCCCGAGGTGATCGAAGTCACTCAGTTACCGCCAAATCCACTGTTCGTGCAACCAACTGGAGTGGTCATTTTCTACATACAGACCGTCGTGGTTCGTCAGGACGTGGTACAAACGGCGACCATGGTATACATTATCCTCTTTCCTCGCATTTTGGCGATATAGTCAAAAGTTTGATGATAGGCGATCGTAACGATAAGGCGCAACTTAACGTCACGATATTGTCTTCGACATCCGATGTCGAGTAAGTAACGCTCCTGCTCTAATGATTCTCGATATGCTGAGCCTGTGAATTCCCAGTGCTCTCCCGGTACACATGCAAGGATGGCGAACCTTTTCCATCCTGACGGAATGCGGTGTTTCTACCATGAAAGAATGTGAGAGATTCACTTATCAAACCTTCAATAGCCACTGAAGCATAGCTATGACCGTGGAGGACATATGGAGATGCTGATCTCCCAGACTTCATATACTCTATACTTGCGAGCAATGGACGACATTTTGAAACTACGAACTACCTACTCTCGCAGGACCCATGCCATGTCTTCCGCTGCATCTTTGGATTGGCGTTGATTATACAGTAGCGAGAACATCGAGTCTCGTTACTTCTTTGTGGGTCATCAGACACGAACAATTCCATGACATGCCATAGAAATTGAATACTGGTAACTATATATCTATCTTGTAATAAGGTTTGATTATCCACGACGTTCTTTCAGTGCATGGTTTTGACAGAAACGTACCCATGGAGAGGCGGCAACTAGTCGTTACAGGTTCTTAAACTCCAGAGTTCTACGGTTTGTGGTATCGTGTCTAAGTTGTGGCTTGTATCGTGTTTTACTTTGCGAGGTGGTACATGCTTTTAACGACACAGGATGAAAAGTGATCGAGAAAGAGAAGAGTTCAGAACAATAGTGTAAATCCAGGGTAAGAGCACGGTAGGAGAGAATAGTCCGTAGATGATGTATGCACTCGGAGGAAATTCTTACAGCCAAGTGGATATATGCCTGAGTTCTCAAGGCGAGGGCACATGGATTTATGCGTAAGGCGATGGTGGTCGTACCTGGTAGGCGTCAAGATGGGAGGACATCATCAAGCCGAGTCGGTCCTACAGGACGAAGTGCGAAGTGCGAGAGAGGTGAACAACATTAACTTGAATGGGAAGTCGCCTGAAATGAGCCAGAGCCAGAGCCAGGGAATAACCGAACAGGAGGCGCCGGCGCCATCGAATGAAAAAGAGAAGAGGTCTAGCGAACAGAGCGCGGTTAGCGTCACAAGTATGTTGGGTAACTCGGCGAAACTCACAAAAAGATCGAGGCGTACCAAGGAGATGTGAGCCGGTGACCCAGTAATGATGACAAGGATAGCGGCATTGGTGATCAGGAGAAACACCCGGCTAGTGAATACAGTCGAGCTCATCAGGAAGGAGCTCGTTGGTGTTACCGTCGAAGAATACACCCGTCTTATCTTCGCCTGACGAGGACCTCCAAAGGTGGTTGACTGTGGAACTACATGTCGTGTGAAGACGGTGAGGGAGGAGTCCTTGACCAAAACCTTGGCCAGCCGAGTTCAAATATGGGACTGGAAAATTGTTCTTCATCCTGCAGTAGTGGAGTAACAGCACCATCGACTTGCTTAGGTGTTGGACAGGTGGCCCGTGCGACTCCGAGCATTGAGAGTGTTGTCCTTGAGTAGGCCCGCCTGTTCTGAAGGGTGTAGTTGTAGCTGGTCACCATGTCTTCGGTGGGTCAAACCTGGGAAGGACAATAAAGAGGGGCAAAGTATGGAAGAAAGTAGTACTTACTCGTCCAGCGCATTAGCAGCTTTTTGTTCGCAGTAGCGTCATTGTCGTTAAAGGACTACCCCTCGGTATACTTAGGAAAAGGCTGATATTCTTTCAGCGGCCAAGATTGAGGCGACCGAAGGGTGTTTGACTGGGTCAAGGACCCTGATTCCATCGAAAGCCATCTCGGTGACGAATTAGGCTCTCCTAGAAGAGTAGCCAAGCATTCACGTCAAGGTCGTATTCTGCAATTCCTTTTGGTGTTGGGTAATGCTCGATTGAGGATAAGAGCAGAATTGTCTCTCCAGTTGTATGCGCCAGAGTTATTGCGTTTTGTTCGTTCTCCGTCGTATCGAAGCGACTTTCGTCCAGCGATTGCTGGCCGTTGATTGTGAGGGTATGAGGCCTTGAGAGAAGGTTACTCGGGAGTCGATTAGGGTATGGTTGAACCCTGGCCACGGACGGGTGAGGAGCTTGAGATGGGACCGCAGTGCCATGATGATGTAGCGATTCTACTTGTCATTTGCTTCGGAATTTGGGGTATGTGGGCGTAGACCTCGGCACTCCAACGAGGATGTTGATGTTGGATCTCCATCCTCCCATAGCAGTCAATATGACCGTCCTATTCGAGCAAGATTCGGACCTTCCAGTAGAGCATGGGCAGCTGCACCATCTGCTGAAACTCAGGATATGGGTCTCAGAGGACAGTGGGACGAAACCCTGTGGCACATATCCGAAGATGTGACTTTGAATATGGGTCGCGTGCGTATGTAGGAAAAAAAACAAGGCGAGAGCCCCGATCTAAAGTGAAATTTGCGCGTTAAATGTCATGAAGTGACTCGACGAGAGATGTATGCGGCGTACCTGGAGCGTTTGGCGGTACTGATAGCCTATTCTCCCTTCACTTGTCTTCCGTCTGGTCTTCAAACCTTGACCCGTTTATGCGCGTAGAATGTAGACTTGTTGGGGGTTAAAAGGTGTCTGTGGTCTACAAAGTAGTTAGTTAACGGCTGAAGATCGATCAAGCGAATAGCAAACCTTTGAATTTGGGGAAACGTGATTCAGACCGGTTTGGATCCTCTCGCGACGAGAAGACAACATCCACGAACGTTAACCAACGGTATGGAGGAGAGCAATGTTCAGCGAACGCGAAAGCTAGCCGGGACAATTCGAACGAAGCACGCAAGGATGCGATGTTTGAAGACGCCAGAGCCCATGTGCTGGGAGCTGCATGCAGCAAGGTGATGCCTGAATGTTTTGTGGCCAGCTGTTGGGTGTTGGGTAGCGGCAGTATGAAGATGCGCGACGAGCCTCACCACTCGGACATCGCGGTCATTGACGGTGAGCGGATGAGCTTGGTGGACGCGGAAGAACGTTCCAGCAGATCACTGGCAACATCCTGTCGGTCCCGTCGTCCCGAGCGCTCCGAGTTCTTCCCCCATATAGACGCTATTTCCTATATCCGGATGTCTGATGCCGACACCCGAGAAAGGAAGGTGGCCTTGTTTTGCGCTAACTGCCATGTCCATATCCAAGAAATGGCCGGAGAAGGTGCTTCGCTCTGGGACTGGGAACGACCAGGACAGGTGCTATGCGTCCGAACCCTAGCATGAACGTCAGCCCGAACGCGAACCCGGATGCCGACGCATAATTATCACAATCTGGACTTCACCAATACTGGCAACTCGAACGCACCAGCACCAGTAGTTCCATTCCCAGATGCCCATACCTTTGACGACGCTGATCGTGAACACATAACCACGAGTATGTCGCATGCTGTACCGCCATCTATGCAACGCATCCGAGAATCCGTCTCACCAGCACCACTGAGACCACCCCGGGAGGCTTCCTCTCAAAGATCGAACGACAGCTATCAAAGGGGATCTTCGTCTCATCTTCCCCCTTCTGCTGCCCCCGGTCCCGGAGCACCAACAGTATTTCCAACACTCCCCATACCCAGCCCAACGAGGACGATGTTTCGCATTCCTCCTGTACCTGAATCTGCGGGTAGCGGACGAGAGTCGAATGGTCGGTTTCGCGAGCACCCTCGGCGTGAGCATACCCAATATCCCATGTTTAGCGCCTACTGTGGCTTCTCAGGCTACTTTTACCGGTGCTGGTGCTGGGTATTATGCGAGGGTATTCGGTATGGACAGGGAGAGTGGGAGTTGGAATGCGTCTAGGTCTGCATTTGGGATTCTGCAGGTACAGGAGGTGCACATGCACATGGCCATGGCCAAACGACGAAGAACCAACGTAAACACGCCAAACGGCGCCGTCGGTCGCATCCTTCATCTTCCTCCTCTCGCGGAGTTGCTCACTTTCGGCCCACCAACTCTCCAACTCTCCGGAGGATGTGGACCCATCGGATTATTCATGCCATCGAGCGCCCCTTCTACATCTGCGTCTATTTCTGCTTTTGCATTCCCATCAACGATCGGGATATCGGGATGAGTACGGGCTCGTATATCGGCTCTAGCGCCTCTTTTTTCATGGGGTTACGGACCAGCAGAGACGCCGGTGGAGGAGAGGGGAAGGGCAGTTTCGAATCTTCTCTATCTGGATCCAGTTTTGAGGCGATCGTGTCGCAACACTCCTCCCAACCACCACCACCACCTCAAGTCGAGCAAACACAAACACAGCCAACAGAAGACGATTGTACAGGCATATATACACCCGACCTCTCACACATCCTTCAACACGAGTGGTTACCGCAGCGGCTGGAGGTGCTGGTGCCGCTTGTTGGGTGGGAGTGGGAGTGTTGATATCGACATGGCTAGTACGGCGAGCCTCACCTTGAGGAGATCGGGATCGAGGTCAAATTCGAAATCGAGGCATAGACCACAGGTGGAGGGGAAGAGACCATCGCCAAGTCGGAGCGGTGGTTGGAGGGTGGATTCAAGGACTAACTCGAGGGAGAACTTGAGCAAGGTATGTTCATTTTTTTCTACTTTGTAAGACGTCTTTCCTTACATTTATCTGTATAGCTGTCCGTCTCGCATTCGGGGTCAAAGCGCTCTGCCTCTACCTCGGCATCAGCTTCCACCTTTGTGTTGGTCACATCCAATACATACACTAGCGAAGGAAGATCAAAACCCAACGCTTGCTCTCAGTCTACCAATTTCAAACCGCCCGCATAAAGGCCTGTGCCGAACTATTCACCACCTAGGACGCCTGTTGCTGGAGCTGGTTGGGCAAACGCCAGTTGCGCCAACTCAAACCCAAATTCAAGTCGCTATAGTGCAAGCGCAAGCGCAAGTTCAGGCTTAAATTCACGCTGAAACTCAAGACTCGACGGACAGTCAAATCTACCATGCAAAAACCCATGGTACCGACCAGTTGAAGCCAAAGGGGAGGAAACAGACCAAGAAGATCCCACCGCCTCTACATCCTGAGCCGTTGTTCACGTTGCCCCTGGCCCTACTCCCGCCTCCTGCAGAAGACACCTTGGCCTCGCCCAACTCCGTGTCCACCAGTCTGCGTCCTCAACATACGTCAGCGCAAACGAGACGCAATCACAAACGGGTCAACCCCTATATTCGTATCACTACCAGCCAGTCTCACCAACATCGACGGCATCGACCAAGTCGCCTGTTATACCTTTCACGCCTTTGTTTTTGCAGCAGAGGGCGTGACAATCACCAGCCGTAGATGGGGTTCGTGTTCGAGTGATTATTTGAGTATTAGAGCAACTGGACATAGCCTGAATCTTATAAGCTGTGTGAGTAGCTTCTCCTCAGTCAAGTTCGATTGCTGACCATTCGATTACAGCCAGGGTCCACTCTGTTCGCCCTCCATCCGTATACACCGTTGCTTTCGTGAAGCCTAACGCCTGAGATCATGATCACAGCATACGGATGAAAGCTGGAGTGGCTTGGATGGGATTGGGATGAGTGGTTGGCCCTGGGGAGAACTTGAGCCGCGCAGGTGGTGGTGGATGAAACATTGGGAGAGGAATCGGAAGCTCGGATGGAATACTATGATTCTATGGTTAAATTTACTGTTAGCATACAAGTATTAGCCTGCAAGACTCGGGGCCTATCGACAATTCGTTCGGGCATGCCAGTGAGATCAAGGGAGGGTTAAAAAGCAGTGCATCTGCTAGCGGCAGTTTGAACGCGGCAGATAGAGCCAGAGCAGAGAGAGAGTAGGCGTCTGGAAACTGCACAGCAGTGTCTGAATATAAAGAACTAATTGAAACTTGAGAGCGCCTGGCGGCTCAGATGATCGATGAAGGAAGGCGGGATTACATTCCGACGGGATACGCGTACGGACACCAAAGGCGAATGATGTGTACGCAATGAAGACGATCAGCTTTCGTACGTTCGTTCGTTTGCTGTTGGCTCGAAAGGCGGGCAGGTCCCAGGACGAAGAGAAGGCTGCCTGCTTGGGTCGGCTCCCGGCCCGGTACTCAAAGGACCCCAGATTTCTCCGGTATGGCCTCACGCTTCATCTTTTACCCGGTATCACACTCTCACTATCCGCCAAACTTAAGATGTGCATGAACACTTAGGTGAAATAACAGGGCACATCACCATGGGCGCGTCTTTCTCTTACTGGTCCAGAGACCCTCGCATACGACAAATCTTGGTGCATCTGCGAGGTCACGGAACGCATACTAGTATCCAAATCTCATCATGCACCTCTTGTAGTTGCTCGACTTGACTTGCGTCAATTGGGACTTCGTTTTGCTGTGCACTATACAGTGCCTTCGGGTCCTTCCTTGTCTTCTTTCTGCTCTACGGCGTTGACACAGGTATACAGATGGCTATGAGCAAAGGGTTCATGAAAGTGATTTCGGCCTTGGTGAGTACTCATTTCGCAGCGCTAAGAAAAGGTTTACGAGCGTCTAGATAGTAATCAATTCAGTACCTTCTACAGCAGCAAATGAAAGAACCCATGAGGATGCGTCTACCGTCTTATCCGCATCGCTCTGCTATTCGATTCTGTACATACCCTGTGCCTCTGCAATGAAATACAATATAGGGCACTACACCCTAGAACACACAACACAGCATATCGTCTCTCCAGGCGTATATATGACTTGAGTTCGACCAGGCCATCCACATCTGCAGAAAAAACTTCCTCAAACTAACCATCATCCGCTCCATCGACCATGGAGACGTGTGTTGTCGCAGATACCTTCGGAGCCGACCTAGCAGCATCGGGTGCGTCAACTTGCCCAAATGGCACCATGTCCAATCTGACAATCAAGCAGCTGATACTACTGGATTCACGGCAAGACAGGATCACCAAATTACATTGCAACCAAGGGCATCTAGTCAAGACGAACCTCTCATAGAAAATTCCAAGCTATGTCTGCCGTTCGGTACTCAAGATGATACGATAGACTCTACTACCGAAGAGATGAGCCTGAGTTTGACAACTGGTAAGCATGATAGATTTGAAATCGTTCCTCAACTAATATTATGTTATTAGATAATGCCAATGACCCACCGCTTGATGTAACACCATATGAGGGTTCCGAAAAACTAGTCCCTGTAGCAGCTGAGATGGATGTTCACGATCTAGACGCAACTGAGAACGTTGAGCGCTACATAACAGGTGAGGAGAAGTTTACTGTTATGGCACCTATATACGAGTTTTTCTAACCTAAGTCAGAGCTTGTAATCGAATGTGCGGCGACCGAGGTCAACCACCGAGTGTTCGCCACCTTCAAACTCATCGCTTTTGGACTAGGAGACGAGGACAGAAAAGTATTGGCTTTGTCAAGGCAGCCTCCCAACATATGGATGCAAAATGGTGTTCTGAATTTGTGAGTTTTCTAAAAACACAATTTATACCAATTGTAACGCAAGTTGCGTCTTGTAAGACCCAAGGATGTCAATGGGCTTGTGATTGTAGCTACATCGGAAGAATTCACCGACTTTGCATACATATCTTTGGCCAAAGACCAACTGGTCCTGGAAACGCGCGCGCATAATCGTCAGTACACCGATTAAGGACTTGTTACCTCAAATTTTGACACGGAAAGCAGAGACCACAATGGCTATGATATCTGAGGAGGGAGCGCCATCCCTAAAGGTGTCGTTTCAAATCACTCACATTCCTCTGGACGAAACTAGTGTAGAAATGGGCGGTCATGGCCACTCGGAAACCTGTAAGTTCCTACATGTCATTGAAAGTCGAAGAGGGACATAAATTCAGAATTTCAGACGCATCTCGCGAATTCCCTTCCGAGGAATATGCCCAAATGTCATCTTCTGACCTCTATATGGCCATCAGCCACTCCGACCTTTGGAATCAAGCCAGCACGGTGGATGCCTGTGGAATAATTCTGAAAGAACGATTTAAACAGACTGGTGCCATTGATGAAATTTCCAACGCCATCTCAGCCCACCAAAGAGCAGTCGGGCTCACTCCCGATGGCCATGCCGACATGCCGAGTCGGTTGGGCAACCTTGGAATTTCCCTTTCGCGTCGCTTCAGACGCACAGGTGATCTCGCCGACATTGCCAATGCCATTTCAGCCCACCAAAGGGCAGTCCAACTCACTCCTGATGGCCATGCTGACATGCCGAGTTGGTTGAGCAACCTTGGAGGTTCCCTTTCGTGTCGCTTCTTACGCACAGGTGATCTCGCCGACGTTGCCATTGCGATTTCAGCCCTCCAAAGGGCAGTCCAGCTGACTCCCGATGGCCATGCTTACATGCCGATTTGGTTGAGCAACCTTGGAGGTTCCCTTTTGTGTCGCTTCGAACGCACAGGTGATCTCGCCGACGTTGCCAATGCGATTTCAGCCAACCAAAGGGCAGTCCAGCTCACTCCTGATGGCCATGCTGACATGCCTAGTCGGTTGAGCAACCTTGGAAATTCCCTTTTGCGTCGCTTCGAACGCACAGGGGATCTTGCCGACGTTGCCAATGCGATTTCAGCCCACCAAAGAGCAGTCCAGCTGACTCCTGATGGCCATGCTGACATGCCAAGTCAGTTGAACAACCTTGGAAATTCCCTTTTGCGTCGCTTCGAACGCACAGGGGATCTCGCTGACGTTGCCAATGCAATTTCAGCCATCCAAAGGGGAGTCCAGCTCACTCCCGATGGCCATGCTGACATGCCGAGTCACTTGAGGAACCTTGGAAATTCCATGTTGTCTCGCTTTGAACGCACAGGTGATCTCGCCGATGTTACCAATGCCATTTCAGCCCACCAAAGGGCAGTCCAGCTCACTCCCGATGGCCATGCTGACGTGCCGAGTCGGTTGAGCAACCTTGGAATTTCCCTTTCGTGTCGCTTCGAACGCACAGGTGATCTCGCCGACGTTGCCAATGCAATTTCAGCCCTCCAAAGGGCAGTCCAGCTCACTCCCGATGGCCATGCTGGCATGGCGAGTCGGTTGAGCGGCCTTGGAATTTCCCTTTGGTGTCGCTTTGAACGCACAGGTGATCTCGCCGACGTTACCAATGCCATTTCAGCCCTCCAAAGGGCAGTCCAACTCACTCCTGATGGCCATGCTCACATGCCGACTCGGTTAAGCAACCTTGGAGGTTCCCTTTTGGGTCGCTTCGAACGCACAGGTGATCTCGCCGACGTTGCCAATGCAATTTCAGCCATCCAAAGGGGAGTCCAGCTCACTCCCGATGGCCATGCTGACATGGCGAGTCGGTTGAGCGGCCTTGGAATTTCCCTTTCGCGTCGCTTCGAACGCACAGGTGATCTCGCTGACACTGCCAATGAAATTTCAGCCCACCAAAGGGCAGTCCAGCTCACTCCCGATGGCCATGCTGACATGCCGAGTCAGTTGAGCAACTTTGGAAATTCCCTTTCGCGTCGCTTCGAACGCACAGGTGATCTCGCTGACATTGCCAATGCAATTTCAGCCCACCAAAGGGCAGTCCAGCTCACTCCCGATGGCCATGCTCACATGCCGAGTCGGTTGAGCAACTTTGGAAATTCCCTTTCGCTTCGCTTCGAA
>Ga0247742_10001471_pt1 | contig 16402 bp, 28 predicted proteins | sample UWRJL208509C2_FD_180944 | JGI IMG/M metagenome (GOLD analysis project Ga0247742, IMG submission 180944) | Plant litter microbial communities from Arlington Agricultural Research Station in Wisconsin, United States - UWRJ-L208-509C-2 | ecosystem: Environmental > Terrestrial > Plant litter >...
GGGCCCCTCCACCTGCCGGAAAGTTCCCTGATGTGGTTTGGAGAGTGTCATGGAGTCTTGCAGGTAACTTGTTGGCTGTTAGCTGTGGTGACGGTAAGGTCACGCTGTGGAAGGAGAACCTCAAGGGCGATTGGGAGTGTGTCAGTGATATGAATAGTTAATGGCCTTTAGACATGTCTCCGGTGTAGCCTCCAAATATTATTTTATCTGTCTTATGAGACCGCCTCAAGCTGCGGTAGCGGAATGTCGAAGCTCACTCACACACTTGTCGTTCTAAGATATACTTGTAATTTCCGATTGTGTGAAGTCCCCGTGAAAATTGTCCAATCTACAAGCTCGTTCATGACTTCGCTTTATGAAACTTGACCCACAGTCCGCCCTGTAATAATGTTGGAGTACTCAATAATGACATACATTTCAGGACTTTATTAGACAACTCACCTTGATGTACAGTGTCAGAGCAGCACTTGGCCATATTTTCTCAAACGCCTGACGACCTTTCAATGACTTCCAACTCTCTGGTGGTAGAGATCCTATGGGTTGAGCTTCTGTCGCTAGCGTGAAGCGATCAAACTGCTGCAGCAGGCGGACGAGGAAGTAGGACATTTCATTATATGCATAGTTTTGACCAAGGCACTAGAATGGATTTGAGTCAGATGGCTACAACCTGCAGAAGTGATTAATAGTGGATATACTCACTATCCGTGGTCCTGCACTAAATGGAGCGTACATCGCTGGGTTTGCAACAAATTTCGCTATACGCTTAGGATCAATCCATCGATCCGGATCAAATGTATCGGCGTCGGGTCCCCATAACGCGGGATTACGTTGGGTCAGAAGAGGGAGATAAACGATAGTTGTTCGACCAGGCATGTACAGTGGACGTTGGTCCGCACAGGGATATGTTGGATCCAATGGTGGTAGCACACACGATGAAGCTCGACTCTCGCGCATGTTGAGAGGCACGGGGGGGAAGAGGCGAAGAGTTTCGTTGATCACGGCGCGCACTGAATGGTAATTAGCGGGTTAATCTCGCGGTATAGTAGATCAACACACTGTATTTCATATCCTTCAGGCTTTCAATAGTTGGAGTGGATGAAGTTCCGCAATATTGCAAAACTTCGGCACGTAATCTTTCTGTGATTTCTGGGTGCATCGCCATGAAATATGTGACGCACGACAGTGCTGAAGCGGTCTACAGAAACGCTAGAAATGAGTCCTTATGCCATGGCAATATAAACATAACACTCACCGTATCGCGAGACGCCAACAGCATGCTCATGAGTTGATCTCGTATGAGAATGGGGTCTGCAGGGCTGTGAATAAAACGGCCGAGGGGCGAATTAAATACCGACTAACCATTTGTGCTATCGGCGAGATGCTGCATGAAGTTCTTTTCTGACACTGGACTGTCAATTCCAGCCTTTTCCATCCGTCGCTTTTCCTCAATAGCCCCTCGCACAATGGGGTCAAGGAATTCACGCGTTACCCTACAGTGCTCTTCGTTCTTGTCTTTCAGAAGTTCGAACAAGGGCCATATTGACCCCAAGCGTGAGCGAGTAGTGATATTGATCTGGGCCGTCTCAAATGCCCGAGTGAATGAACCCCACGCATCATCCGTTACAGATCCTTTAGGGCCCATGGCAGTCTTACCCGCCACCGGTAGTGAGGCAGAAAGTGTATCCAGATTCTTTCCAAACAAAAACTCAGACGCCGCATCGAGTGCAAATCGGGAATAAAGATCCTGCACATCGATGGGTGTGTCCGATGTTCCGAAGGACGATAAGATACCCATGGTGTGCGCCCAATTTCTTTCAAAGATCTCAAAGTCTGAGAATCGCTCACGTGCGAAGAATGGGCGGGCGGTGTTACGGTGCTTGAAAGATTTGAATCAGTTTGCTGGTCGATGATCAAAGAATGTGTAATAACCATCTTCCAGACCTAGCATATGAAAGCATGTCAGCCAATTGATAATAGGAAAACAGCGCGGAAAGTTTCACCTCATCGTCTCTATTGAAAATACCTTTCCCAAAGAATGTTTCCCTGAATGACTTTGAGTTAGATTGCGCTTCGTCTTGAGTAATTAAGAAACGAACATGCGTTCTTTCTGAGCATAGCCTCTCCAAAAGTGCTGGAAGCCCGTGGCCAGGACAAACTTTGCGTGTTCTTGGTCCATGGATATTATCTAAGGCTAAGGTTAACCTCATTACTTTTCAAAAAGTGGATGAAGGTGTGGAGCAACCAAACGGAAGGGACGCACGTTATCGCGCCAAAGAATGCGGGTGTTGAGGGTTGTGCATTGGTATTCTTCAAATAACTGCAGATAAACATCTTGGATATAACTGGTCTTGAATGCACGCATCATCTTGAACAAAACATCGATATTTCCTGGCCATTTACCAACAACCTGTGGAATTGGTCGCGCGCCGAGAGAGAGTGCTTCTCTCCGTTTTCTGGACTCTACGTAGACGCATTTGACTGTTGCCCACCCAATTACGAAGCTCGAGTAAACAGGAAGAGATAAAGTACCCAGTCTGTATTGCCAGAACGAGAGAGCATAGTGAAGCGCAAGAACCGGGACCACGAATACGCGAACGAGATCGAGAAAGAACCTGAAACGATAATAGCCAGGATTCATGGTGAAGGAAAGAAGGCGCCTTCTATCGCCTGGGAAATCTTGCTGCTTATGAACCCTGGAAGAGGCCGAGTCGCGAGCTGGAATTATTTGCTGGATGGTGGAATGCAGGCGGGGCGTCCGGTACACCGTTGGAGCATGCTATTTCTCGTCAGAGATAAATATGAATAACCGAGATGATCACGCAACGGCTGTCCGTGGGTGGCCAGCAGGCGGCAATCCGAGTTTCCTTGGTTAGAGGCATACACGGAATTCTGCATTTGAACAACACCAAATACCACCAAACATCGGTGCATAACCTCGTCCGAGATCTGAGTCCATGATGGTCAAGGTTTTTCTCATGAGCGTCCGGTGTCCTGGTCTGGATGCAATCGATGTTAGTGCGGTGGCCGTGAATTCGATTGGAATGCTTACATTCAGTACTCGTCGAGAAATGTTTCCTTTTGGTCGATGCGCCACTGGATTCACAATCTCCAGATTAGGTTAAGTACGACAATCAAACTGGCGCCAGTCGGCCAGGGTCATCACGTTGTTGGAATAAATATAAACCCCAGATAAAATTCCAAGGAGACACTTCCATATACAGACGGGCCACGACAGTTGCTGCACTTTGTGGGTCAAAATACAAAGATGCTGCAGGTGTCCAAAGAGATGCTGAGATGCTGAACCATCCACACGAAAAGGAGTGTTACCAGAGTGTGCACCAGGAGAAGAGATAACGTAAGGCCCAGAATCATTGATAAAAGAGTGACTTGATCAGTTGGTATCGGGTTTAAGCACCCTCTCCAGAACAATGGTAATTTCAGCCGTGAAGGCGAGTCAATGAATACTTTTTTTATTAGCACAATGAGTCCTCGTGCTTCGACTTTAAGCCTTGTCGGATTTCAGAGACATCCTGCCCAGGCCCCATGCAGGTTTGCTCCGAGGACTACCTGGAAGTGCTAACATGCCCCGAGAGCCAGGTAGCAGGGACGTATTGTCGATTCCAATCGCCCATGCTTGAGTGTAGGCGACAATCGAGATGATATAGGGTTGACCTGCCAATGAGGGTCGACTCTTTTATTGCGATCGTTTCGTTATACAGATGATAGATAACTACACCTGTAATATGAGAGATAGTACACAGACATGGTGAATCGAATTTGTGAAGAGTAGTATAGCCCATACTCGTCGAGGCGAGAGACCGTCGGTAGATTAGAAGATGCCAAGTATATGGATCTGCGTCCCCAATGCGATATTATCCGATTGACGCTAGATATTTGCATTTCGAGAGGTACTTTCCATGCTTGCTCTAATAATATGTCACTTTCTACAGATCCGGCCGTCCACAGTTAGACGAGCGCTAAAAATGAGATCACAAGCAAGGCACCTATGTCAGAAGGCATAATCAAAGTAGCACGAGGACTCACATAAAAAAACGTAACACCTTCAGGGATCAAGACAGAGGAAGGGACGAACTAGACTTCGCAGGCGCTCCTTCAAGCGCGGCGAGTTGGTCAACAAGGTCGTCCATGACAGATCTAGTAGGCCGATGGGTTGCCCGACTGCTGTCACTAGTTGTACCTGCAGCAGAAGTAGCATTGTTTGTCGGTCCTCTTGTAGGCACCAGTGGCCCTCCGTGCGGTTCGAAGCCTGGTGCAATCCTACGCAATGCATCACGCTTTCGACGCTCCTTCTCTTCCTCTCGCGAGCGCAAGTATCCTTCCCGACGAGCCGTGTGCGCAGCTAACGTCGTGCGTCTAGAAGATTCTAGGGTAACTATATGCGGTTCGAGAGTGAATGGGTAGACAAACTAGTTCATGTTAGCAAGCACGGTCAGGGACGGTTGCCGACTTCAAGCTCACATAGGGATTCACGGATTCGGGTAGTGGGTGAATATCGGGCGGAAGTTCTACCTGGAGAGTGATTGAGCTTTCACAAATCATTGAGGTGGCTTGATAGACATCTTACAGGCCGTGGAACCCGTAAACTCGGTGATTTGATCAGAGGTATTTGAGATGCAGCAGCATACGCAGCTGATATAGTTAGCACAAGAGGTAGGTAATACTTTAGACGACGTACATGGATCCCCCATTGTTTCCAATACGATAACTTATTGAGTTAATGCAACAGATGGGGGTCGTTGATCAAGTTGTGACAGGCCTAAGTCGGGCAAGTTTGTCTAAACAGAGGCAAACTTTCAGAGGCGCCCTGCTGATCTCTTTCTATTACTATCGACCACCTTTGAGAATGGCTACCCTTTCTGCATCTCAGCGCCTTCTTCAACAATCTACACTAATATCTCAAGGTGCCGAAGCCGCAAGTTCATTTTGATCACCTATCAAGTGGAGATATTGTCCAACTTACGGCGGTTCATTCGATCCGACAGAAAGTTTACAAAGGCCACTTATCACCCAATGCAGGACCAATACTGCTGAAGTACCGGTTCAGAAAGAACTATCGGCACTCCACACTTGATGCTTCGCTGACAAAGTCGCGTGTTGCTGGTGAGGCTCGAGCGCTGCTGAAATGTCTCCGGTGCGTTCTGTGGGTATTCATTGAGGTGGATGCTTTCTCATCAAGCTCATTAGATCAGGAGTCAATGTACCAGGTGTACGGATGGTCGATGCCACCGAAGGGTTGCTGGGAATAGAATGGATCGAAGGTAAAAGCGTCAAACAGGTTCTTCCCAGCGGCGCAGATGATGAAGACGACGACGTTGGGGGTGTGGATGACGTGGAAATAGACCAGGAGGACCCTCTAGCTGCCTTTGGAATCACGACAGGTAAGCCTTATGCACCTCTGTTTAGATGAACGAGCATTTGATACGCGTTAGACGCGCTTCTGGGTCTCGTCGGAACTGAAATCGCTAAAATGCACCTGGCCGACATCATTCATGGAGACCTTACCACCTCAAACATGATGCTTCGGCGTCCTTCGTCATCTGCAACCGAACTGGTTGGTACCTTGCCCGCTTATTTAACCCCTGTCCGTATGACTGAAAGTTTATCTTATCTAGGTCCTAATTGACTTTGGGCTTTCTTACCACTCAACGCTAGTGGAAGACAAGGCGGTGGATCTTTACGTCCTTGAAAGGGCGTTTGCCTCTACGCATCCAGACTCAGAACCTATGTTTGAATCTATGCTGTCTGCTTATGCGAAGAAACTCGGCAAAGAATGGCCTGCGCTCCAGCGCCGGCTTGATGACGGTGAGTAATTCCTTTGACTTCGGATCACGAATTCATGTCTTCGGCCAGTTCGTCTGCGAGGCAGAAAGCGTAGTATGGTAGGCTAAGGGCGTACGGCCTGTAACGGACAAGCATATATCCTGTATATTTGGACCCTAGTAAATGTATACATTGTTATCATATCGTTGCCGAGGACGTGCGTTGTCAAGCGCACGCTTTGACGTACCTTTGGCGATAATTTGCGACCAAATAGTGTGTTAAGGGTCGACCTGAGCGTAGTTTCTCTTGCCTTCATCACCATTTCCAATTTCTTCCATGTTATGGAAAATCACGACAAATTCCTTCATCATTCATCATCACCCTCAAGGACATTCACGAACTCTGCAACGTCCGGCATTGATTTGAGTAGCTCAGCTGCTGGTATAGTCTCACCGGCACCACCGTCACCATCGCTGGAACCTTCCGACTCGACACTCGCCCGGCGCAGGAGTTGGGGGAATAGGTTGAGAGAAGCTGGAAGGCAAAGCAGTAGCAGTCCGGATCCCGTTCATTTCGACTTGGACGCTCCAGCGCACACTCTATCCTCGTCAAGACGACCCGCGACGAACAACAGCGCTGGACCGGCTATGCCGGCTCAAGGGGACGACCCCTTCTACGTGTTAACAGACGAACATGTGCGGAATCATCCTTATGCGATCGACTCCGCGCGCCACTACGGTCCAAGGACGGGAGTTGACTCGGACACGTACATGTCGAGCGTCGGAGCAGGCCCATCCATGGCAAACCTCATGCCTCATCCCACGCATTTTGAGCCAGAGCTTTACGATGGACACAGGGAGGACGATGAAGCGCATTTGACTGCCAACATGTCTACTGCTGGGATGGTTCATGAGGGATATTTGACGGAGGACCCAGAAAGCGATGGTGGTGCTACACCACGCTCGGGGAAACGGACAGTGCGGTACAGTATATCACCATCTCCGTTGAAGAAGACGGAGAGTGCGATGAAGTCGGTAACCAAAAATTTACGACGAATGTCGCTGCGCGTCGTCAACCTCGCGAATACCGGACTGGAAGGCCAACTACGGTTGGGAGATGGAGACGACGTCGGAGGCAAGGGGAAGAAGGCGGAGGATAACGATGGACCACCTGCGCCAGACCTTAAGCAAGTTTTGCCAATACGAGGACGGACGCTAGGGTTTCTGGGTCCGGACAGCAAAGTTCGTCTTTCTCTATTCAATTTTTTGGTGCATCCGTGAGTTCATCAGATTGCTGCCGCTCTTAACATACTCATCATATTCTAGGTTGACTGAACCTTTCATCCTACTACTTATCATACTAAATGCCGTTATCTTGACTATACAAGCGTTCCCGTCGCTAACGCTGCCGACCGCCAACGGACCTGCGCTTCCGCCTCGAGTGAGAGGATACTTTCATTCATGGGAGGATTATGTTTTATTTGCTCTATTTATTGTCTTTACGTGCGTGATTTCAACTTCGTATCCACTTCTTACTAACTTCTACGACAGACTAGAAGCAATAGCTCGCATATGTGTTACCGGCTTTCTTTTCGACCCAGAGGTTTCAATATTCACACTCTTTTCATCGCCATTCTCTATGCAAAAGGATCCTTATACCCCAAATCCAGCACAAACACCCGGCATGGCACGCCAAACATCCTTAGCAAGAGGCCGCTCAATAACTCAACGATTCAAACAATTTAGACGCACCGTTATGCGGCCGTTCGCTCTTTCAGCTCGCCCACCGGCCACTGCTTACCCTCAAACTTCATTTCCACAAACCGCTTCGTTGTCTGCCTCTCACTACCGCAACGGCAGTGCAAATGCACGCGGTCTAGACACTGGTCATAGACTTCACGCCTCAATCCATAATCCCTCAGAACCGACGTTCCTCTCTCTTGCAATGCGCTCGGAAGATCATGCAACCCATCCCGATTCTATCGCGCTGCCTTTTCGGCTCAGTATTGGACATCTCCACGAGAAGACACATCGTAATGTGCCGTATCTTCGCCAAAGCTGGAGTCGCATCGACTTTGTCGCTATTGTCAGCTTTTGGATATCGTTCATCTTGGCGATGACTGGGCACGAGAGGGGTACATATCATATCGGTCTCTTTCGTGCAATGAGTGTCATTCGGACTGCTAGATTGTTGACAATCACATCTGGTACTACGGTGAGTTATGGCTGTTTTGAATTTATACATCCGGGCTTACCATCTTGCTAGACAATCATGCACTCTCTGAAGACTGCTAGGCCTCTCCTCGCCAGTGTCGCTTACTTTGTCCTCTTTGCTATGGTGTTATTCTCGTGAGTTGAGTCGTGATGGACGTGGATGTTTCTCTGAATTGCTTCTAGGATCATTGGCGTCCAGTCCTTCAAAGGTTCATTGCGCAGGACTTGTGTCATCAATCCTACACTGGGCGAGGGCAAACATCTGAGAGATGGGCAGTTCTGTGGAGGGCATATCGACCCTGTCACTATGAACGTCGTTGGCTATATCCAGCTTGACGGAGACACCGAAAGTGCTTCCAAAGGTTACATATGCCCTCTTGGACAGGTCTGCATGGTAAGCCCCTTGCTCTTCAACGCCGTGCATAGTCTGATTTATTGAATAGGAACTTTCGAATCCGAAGATGGGAATTGAGAGCTTTGATGCTATATACTATGCTGCACTCCAGGTCATGATCGTCGCAACCGCGAACGGCGTAAGTTCATACATGAATTTATATCTGGCAAACTTGACTGATACTCTTAATACTCATAGTGGACGCCCCTAATGTACTCCATGATTGACTCTGAGTTTTTCTTTTCCTGCATCTTTTTCATCGTCGCTATAATCGTCCTCAACTTCTGGCTCATCAACCTATTCGTCGCCGTGATCACAAATAGTTTTGCGGCTATCCGATCGGAAACGAAGAAGAGCGCCTTTGGAGCTGCACCGTAAGCTGAGCTAGTTTCCCTAAATGTTCGAAGGTTAACTTTGTTTCTCTAGCCTTGTGCCTATCATTGACAAGGAACAAGACGATGGCTGGGCTATTGTGGATGGCCGCAAGGCCGCCACACGCACGAACATTGCGAAAACAATCTACAGTTACACTCAGTGGTGCTGGGTTATCTTAGCCTTGACATCTCTCGTTCTCCAAGCTACGAGAACCGTGCAGATAACAGAGGCTCACGCAGTCGCGATGTATTACGGCGAGATAGCTATCACGATTGCATTCGACTTCGAGATTGGCTTGCGAGTTCTTGCCACATTGCCAGATTGGAGGTCCTTCTTTCAGCACGGAAACAACTGGCTGGACACATTCTTGGCCATTGGATCAACGGTTATTCAACTACCGGTTGTTCGCCGCTCGAATCTCTACCCTTGGTTTACGATTTTCCAGTTAGCAAGGTTTTATAGAGTCATTCTGGTCGTACCCCGCATGAAACCTCTCCTGGTGCGTTTTCTTGTTTAGAGGGTTTGTCTTCAGTGCTTACAAATTCAATAGCTCGCTGTTTTTGGAAATATGTATGGTCTCGCAAATATGGCGCTCTTCCTCGTCATTGTCAACTACATTGCGGCCCTCGTCGCCGTGCAACTTCTTCGCGGTGACTTTGGAAACGATACGACAGTCAACTTTGGCGAGGTGTTCAACTCTTTTCTCGCGATGTATCAGGTTTTTTCTTCGGAAAATTGGGTCGATGTACTCTATGGTGCCGCAATGGCTGAGGTGCCACTTGGACAAACAGTCATCGTCCTTATCTTCATTGCCGCGTGGATGCTGTTTGCAAATTGTAAGTTGATCCTTCATTCGGCGGCACGCGGTTACTGACTCTTACTAGTCATCATGCTCCAGATGTTCATCGCTGTCATCAACGAGAATTTCGAAGTTGCGGAAGAGCAAAAGAAAGGAAAGCAGGCCTCCCATTACTACAATCAACAGAAAGCTCGTCATGGTACCGTTACATGGCTCAGAAAATTGAACCCGTATCGATGGGTCAAAGCCAACCCGGAAACTGCTAAGGTCACCAACCTGCCTTCCAATCTCGTGCTTCCGATGCAGAAGACTCTTGTACAAGACCACGCGATGTCGAGATCCAACACTCGTGCAGCACCTAGCCCCAGCACGGTATGCGAGATCTCATGGTTTCTATTGCCCCACTAACCCGATTATAGAAAAAAACTGGTTCAGGTCGCATCCGGAAGTTTAAGTTTATGAAACCCCGCCATTATTCCTCAAAATCCTTGACCGCACTGCAACAACTGTTTGCGGGAGATGCAAGTACCAATGACATTCCCCTGACAACTCTGCGGCATCATCCTGGACAGGAGACTAGTTCAGACCCTCTCGACGAGGAAATGGAGCGACATCTGTACAATTCTCGCGTCTTTCTCTTCATGTAGTTTTTCTGACATTTTCCTAGGGAACTTCTTGCGTCAGTAAACCCAGACGCCGGACTTGCTGAAGCCGCAGACGACGAGTTCCACGAGCGCCGTGCACAAAAGGCAGATTTCATACGCGACCATCCAACGTATGACAAAGTTTTTTGGGTCATCGGTCAAAAGAATTGGCTTCGAAAACTTTGCCAGAAAGTTGTACAACCTGCCAGAGGCGATCGCATCTTTGGATCACCCCCTTCCCCTGTCGCCCATCCTATATTTCAGCTTATCCTACTGCTCACCGTAATCGGCGGCATTGTTGTTGAGGGTATAGCGACTCCCATCTATCGTCGAAACTTCTTCCAAGAACATGGGCTCACTCGAGGGTCATGGTTTGAGGTTGCAGAAGCTACCTTTGGATTCGCTCTCTTCGTCGAGTTCCTGATCAAAATCGTAGCGGACGGATTCGTCTTCACTCCAAATGGGTATCTCCGAAGCATCTGGAATGGCTTGGATTTCATTATCATGGTCGGGATTATTGTCAACGTGACCACAGGGTTGGTATTTGTTGGTGGTTTGAGTCGAGCGACTCGGGCACTAAAAGCCTTACGAGCCCTTAGGCTGATCACACTCATTGACAAGATGCGGAATACCTTCCAAACTCTCATCATCTCGGGTGCCATTCGTATATTGGACGCCGCTGTCCTGGCAATTCTATACATGATCCCTTATGCCGTCTGGGGCCTCAATATTTTCAATGGCAAAATGAATCTGTGCAATGACGGCGATGTCAATGGCCTTGGGGACTGCATAGGTGAATACAGCAATACTGTCTACGATGACGCCTTCGCTTTCCCTGTTCCTCGTGTTTGGGACAACCCTTCCCCTTCGACAACCTTCAGCTTTGATTCGTTTCGGTCTTCCCTGCTCATTCTTTTCGAAATCGTCTCCTTCGAAGGATGGATTGATGTCATGGGTGTCGCCACCAGCATCACAGGGCCGAACGAACAACCTCGAGTCAATGCCTCTCAGGGAAATGCAATCTTCTTTGTGATCTACAACCTGATGGGTGGTGTGGTTGTCTTGACTCTATTCATTAGGTACGCCTAAGTCTTCTTGATGCTTCGATGAATGAGCTGACAAGTGGTTTGCAGTATTATCATCGGGAATTTCAGCTCCAAGACGGGAACAGCACTACTAACCAAGGCTCAGCGAGAGTGGATCGATCTCCAGAAACTCTTCAAGAGACAAAAACCCTCCAAAAGACCTAAAGTTCAACCTACAAATCGTTTCAGGAAGTGGTGTTTTGACCGTGCCGTCCATAAACATGGTTGGTGGTCAAGGGCGACAACTTTTCTTTTCGTCTTGCACATCCTTGCTCTCATGTACGTCTCTCTCTGCTGTTTATTTTTCGACCACTAACAATCGTGCATAGGACGCAGACGTTCTCAGTGCAAGAGGTGGCAGAAACCTTGCGCAGTAAGTCGCCAACACACTTCGAAACCAGTATTCCTGACTCTTTCGTAGATAATTTCTTCCTTGCTCTGATGTTCGTATACGTTGTCGACGTGTTTGTGCGGTATTTCGGTCTCGGTTGGCGTAGTTTCCGCGCCAATGGCTGGAATCTTTTCGACATGGTGGTCTCTGGCGGAAGCTTCATCACGACTCTCATCGTTACCTTTGGCAACAGTGGCTACGCTACTCAGCAGCTCCAGAAACTATTTCTCGTCAGCATCGCTTTCAAGCTTGTTCAGCGCACCAATAGCTTGAACATGTTATTCAAGACAGCTGTGTAAGTTTACGCGCTTAACAATGAAAACTGGCGACTCACCAGATATTTCAGAGCGAGTTTGCCCGTGATCTTCAGTTTGCTGGGGCTCTGGCTGGTCTTATTCATCTTCTTCGCCATTCTTTTCGTCGAGGTGTTTGGACTGACCAAGTGGGGTGGAAGTGAAACTCCTGTCACCAACTACTCTTCCCTGGGGTCTGCAATGGTCATGCTGGCTTTCCAGAGCACAGGGTGGGTCGTTCTCAGAATCACGTCTACTTCCAAGCTGACCCATCTTGCCATGTCAGAGAGGGATGGAACCAATACATGCATGATTAGTACGTTTCTCTTATACTTTGGGTAAGAGGAATACTGAAGAAGACTTCAGTGACTTGACATATCCGAGATGCACCAACTCGCCAACCAACAAGGCCGAATCCGATTGCGGTAGTACTTCCTGGGCATTCGCCTTGTCCATTGCTTGGAACCTATTGAGCATGGTCAGTAATATCCACATGACCAGAGACGCAGTACTGACTTATTGAAATATAGTACATCTTCGTCAACATGTTCACTGGTAAGCAACTTATGATTTTGCTGTCACTTGTGCTAAATATATCCTAGGTGTGGTCGTTGAAAACTTTTCATACGTCTTCCAAGCGTCCGGCAGTGGTTCCAAGTCTATCTCACGCGAACAGATGAGATCCTTCAAAAAGATCTGGGCTGAATTCTCAAACCAGAAAACGGGCTATCTCGAGCGCCATCGCTTTGCAGCATTTTTCTCGGTATGCGCATGCACATTTGCCTCGGCGTGGTATCTGATCAGATCATTCGTAGAAACTCAGTGGTGTCTTTGAAGTCAGGATCTACCCTATCGAATACAACATCCAGAACATGCTTAGCGTTTGCAAAGTGGATCGGTTTGATAAGCAGGCCTGGCATTCTCGGGTGGTCCAAGGGGTCGATTTGAGCAAACTCGATCAAATCTTGGATGGGATTGACTATAGCGAAGTGCGGAAGCGGAAATTGATCTACAGTCGTCTTTTCCACGAAGCCAGCATCACGCATGAACATGGCTTGGGCATCTCATTCACAGATATGTTGACTCTACTTGCGCATCACAAACTCATTGTAGATGCAGAGGCGTTAGTGTACGTCCTTCTCCAGTTGTTCTTTCTCCTCTATCATCGTCTGATCTCTCTACCCAGACTGCACGACCTGGTCACACGAACGGAGACCAACAGACTTGTTACGGATCTGGTCAATCTCGATCGGGTTAGGTCTTTGTTGAAGACGATCTCTCATCGACGAAGGTTCCTTTCTCATTTGGAGCGAAAGCGAGCGCAGAAGTACGAAAATGGTGAGTTTGTGCGGACTTTCAAATTGAAATCGAATGCTAAACCTGTCGCAGAAATACCCTCTATCGTCGTGGAGGCCATGCCCGGAACACCACCACTTTCCTCCAGAGACATCGCCAGCGCTGGATACGACCATTCCCCAGGAAGTCCGTCGCCTGTGGACAGATATAGTCACAACAATGATTTCGTCTTGATGGATACCTCTGCAGGATCAAGACTGCAGAGAAGCAGCAGACGGACAAGCGATTACAGTACATTTTCTGCAGACACATTCAAATCACCGTAAGCGATGCAAAAAATAAACTTCAGCGATTATATACTAACCAGTGATATGATGCAGGAGGACTTCTTTGGTCGACGATGATCCTCAAGATGTTGTGACGGCGATGCAGACCTCAGTCTGGGGCGGTACGTATCTTTTCACAACTTCGAACGAATCAAGTCATCTGATGATTCATATAGATCTAATGATGGAAGTGGCAGAAGAAGAGAGAGGCAATAGAAGCTTCTAACCGTCCTTACTTATTTTATCTATTTGCTGTACTCACAGGGGAAACCGGTTCATTCACTCACTCAAACGGACCGTATTAGTAGACTTCAATGTACTTTATACATACCATCACTCGTTTACTATTTACCTGTAATTTACAATACCTATATGATCATGTTCTCGGTATGCTTTCGAATTGTTGCCGGTTGGTGTTTTTGGTGTAGATCATGATCAGTGTTGCCGATGATCGAAGTCGCGGTGCCTACAAGTAGAAAGCTGTAACTTAGCCTGCCACTTGAGGGTGTTGCAATACTTTCCATCTATGTGACTGTCCATCTCTGCCCTTTTATTACATAACGATATGTAAGTTCTTGATTTTCAGACAACGTGCCAATGAAGCAAACTGTGACTACTGTGAGGCACAACTGCTTGGTCCATCTGCCATAAGAAACTCAGCCGGATTTTATAATTCCGGGCAGGCGTCAAGCCAACACTTCCGTCCCGACCCCCGATTGCAGAAGCTCATTAGAAGCACGCGCATTTTAGGCGCCGAATCCTACGGCTGCTTTTGAGCGGAAGTACTACCAGATAATCCGCTGACTTGGGCATGCTGCTAGCAGAAGTGGATAATATTTCAAGACTGGATAACCTTGTTCTCCAATTCTAGTATTAAATACTTTGTAGGCATTTCTGATGGTTGGTAAGTACACGTAGCTTCGGATAAGGAACATTGTACCCTGCCTCATACTAGCTTGCATGAATATGACAGGTATCATATCAGTTTCACCTGTTGAGCTGTGCGATGTAGCTATAGAAAGAGTGACGGCTCGCAGATGAAATACGTTAGCGGATTTAAGTCTGGTAGGCAGTCGTGGGTTTGAATGATTCCCTGCTATGCAGAGGAAAGACCGTTCTTTCTTTGGCAAATGACAATGAGCTCGAGCGAGTTGCGCCACAAGTAGACAATTGGCCCCCCTTGTAAAGAAGCTAATGAACTGGCACCTGCAGGTGGTTGGCATCGCGTTTTGGAGACCATAAATTGAGCAACAAGACAGGATACAAGAGACACCGGGGAAGGTGATGTGCGTTGAGCGCTCTGGAGTCTGGATTACCTGATGGACTTGGCTCTGTCGAGAAGATCATCAAGGAGGAAATACGTCAGGACTGACGAATGTCGTTGCCTACAGAAGGCAGGTATCGTTGCATTCATGCGACGTGCTGAGACTAGTGCAGAAATAAAGTTGGAGATTTTGGATGAATTCTATCCCTCCTATAGCTAGCGGCTCCAACTTGCACGGAGAAACCGGAGATGGTTAGCAAAAGAGACTATGGGCATATAGGGACCATTGAGTTCTGACCATTGAGTTATTTACGACGTCACATAAATTTGAGTTGCACCCGCGCTGAGTTGAAATGAACAGTCGGCAGACATTCAGTTGGCTTGACAACGGTAGGACATAGACCTCCGAGGTGCCGTGATAAATCTGAGGTTGGCCTAACAAAACGCGGAGGCAGCATGGTAAGAAGTGGGAAATATTCAAGAAGGATAGACACAACGACTATTTGTTTTACACAGCTGTGGAAGGAATGGACCACAGAAACGAGAAAGCGACGCGCGAGAACAACGCTTGACGAGAAAGGTTAGGCGCGTGGCAATGGCATTTGATAGGTGCCTTGCATGTGACCTTGAAATCGGGCTAGGAGTTTTTGGTGTACTTACAACTCGCCGAGTCAGGGTACAATTGTTTCTTCTCGACAACTATGTTCTGCCCCCTCGTCGTCCTCTAGTGGCCCGCTCTCTTTATTTTATTGCATCCCTACCTTGAAGGAACTGGGAGATCCACAACATTCACACTCGTTTACATCGGCAAACCACCAAACATGATGGACAACACCTTCACTTTCCCCCGACCGCAGGCTCCAGTACCACGTCCAGCACCCTTACACAACCCCAAGAGTGGTTCAAAGTCGTCGACGACATCTTCAACTTCGAATCCAGCTCCGAGAGAATCAAGTGCTCTCCGTGCATCTGTACTCGATGCAGCTCTCGAACTGGGTATCGGGAGTAATCCGCTCATGGCAGACTGGATGTTCAATAATACACTGGCAGAGGAGGACGAGGTGGGTACCATGCAATCTTTCTTTCTCACTTTGCATTTGGACTTCGAGTTCGTCACAATTCTCGTCATCATTTTCGATGTCGACGCCGGCACCCCGTGGCGGGAATGCAATGCGCCACCTTGTCATTTTGCCTATTGAAACTAGGGGACAGACCAATTGTTTCCTGGAGCTTGAAGTTGCAAGACGCGAACCCGCAGGCCTGACCTCCGGTGCGTCCTGCGGAAGAACTCGCAGCATCACCTTGAGGCAATGCGCACCTATGGCCTTCGACCTTTCTTGACGGAGGTGCTTCCAGTTCTCAGCCTCCTGATCGGGGGGAATCGAGAGTTTTGTATTCCAACGCGCAGTCACTCGTAAATTTGCGAGAGCTTGAACGCGATTATGCAAGCCAACCTTGCGGTGCTTGACTTCTTCTCTCACAAGCTTACATTATCTTCTCCCGTTCTTATCGCTCTCTTATGCTCGAAATGTCTTCTCGGA
>Ga0247742_10001472_pt1 | contig 16392 bp, 16 predicted proteins | sample UWRJL208509C2_FD_180944 | JGI IMG/M metagenome (GOLD analysis project Ga0247742, IMG submission 180944) | Plant litter microbial communities from Arlington Agricultural Research Station in Wisconsin, United States - UWRJ-L208-509C-2 | ecosystem: Environmental > Terrestrial > Plant litter >...
GGAAGCTAAGACTCTCAGCGCCGATGGTACTGCAAGGGGGACCTTGTGGGAGAGTAGGACACCGCCGGACTTAACTTAGAAACACACAGTATGGCCATCCCGCGAGGGGTGGCCATACTGCGTTAACGCGAATCATCGTTAGCGCGAATCATTGCAGCTGCAGCACCCATAATTTTCACAGTGACCAAACCCCAAGGAGACAACCGTGTCTGATTTCGGAGAACGAGGACGACGCCCGGGCGACAAGCCGGCGAGCGGACGCCCGGACGATCGCAGGCCGAACCGAGGGGGACCGGACCGAGGGGGTCCCCGCGATGGCGCGCCGCGCCCGGATCGTTCCCCTCGCTCCGATGGTGACTCGCGTCCCCGTCGCGACGGTGATGCCCGCCCGCGTCGCGACGGCGATGCCCCGCGTTGGAACAAGGATTCGCGTCCGCAGCGTCCCGCCACCGGCGGCCGCCCCGGCAGCAGTGGTCGTCCCGAGCGTGGTGGCCGCCCGGATCGTCCCGGTGCACCGCGTCCCAGCGGTGGCGGATACCAGGGACGCTCGCCTCGGGAGGAGTTCGTCGACCCGGATCCGCTGAAGCTCCGTTCGGTGCGCAATCGGCACGACGACCCGATCATCCCCGAGGACGTGCAGGCGAAGGAGTTGGACCGGGTCGCCCGCGCCCAGCTCAAGACTCTGAGCAAGGAGAACGCGGACGAGGTCGCGCGGCACCTGGTGATGGTGGCCCGCCTCATCGAGTCGGATCCCGCTCTCGCGCACCAACACGCTCTGTCTGCCGCGCGTCGCGCCGGTCGCATCGGTGTCGTTCGCGAGACCCTGGCGATTACCGCCTATTCGGTCGGCGACTTCGCATTGGCCCTGCGTGAGCTCCGTACCTACCGTCGCATCTCGGGCAACAACGACCAGCTTCCGCTGATGGTGGACAGCGAGCGCGGTCTCGACCGTGCCGACAAGGCGCTCGAGCTCGGGCGGTCCGTCGACCGGGTGACCCTTCCCGCCGATGTGCAGGTGATGCTCGCGATCGCGATGTCCGGCGCTCGCCTCGACCTCGGTCAGACCGATGCCGCGCTCGTCGAGCTGCAGATTCCGCAGCTGGACCCCGACACGGCCTTCCCGTGGAGCCCTGCGCTGTTCGACGCCTACGCCGCGGTGCTCGAAGACCTCGGGCGCGACGACGAAGCCGAAGTCTGGTGGGAGCGCTCCGACCGCGCGAGCGCCGCACTCGACAGTTCCAGCGCCGACGACGACGTCGTGGAGGTCGTCGAAGAGGACGCCGTTGACGATGGGCTGAGCGACGACGTCGACGAGGTCACCGTTGCCGAACAGGAAGAGGACGCCGCCGACCTGGAAGACGAGGGAATCGATGGCGAAGAAACCCACGACTGAGTCGCCCCTGCACGGGGTCGACCTGCTGTTGGCCGACCTCGACGGTGTCGTCTATACCGGCGCGGATGCGATTCCCTACGCCGTGGAGAGCATCAACCGCGCGGCGGAGGGCCGCCGCGTCGGGTACCTGACCAACAACGCGTCGCGCACCGCGGCATCCGTCGCCGAGCATCTGACCGGTCTCGGGCTGACGGTGACGGCTGACGACGTCGTCACCTCGCCGCAGGCCGCCGTGCGGCTTCTGGCGGACCTGGTTCCGGCCGGCGCCACCATTCTGGTGGTCGGCGGCGAGGGGCTCACGACGGTGGTAGAGGCGGCCGGCTTCGTCGTGACCGATTCGGCACTCGACCTCCCGGCGGCGGTCATCCAGGGCTTTGCGCCCCACGTGGGGTGGCTGCAGCTGGCCGAGGCGTCCTATGCGCTCGGCGCGGACGAGGCGATGCCGTGGGTCGCGACCAACACGGACTGGACGATTCCGCAGGCGCGGGGCATCGCTCCCGGCAACGGAACCCTGGTGTCGGCGGTGCACACCGCCATCGGGCGACTGCCCGTCGTCGCGGGCAAGCCCGAGGTGGCGATCTTCGAGGAGGCGGTCGCCCGCTTCGGTGGCACCAAGCCGCTCTTCATCGGCGACCGGCTGGACACCGACATCCTCGGGGCGAACCGGGCCGAGATGGAGTCGGTGCTGGTACTGACCGGCATCGACCACTCGAAGAAGGTGCTCGCCGCCGACGCGAAGTCGCGGCCGACCTACATCCTCGAGGATCTGCGCGAACTCGACCAGCCCTATCCCACCGCGGTGCGCAAGACCACTCTGCGGGGAGCGACCACCGTGACGGTCGGCGACGCGACGGTGCAGCTGCTCGGAACGGCGGTGACGGTCGTGAAGCCCGGGCGTCCGATCGACCTGCTGCGCGCCGCATCCACCCTGATCTGGGATTCGGGTCTGCCGATCTACGGTCTCGATGTCGCGGCCGAACTCTACGGCGAGGGTAGCGTCTGAGTCATGGAAATCAACGGGGACATGAGCGACGGGCCAACGGATGCTGGGCCGACGGATGCATCGCAGACCGGAGAGACGGATGCCCTCCTCTCCCGCCTGCGCCTGATCGAGGATCAGCCGCTCGAGACCCGGGCCGAGGCATTCGTGCAGATCCATGATCGGCTGCGCGCGACGCTGGAGGGTGCGGATTCACCGCAGTGAGCGCGACGGAGCAGAGACTTGACGCGGCCCTCGCCGAGCGCGGGTTAGTGCGTTCGCGCACGCACGCCGCGCGGCTGATCGCCGACGGATCGGTTCTCGTCGACGGGGAGACGATCATCAAGCCGTCTTACCGTGTGGGATCGCACCAGGACCTGGCGATCATCGGCATCGATCACTACGTGAGTCGCGCGGCGCACAAGCTGCTCGCGGCCCTCGACATCTTCGAGATCCCGGTCGCCGGGCGAACCGCCCTGGATGTCGGCGCCTCGACCGGTGGCTTCACCCAGGTGCTGCTCGAGCGCGGAGCGGATCACGTGGTCGCGCTCGACGTGGGTCATGGACAGCTGTCCCCGCTGATCAACGGCGACGAGCGCGTCACCGTCATCGAGGGCTTCAACGCGCGCGAGATGACCAGCGCGACACTCGAGGAGGCTGCCCGCCATCCGGTCGCGGTGGACCTCGTTGTCGGTGATCTCTCCTTCATCTCGCTCACCCACGTGCTGCCCGCACTGGTCGAGACGGTGGGAAGGGATGCCGACTACATCCTGCTGATCAAGCCGCAGTTCGAGGTGGGGCGGTCGGGCATCCGTGAAGGAATCGTGCGTGACGCCGGTCTGCGGTCGGAGGCGGTGAGCACTGTGCTCTGGGCGGCATGGGATCTCGGACTCAAGACGGCGGGACTCATCTCCTCCCCAATCCTCGGTAGCGCGGGAAACCACGAGTATCTGGCCTGGTTGAGCGCACGGGTGGGCACCGATCCGACAGAATGGACAGATCGGCTTTTCGCTCCGGCACGCCCGGAGTGAGCGAGCGGAGTGAGGTGGCGGCCGCGGCCACCGGATGCGCCCCCGACCCGATCGACTCACGAGGAGTAACTGTGGAAGACCGGATCGCGCCACGTGCTGGCGAGCGCACGAACGAGTTCAGCCCGGATGCCGCGAGCGCGTCCGCGATCAGCGGCGATGGGGGAGTGCCGCGCCACATGCTCGTGGTCTCGCACACCGGTCGCCAGGACTCGCTCGACGCGGCGGTCCAGGCCTGTCACACCCTCGTCGCCCACGGTGTCACCCCGGTGCTCAAGGAGGACGAATACGACGACATCGTCGCGCAGGCTCCCGAGCTCGCCGCGTCTGCCGTGCTCATCCAGTCGGTGGCCCTGACCGCGCTGGAGCTCGTCATCGTGCTGGGCGGCGATGGAACGATTCTCCGCGCGGCCGAGATGGTACGCGGATCGTCGGCCCCACTGCTCGGCGTCAATCTCGGTCACGTCGGCTTTCTCGCAGAGAGTGAGCGCGACAACCTCGACAACACGATCAAGCGTGCGCTCGCCCGCGACTACGAGGTCGAAGAGCGCATGACACTCGCGGTGCGGGTCAAGGTCGCCGGCGAGGTCGTCTACGACACCTGGGCGCTCAACGAGGCCACCGTGGAGAAGGCGAGTCGGGAGCGGATGCTCGAGGTTGTTATCGAGGTCGATGGCCGCCCGCTCTCCTCCTTCGGCTGCGACGGCGTCGTGATGTCCACGCCGACCGGCTCGACCGCGTATGCCTTCTCGGCCGGCGGCCCGGTCGTCTGGCCGAGCCTCGATGCGATGCTCCTCGTGCCGCTCAGCCCGCACGCCCTGTTCGCCCGCCCGCTCGTCGTCGGCCCGGATTCCGTGTTCGCGGTCGAGGTGCTCGCGCGCACCCAGGGAACCGGAGTGCTCTGGTGCGACGGGCGCCGCACCCACGATCTCGCGCCGGGCGCCCGCGTCGTCGTACGCCGGTCGAAGGTTCCCGTGCGCCTCGCCCGCCTGCATCACGGCCCGTTCACCGATCGCCTGGTGGGCAAGTTCAATCTGCCGACCAGCGGATGGCGCGGCCCGGCCGCCGACGGGGCCCAGCCGTGATCGAGGAGATCTCGATCCGCAATCTGGGGGTCATCGGCGATGCCCGCCTTCCGCTCGGGCCCGGGTTCACCGCGGTGACCGGTGAGACCGGCGCGGGTAAGACCATGGTCGTCACCGCCCTCGGTCTGCTGCTGGGCGATCGGTCTGACAGCGCGATGCTGCGCCAGGGCGCAAGCTCCGCGATCGTCGAGGGGCACTGGCAGATCGACCCGGCCGGTGCGGTGGCCGAGCGGGTACTTGACGCCGGCGGCGAGCTCGAGGGCGACGAGCTGATCCTCGGCCGCTCGATTTCGCAGGAGGGCCGCAGCCGTGCAACCGTCGGCGGGCGCACCACCCCGGTCGGGGTGCTGACCGAGATCGGCGAACAGCTGGTGGTGGTGCACGGGCAGTCCGACCAGGTGCGGCTTCGCTCGGCCACCGCGCAACGCGAGGCACTCGACCGGTTCGCCGGCCCCGAGCTCGCGGCGACGATCGACGAATACCAGCAGACCTACCGTCGCTGGCAGGCGAATCAGGGCGAACTCGACGTGCTGGTCGCCGAACGCGACCGCCGTGCCGCCGAGGCCGACAACCTGCGGGCAGCGATGACGGAGATCGAGGCGGTCGCGCCGCAGGCAGGCGAAGACGACGAGCTCGCCGAGCGGGCGGAGCGGCTCAGCAATCTGGAGGACCTCCGACTGGCGGCAGCGCAGGCCCACGAGCTCATCGCGACCGAGACTCCGGATGAGACCCCCGATGCGGTGACCCTGCTCGAGACCGCGCGTCGTCAGCTGGAGCGCGCCGCCGAACACGACACCGCTCTGGCCGGGATCTCGGCCGCTCTGGCCGAGGCGAGCTTCCTGGTGTCGGATGTCGCGGTGCAGCTCTCGAGCTACCTCGCCACCCTCGACACCGACGGCAGTCGCGAGCTGGAGATCGTGCAGGAACGCCGTGCCGACCTCGGCACCATCGCCCGCAAGTACGGTCCGACCCTGGCCGAGGCGATCGATTACCTCGACACCGGCAGCGCACGCCTGCTCGAGCTCGACAACGACTCCGATCGCATCGAGGGTCTGGGCGTCGAGGTCGAGGCCGACCGGGCGAAGGTGATGGAGCTGGCGGAGCGACTGAGCGCGCTGCGCCGCGGCAGCGCCATCCGTCTCTCCGCTGAGGTGACCGCGGAGCTCGCCGCTCTTGCAATGCCGGATGCGCGAATCGTCGTGGAGGTCGTCGACCGCAGCGACTATTCGTTGAGCGGCAAAGACACGGTATCCATTCTTCTCGCACCGCATCCCGGGGCGGAGCCACGCCCGCTCGGCAAGGGCGCGTCGGGTGGCGAGCTGTCGCGGGTGATGCTCGCGATCGAGGTGGTGATCGCGGGCAGCGACCCGGTTCCCACGTTCATCTTCGACGAGGTCGACGCCGGCGTGGGCGGTGCCTCCGCCATCGAGATCGGACGACGCCTCGCGCGGCTGTCCAGGTCGGCGCAGGTGATCGTGGTGACGCACCTCGCTCAGGTCGCCGCCTTTTCGACGAATCACCTGCGGGTGGTGAAAGACAGCTCCGGCACCGTGACGGCGAGCAGCGTGCAGCAGTTGCAGGGCGAACAGCGCATCGAGGAGATGGCGCGACTGCTGTCTGGCCTGCCGGATTCGGAGAGTGGACTCGTTCACGCCCGCGAGCTGATCGAGACGGCGCGCGGCCTCGACCGCTGACGGCTCTCGTCGGGGTGGTCGCGCCGGCGGGTCTCGAGGGGGCCAGGTTCGCGGCGGGCGAATGCGGCCCGGCGCTGGCCAGACTGCTTCGGCGGTGGGATAAGCTGTAACCCCGTGGTGGACAATAACAACGCGGACGTAACCAAGCACATCTTCGTCACCGGCGGTGTCGTTTCGAGTCTCGGTAAGGGACTCACGGCAGCCAGTCTCGGTAACCTGCTCACGGCGCGCGGCTTGCGCGTCGTCATGCAGAAGCTCGATCCGTACCTCAATGTCGACCCGGGAACGATGAACCCGTTCCAGCATGGCGAGGTCTTCGTCACCGACGACGGTGCAGAGACCGACCTCGACATCGGGCACTACGAGCGCTTCCTCGACATCAATCTGAGCCAGGCCGCGAACGTCACCACCGGCCAGATCTACTCGAACGTCATCGCGAAGGAACGTCGCGGCGAATACCTCGGCGACACCGTGCAGGTGATCCCGCACATCACGGATGAGATCAAGCGGCGGATGCGGCTGCAGGCTTTCGGGGACGACAAGCCCGATGTGATCATCACCGAGGTCGGCGGCACCGTCGGCGACATCGAGTCCCAGCCCTTCCTCGAGGCAGCACGCCAGGTGCGTCACGAGATCGGCCGCCGCAACTGTTTCTTCGTCCACGTCTCGCTGGTGCCGTACCTCGGTGCGGCCGGCGAGCAGAAGACCAAGCCCACCCAGCACTCGGTCGCAGCCCTGCGCTCGATCGGTATCCAGCCGGACGCGATCGTACTGCGCTCCGACCGTGAGGTGCCCGACTCGATGATGCGCAAGATCGCGCTGATGTGCGATGTGGACATCGAGGCGGTCGTCAACGCCGTCGACGTGCCGAGCATCTACGACATCCCGACCATGCTGCACGACCAGGGCCTCGACGGGTACATCACCGAACACTTCGAGCTCGAGACCCCCGACGTCGACTGGTCGGGCTGGAGCGATCTGCTCCGTGCCGTGCACGAGCCCAAGCACGAGGTCACCATCGGGCTGGTCGGCAAGTACATCAACCTGCCCGACGCCTACCTCTCGGTGACCGAAGCCCTGCGGGCCGGCGGCTTCGCCCAGCAGACCAAGGTCAAGATCCGGTGGGTGCCGTCGGACGAGTGCGAGACTCCGGAGGGCGCAGCGAAGCTCCTCTCCGACCTCGATGGCATCTGCGTTCCGGGAGGCTTCGGAGTGCGGGGCATCGAGGGCAAGCTCGGCGCGCTGCGCTTCGCCCGCGAGAACGGGATCCCGACCCTCGGCCTGTGTCTCGGCCTGCAGTGCATGGTCGTCGAGTACGCGCGCACCGTGGTCGGCCTGAGCGGGGCATCCTCGTCGGAATTCGACCCGGAGACCGAGTTTCCCGTCATCGCGACGATGGCCGAGCAGGTCGACATCATCAACAGCGGCGACCTGGGCGGCACCATGCGTCTCGGCCTGTACCCGGCGGCCCTGGCCGAGGGGTCGATCGTCGCCGGCGTGTACGACTCGACACTGGTCGAGGAGCGGCACCGCCACCGTTACGAGGTGAACAACGCCTACCGCCCCCAGATCGCGGATGCCGGGCTCGTCTTCTCGGGGACCTCTCCCGACGGGCACCTGGTCGAGTTCGTCGAGCTGCCGAAAGACGTACACCCGTACTACGTGGGAACCCAGGCGCACCCGGAACTGCGGTCACGCCCGAACCGCGCGCATCCGCTGTTCCAGGGGCTCATCGCCGCGGCGCTGGAGCGCCAGGAGGCAAGCCGACTGTTCACGGTCGCCGAGGCCTGAGCCGTGTCCCAGCACAGCGGAAGCCAGCACAGCGAAAGCCTGCACAGCGGCAACGACGGCGGCCTTCACGACCAGCCGCACCCGGTGGAGATCGTGCGCAGCGAGACCGTGTTCCGCGGTCATGTCTGGGACGTGCGCCAGGACACCTTCCTCTACGGTGGCGAGGAGGTCACCCGTGAGTTCGTCGCGCACACCGGCGCGGTCGCGGTGCTCGCGCTCGACGAGAAGGAGCGGGTGCTGCTGATCCGCCAGTATCGGCACCCGATCGGCGAACGGGATTGGGAGATCCCGGCCGGGCTGCTCGACATCGCGGGGGAGGACGCGCTCGGTGCCGCCCAGCGCGAGCTCGCCGAAGAGGTCGACCTGCAGGCGGCCGACTGGCACATCCTCTCCGACATCCGCACCTCTCCCGGCGGCAATAGCGAGATCGTGCGCATCTACCTCGCCCGCGGGGTGAGCGCGACCGCCGACGTCTTCGCCCGCACCGAGGAGGAGGTCGACATCGAGAAACGCTGGGTGCCGCTCGACGAGGCGGTGGACGCGTTTCTGGCGCGGGACATCCAGAACTCCATTCTCGGCAACGCGGTGCTCGCCGCCTATGTCAGCCGCGCCAAGGGCTGGGTGACGCTCGGCCCCGCCGTCGCGCCGCTGCCCCCGCGAGCGGTACCGCTGCAGGACTGACCACCCGGTGACCGAGCCCGTCGCAACCCCCGTGCCGCCGACGCCGCTCGAGCGCGCGGTGGACCGGTACCTGCGGCACGTTGCGATCGAGCGCGGGCTTGCGACCAACACGGTCTCCGCCTATCGGCGCGACCTCGCCTCCTACCTCGCCGCCCTGCATGCACGCGGCATCAGCACCCCGGAGGGCATCGCCGCGGCCGACGTCGCCGCGTTCTCCGCCGGGTTGCGCACACGGGAGGAGTCTCCGCTGACCGCGTCGTCGCTCGCCCGCATGCTGTCGAGCGTGCGGAGCTTCCATCGCTTCCTGCTCGACGAAGAACTGGTCGAGACGGATGTCGCGGCAGACGCCACACCGCCGAAGCTCGCCCAGCGTCTGCCCAAGGCGATCACGGTCGATCAGATGGCCTCGGTGTTGGACGCGGCGAAGGGCGACGACATCCAGGCTCTGCGTGACCGAGCTCTGTTGGAGCTGCTCTACGCGACCGGCGCCCGCATCTCGGAGGCCGTCGACCTCAATGTCGACGATGTGCTCGGCGATGGGGGTGGCAGCGTCGACGTGGTGCGACTGTTCGGCAAGGGCGGCAAGCAGCGCATCGTGCCCCTCGGCAGCTACGCCCGGGCGGCGATCGACGCCTACCTGGTGCGCGCGCGCCCTCTGCTCTCGGTGAAGGGCACGGCGACGCCGGCGCTGTTCCTGGGGATGCGCGGCAGACGGGTCTCGCGACAGAACGCGTGGCTGATCATCCGTGCCCGGGCGGAGCAGGCGAAGCTCGGCGTGGAGATCTCTCCCCACACATTCCGGCACTCCTTCGCCACCCACCTGCTGGCGGGGGGAGCGGATGTGCGCGTCGTGCAGGAACTCCTCGGACACTCGAGCGTCGCCACCACCCAGATCTACACCCTCGTCACGGCCGACACCCTGCGGGACATGTACACGACGGCGCATCCGCGCGCGCGGTGACTTCCGCCGGTTGAGTAGCGCCCGAGCGCCCGCGCGAGGACGCGTATCGAAACCTGCCGTGCGGGGTAGGTTTCGATACGCGTCCTCGTCCCTCGGGCGCTACTCAACCGGCGAGGTGCGCGGGCGGGTCGCTCCGAGCGCACAGCATGGTGATCGGTAGAATCATCAGGACCGGTAGGCGCCGGCGCACAGCAGTGAGGAATGTCGGGATGACAGCAACGCGGGACACAGCGGCGGATGAGCTCTCGGGCCTCGACCTCCCCGTGAACGGTCCCACCGGCCGCCCCCGCACCGAGTTCCCCGTTCCGGCAGAGCTGCGTGAGCACGGACCTGCCCGCATCATCGCCCTCTGCAACCAGAAGGGCGGGGTGGGCAAGACCACCACGGCGATCAGCCTCGGTGCGTCCCTCGCCGAGTACGGACGTCGGGTTCTCGCGATCGACTTCGACCCGCAGGGTGCGCTCTCCGCCGGCCTCGGGATCTCCAGCCACGACGTCGTCAACATCTACGACCTGATGCTCGGCACGGTCAAGGATCCGCACGATGCCATCCAGACCACCTCGATGCCGAACCTCGACATCATCCCGGCCAACATCGACCTGTCTGCCGCCGAGGTGCACCTCGTCAACGAGGTCGCCCGCGAGCAGATCCTGGCCCGGGTGCTGCGCAAGGTGAGCGACGAGTACGACGTCATCATCATCGACTGCCAGCCCTCGCTCGGACTGCTGACGGTGAACGCCCTCACGGCCGCACACGGCGTGCTCATCCCGCTGGAGTGCGAGTTCTTCGCCCTGCGCGGGGTCGCGCTGCTGGTCGAGACCATCGACAAGGTCAAGGACCGGCTCAACCCGGCGCTCGAGCTCGACGGCATCCTCGCCACCATGTACGACTCGCGCACGCTGCACTCGCGCGAGGTACTCGAGCGTGTGGTGGAGACCTTCGGTGACAAGGTCTTCGAGACCGTGATCGGCCGCACCGTGAAGTTCCCGGATGCCAGCGTCGCGGGAACCCCGATCATCCAGTTCGCCCCCGACCACGCCGCCGCGCAGGCTTACCGCGGGCTCGCTCGAGAGCTGATCTACCGTGGCGCCGTCGCCTAGCGCCGAACTCTCGGCCGGTGGGCTCGCTGTCGACGGGGCCGTGGAGAAGGCGACGTTCTCGGTTCGGCTCGAGAACTTCGACGGGCCGTTCGACCTGCTGCTGACCCTGATCGGCAAGCATGAGCTCGACATCACCGAGGTCTCGCTCTCGATCGTCACCGGCGAGTTCATCGCCTACCTGCGCCAGCTGGATTCGGTCGAAGAGCTCGACCAGGCCAGTGAGTTCCTGGTCGTGGCCGCGACCCTGCTCGATCTCAAGGTGGCGGGGCTGCTGCCGCAGGGTGAGCTCGTCGATGCGGAGGATGTCGCCCTCCTCGAGGCGCGCGACCTGCTGTTCGCGAGGCTGCTGCAGTACCGGGCCTTCAAGGAGGTCACCGGCTGGTTCAGTGCCCACTTCGACGCGGAGTCGAGTCGGCATGTGCGATCGGTGCGCCTCGAAGAGAAGTACCGACGCCAGACGCCCGAGCTGGTCTGGACCCTCACCCCGGACGACTTCGCCGCCCTCGCCGCCCTCGCGATGGCGCCGAGAGAGCTGCCGACCGTGGGGCTCGACCATCTTCACGCGCCCCTGGTCAGCATCCGTGAACAGGCGGCCCATGTCGTGGCCCTGCTGCGCCGCGGCGAGCCGATGACCTTTCGCCAGCTGGTGGCCGGTGTCGAGGTGAAGGGTGTGATCATCGCGCGCTTCCTCGCGATTCTGGAGCTGTTCCGTGGGGCGTCGATCGCCTTCGAGCAGCTGGAACCACTGGGGGAGCTGACGGTGCGCTGGACTGCGGAGCACTGGAACGAAGAGTCCCTCGCGAGCCTCGGAGCAGATTATGGGAATTGAGCAGGAGACCATCGAGGCCGCGGCGGAGATGGCCGCGGAGCCGATCGATACGGAGCGCGCGCTCGAGGCGATCTTCATGATCGCCGACGAGCCGCAGTCCCTGGTGTCGCTGGCGACGTCCCTCGGCGTGCCGGTCGCCGCGGTGCGTCAGTCGATCGAGCGCCTGGTCGCCGACTACGACGGCGTCGGCGGCACCCCACGGCGCGGCTTCGAGCTGCGCGAGGTTGCCGGCGGCTGGCGCATCTACGTGCGCGGCGAGTTCGACGAGGTCGTGCGCGATTTCGTCCTCACCCAGAACCCGACCAAACTGTCGCAGGCGGCGCTCGAGACGCTCGCGGTGATCGCGTATAAACAGCCGATCAGCCGTGGCGCGGTCGCCTCCATCCGAGCGGTGAACGTCGACTCCGTCGTTCGCACCCTGCTCGGTCGTGGTCTCATCACCGAGGCCTACACCGACAGCGAGACCGGTGCCATCCACTACGCCACGACCGAGCTGCTGTTGACGCAGCTCGGCATCAACTCCATCGAGGAGCTCCCCCTGATCTCACCACTGCTCGCTGACGGCTCGGACGGGTTTACCGATGTCCTCTGACGTGAACCCGGAGGCGGCCGGTGACGGCGTGCGCCTCCAGAAGCTCATGGCCGCCGCAGGCGTCGCCTCCCGTCGGGTGTCGGAAGACCTGATCGCCGCGGGCCGGGTCGAGGTGAACGGCGAGGTCGTCACCGAACTCGGCCGCCGCGTGCTCGACACCGATCGGGTCGCCGTGGACGGCCGCGCCATCCAGCTCGATACCAGTCGTCGCTACCTCATGCTCAACAAGCCGGTCGGCATCGTCAGTTCGCTGCAGGATGATCGCGGTCGCCCCGACCTGCAGCGCTTCGTCGAGCGCTTCGACGAACGGCTGTTCAACGTCGGACGGTTGGACGCCCAGACCAGCGGCCTGCTCATCCTCACCAACGACGGGGAGCTCGCCCACGTGCTCGCCCACCCGAGTTTCGGCGTGATGAAGACCTACATCGCCAAGGTGGAGGGGCGCGTCAGCCCGCAGACCATCGGCAAGCTCACCCGTGGTATCGACCTCGAAGACGGCCCGATCGCCGCCGACAAGGCCCGCATCATCGGTCAGGCCGGAGCGAGCGAGACCATGGTCGAGGTGACGCTGCACAGCGGTCGCAACCGCATCGTGCGCCGCATGCTCGAGGAGGTCGGGCACCCGGTGATCGATCTGGTGCGCCGGCAATTCGGGCCGCTGCACCTCGGCTCGCTCGGTCCGGGAGAGATCCGCGACCTCAGCAAGGACGAGCTCGGCGCACTGCTCACCATCTCGCGGGACGCGAAGGGTGCCCCCGCCACCCCGACGGACTCGGAGGACTGATATGGCGGTGCGCGCGATCCGTGGTGCCATCCAGCTCGACCGCGACGACAAAGACGAGGTGATGCGCTCGACCGCGGAACTGATCTCGAAGGCATTGCACGCGAACGAGATCGACACCGATGCGCTCATCTCGGTGATGTTCACCGCGACCCCGGACATCACCAGCGAGTTCCCTGCCCTCGCGGCCCGCGAGCTCGGGCTCGGTGATGTGCCCCTCATGTGCGCGGTGGAGATGGATGTCACAGGCTCGATGCCGCTCGTCGTGCGGCTGATGGCGCTGGTCGAGACCGACACCCCGCGCAAGTACATCCAGCACACCTACCTGCGCGGGGCGACCGCGCTCCGCGTGGACCTGGCCCAATGAGTGGCGGTTCCATGAACAGCAGGCCGATGACCGGCAGTCGCATCGTCGGCCAGGTGCGCGTGGTCGGCGCGGGCCTGCTCGGCGCAAGCATCGCCCTGGGCCTCCGGGCGGTGGGCGTCGACGTGATCCTCGACGACGCCTCGCCCGCCAACCTCAGTCTCGCCATCGATTACGGCGCCGGCCGCGCCGCTCGCGACACCGACAACCCCACCCTCATCGTCGTCGCCGTGCCGCCGGACGTCACCGCCGCCGTGCTCGCCGCAGAGCTCGCGGCCTGGCCCGACGCGCTGGTGACGGATGTCGCGAGCGTCAAGGTCGCGCCTCTGGAGGGTCTCCGCGCGCTCGGCGCCGACCTGCAGCGGTACATCGGATCGCATCCCATGGCCGGTCGGGAGCGCGGTGGAGCGATCTCCGCGCGCGGCGACCTGTTCATCGGACGCCCCTGGGTGATCAGCGGTCACGACGGCATCCCGGCCGCTCAGGTCAGCGTGATCGAAGGCCTCGCCCTCGATCTCGGCGCCGTGCCGATCCTCATGTCTGCCGAACAGCACGATGCCAGTGTCGCGCTCGTCTCCCATGTGCCGCAGGTGGTGTCCTCCCTGCTCGCCGCCCGGCTGAACGGTGCGGCAGAGTCCGCCGTCGGCCTCGCCGGCCAGGGATTGCGCGATACCACGCGGATCGCCGCCAGCGATCCGGAGCTCTGGGTGCAGGTGCTCGGGGCGAATGCGGCGACCGTCGCGCACATCCTGCGCTCGTACCGCGACGATCTCGACGCGCTGGTCGGCATCCTCGATGCTCCCACCGTGCCCGGTGCGCGCCGCGCCCTGGCCGAGTTGCTCGCGTCGGGCACTGCGGGGGTGGCACGCATCCCGGGCAAACACGGCACGGATCGGCGTTTCAGCCAGTTGATCGTGATGGTCGACGACACCCCGGGCGAACTCGCCCGGTTGCTCACAGAAATCGGAGAGATCGGCGTGAACCTGGAAGACCTGCGACTGGAGCACTCCCCGGGCGTGCCGATCGGCCTGGCCGAGATCAGCGTGCTGCCCGAGGTGGAGGCGCGACTCGTCGCCGACCTCGAGGCTCGCGGTTGGCGGATCGCGCAGGCCGGCGCATGAGCGTGAACGGCACTACCGCGCATACCGTCGTCGCCATCGATGGCCCGGCCGGCAGCGGCAAGTCCAGCGTGAGCCGCGCCGCGGCCCGGCAGCTCGGCTTCGACTATCAGGACTCGGGCGCCGCCTATCGTGCGCTTGCCTGGTACGTGCTGGATGCCGGCATCGACACCGAGGATGCCGATGCGGTGATCGCGTCCCTCGATTCCTTCCCGTACCAGATCGGTATCGACCCGGACGACTACTTCGTGCGCGTGGGTGAGACCGACGTGACCGAGGCGATCCGCGAGCCCCGCATCACCGCGGTGGTAAGTCACATCGCGCGCGTGCCGGCGGTGCGGGCGAGACTGGTCGAGCTGTTCCGCAGTGTGATCGCCGCGAGCATCCGTCCCGGCATCATCACCGAGGGCCGCGACATCACCACCGTCGTTTCGCCCGAGGCGCAGGTGAGGATTCTGCTCACGGCATCCGAAGAAGCTAGAATGGCCAGGCGTTCCGCTGAGATTACCGGTCAATCGGCCAGCGATGTCGGCAAGCAATTGAGTTCTCGCGATGCGCAGGACTCGAAGGTCGTCGATTTCATGAATGCCGCCGACGGTGTGCACACCGTCGATTCGACCCACCTCGACTTCGACCAGACCGTTTCCGCGGTCGTCGAGCTCGTTCGCTCCACGGTCGAGTAGCGCCGCAGCTCGCGAAGCCGCGCACCGAAACCCCAAAGGACATCGCATGGCAGACAACGACAACGACGCGCGTTCCACCGACAAGGACGAGTTCGGCGACGTCGATCCGCGTCTTGCCGACAAGATCCAGACGCTCGACGAGACGGATGCCGCCCAGCGCGCGAACGCTCTGCGTCTCGGCCTCGCCGACTACGACCTCGAGCCCGACGACCTCGAGCTGCTCGAGACCGCGGGCGACGACTCCGATGAGCTCGTCTACCTTCCCGCCCTGCCGGTGCTCGCCATCGTCGGTCGCCCGAACGTCGGCAAGTCCGCGCTCGTCAACCGCATCCTCGGCCGTCGTGAGGCCGTCGTGCAGGACACCCCCGGCGTCACCCGTGACCGCGTGACCTACAAGGGCGAGTGGGCCGGACGCAACTTCACCCTCGTCGACACCGGCGGCTGGGAGCCCGACGCCAAGGGCATCAACGCCTCCGTCGCGGCCCAGGCCGAGATCGCCGTCGACCTCGCCGATGCCGTGCTCTTCGTCGTCGACGCCACCGTCGGCGCCACCTCCACCGACGAGCACGTCGTACGCATGCTGCGCTCCAGCAACAAGCCGGTGATCCTCGCGGCCAACAAGGTGGACGATGCCCGCCAGGAGCCCGACGCCGCGGCCCTCTGGGGTCTCGGACTCGGCGAGCCCTGGCCGGTCTCCGCCCTGCACGGGCGCGGCGTCGCCGACCTGCTCGACCACGTGCTCACCGTGCTGCCCGAGGTCTCCACCGTGGCCAAGGAGGAGGTCGGCGGACCACGTCGTGTCGCCATCCTCGGTCGCCCCAACGTCGGCAAGTCCAGCCTGCTCAACAAGGCGGTCGGTGAGGAGCGCGTCGTCGTCAACGACCTCGCCGGAACCACCCGCGACCCGGTCGACGAGCAGGTCGAGCTCGGCGGCAAGGTCTGGCGCTTCGTGGACACCGCCGGCATCCGTCGCCGCATGAATCTCGCCCAGGGCGCCGACTTCTACGCGTCGCTGCGCACCAGCGCGGCGCTCGAGAAGGCGGAGGTCGCCGTCGTGGTGATCGACGTAAGCCAGGTGATCAGCGAGCAGGACATCCGCATCATCGACCTCGTGCTCGAGTCGGGTCGCGCGCTTGTGCTCGCCTTCAACAAGTGGGACACGCTCGACAGTGACGAGGGCATCGAAAAGGAGCGTCGTCGCTACCTCGAGCGCGAGATCGAACAGGACCTCGCGCACGTCGCCTGGGCGCCGCGCGTCAACATCTCGGCCCGGACCGGGCGCCACATGGAGAAGCTCGTGCCGGCGCTGGAGC
>Ga0247742_10001473_pt1 | contig 16376 bp, 10 predicted proteins | sample UWRJL208509C2_FD_180944 | JGI IMG/M metagenome (GOLD analysis project Ga0247742, IMG submission 180944) | Plant litter microbial communities from Arlington Agricultural Research Station in Wisconsin, United States - UWRJ-L208-509C-2 | ecosystem: Environmental > Terrestrial > Plant litter >...
TGATTCACCCTCGCTTCCCACGTCATCACGGGATGTCCCTCACCAACCGGAAACCGACGTCGCGTTCGGCCGACCCATCGCTTTCGCGTGTGCTCGTGACGGAGCAGGCGTCGGGGCCGCTGCGGTAGCTTCCTCCCCGTACGGCGAGGTCCGCTCCCTTCGTCGTCCATTCCCAGATACCGCCGACCATGTCCACCAGGCCCCAGGGATTGGTCACCGCTTTGCTGCTCCACTCGTCACCGCGAACGAAGCGCCCAAGGCCTGTCGTTGCCGTGCCACAACTTGCGCTGCTGCTGTCCCAGTCACTGCCCGCGTGCGCGGCCAACAGCCATTCTTCGTCAGTGGGCAGTCGATAGGTATACATACTGACCTGCGACAACCAGGCGGCGTAACGACGCGCGAAGGCGACGGGAATCGAACGTGCCGGCTGCGTCGGGATCTGCCCACGGGTAATGGCGCAGGTGCGCGTGGCGCGGCAGTACTGGTCCAGGTCGGCCACGGTAATCTCCGTTCGGGTCATGGCGAACGGCTTGCGACCATGCGGTATGACCACCAGTGCGGGACCGTGCGCACCGGCCGAGAAGGTGTCGAAGCATTCGCGCGCGCTGCCGGCGAGGCCACGACGTGCGCAGGGATCGACATGGCTTGCCGTCACCGCGGCCGGGGTCTCGCGCAGGCGATTCACCACGTTCGCAAGCGAGCCTTCCGGTAAGGCCTTCGAGGCCTTCATGGCGGCTTCCATGTCCTTCAGACCCTCGGGATCGGCAAGCTTCACGGCGTCGACCTGCTTGCGCAGCGCCTCCTGGTCGGCGATGGAGGGTGCCGGTCCCTTGGCGGCCGTCATAACCGCGAGGGCCAACTGGTAGCGTGTGTTCGCCGCCGTCAGGTCCGGCCGGCCGCCCGTCGCAGCAAGCCCCGCGGCCACCTTCTCCGCCGCTTCCTTCCAATGCCCGGCACTGCACGCCGCGCGTGCTGCATCGAGCGTGGCCTTCGCCAGCAGGTTGGCAGGCTCGTCGGTCGGCGTCGGTGTGCCGCCGTCAATCCCACGCAGCTGCTTGTAGCTGTCGAGCGCCTTGTCGAAATCGCCGGCGGCAGAGGCCTGGCGCAGGGATTCCAGACGCGCCGCGCGTTCCGCGTCGTGCACCTCGGCCGGCGAATGGTCGGCGGGCGCCGCAGCGGTCGTTGCCGCATCGGCCAGCTTGAGCTTCAGCTCGGGGTTGGCCAGCAGCCGGCTCGACGGGTCGATCGTGCGAATCGTCGCCAGGATCGCCGGCACGTCGTCCGTGCCACTGCCGGTGAGGCGGTTGGCCAGGATCGCCTGGCTCAAACGTGTGTCGAGGCGATTGAGTGCTTCGTCGCGTTCGCGCGCGACCTCCTCGCGGCGGCGATCGACCTTCGGCGCAAACGTCTTCAGCTGCGCGCGAAGAGCGAACACCTTCTGCGCGCCGGCGTAGTCATAGCGTCCATGCGACGGGTCCCAACGTGAGGCGACCAACCGGACCAGGAAGCCGTCGATGGCATCGGCGCCATCGACTACCACGTGCCGTCGCTCATCGTTATCGAGCACGGCGAGCGCCGCACGGACATCGTCTTCGCTTCGAAAGCCATCAACCTGGTCGGGCGCGAAGCGACGGAGCGTATCCGCCATGTGGCGACGCCCCACCTCCAACGACCCGAACCACGTGCCGGCGGCAGCGATGACGACCAAGCCCGCGGTCGCAATGAGCCACGGTGTCGCTCGCTCACGCCAGCGCCGTCGGCGCAGCCCTGACATCACGGCGCCAATATCGCTACTGCGCTTATCAGCCGTGAAGGCAATCGCATCGACCAAGGCCTTGTACTGCCGCTTGTCGAGTCCCGGTACGGCTGGCGGGCGACGACCGGCCGACATCGCCTCTTCGGCGTTCTGCTTGTCGAAGGGGTGACGTCCCGTCAGCAATTCGAAGACGACGCAGGCGAATGCATAGATGTCGTCCGACGGGGTGGGCGCCTTGCCCTGGAGCATCTCGAGGCTGGCATAAGCGGGCGTCATGGCGCCCAGCGTTCCCGCATCGAACACCGTGCGGTCGTCCCTGTGCTCCGCACCGATCTTGCCGGCCCGTGCAATGCCAAAGTCGAAAACCTTTGCCATGCCGGTCGGCGTGACCATCACATTGCCCGGCTTGAAATCCGAATGCACGATGCCTGCGCCATGTGCGCGCACGAGGGCCTCGCCCATGTCGGCGATCAAGGGCCACGCCTCGTGAAACGGCATGCCGTCGCGAGCCTTCGTGCGTATGAGTGTCCGCAGATCCTGGCCTTCGACGTATTCCATCGTCATGAAGACATTGGTGCCGTCCTTGTCGAAGTCGTACACCCGCACAATGTGATCGTTGCCGAGATGCTGCGCGCGGCGCGACTCGCGCTGCAAGGCGATCAGTGCGTCCGGATGCTTGCGGAACTCGTCGTTGAGCACCTTGACGGCCACGTAGGGATCGCGGTCGCGTGCTTCCACCTTTCGCTCGTCGCGGGCGAGATAGACCACGCCCATGCCGCCACGGCCCAGCTCCCGCTCCATGAAGAACCGGCCCTTGAGCAGACTGCCGACACCGATACGCTCACCCTGCGCCATGTCGGCCATATGCCGCCAGCTGTCGCCGGTGCCCTGGGAGGCCGAGCCAGTGGCCGTCCCCTCCCCTGCTCGCTCATGCAAGGGCTTGAACACGGTCGCATCGTCGTCATCGGCGGCGCCATGGTGGACGTCGGGCTCGGACATCCCCGGCTTCACAGGCAGGACGCGCGTTTCTTCGTCGTTGGGTTGTTTCATGAGTGCGTTTCCTTAAACGGTTCCAGCCTCACGGCGACCGCCGACACGTTGTCTCGACCGGCGCGATCGAGCGCGCTTTCGACCAGCGCATCGATCAATGCCCGCGGTTCGGCGTGACGACGGCAATGGCGTTCAATGTCGGCGTCGCTGAGTTCCTTATTGATTCCGTCGGAACACAGCAGGAAGCACGTGCCCGGGCGACGCGCGCGCACCGACCAGTCGACGAAAAGTCGCTCTTCGGCACCCACGGCGCGGGTGAGAACCCCAGCCGGCGCACCGGCGTGACCGCCACCAAACTGCGTTTCGTCACTTCGCTCACCGTGCACGTGATCCTGCGTCACCTGCTCGAGGCGATCGTCCTGGAAAACATACGCGCGACTGTCGCCCACCCAGCCGACGGCCACGAGATCACGTGTGTGTATGAGGACAACGACCGTCGAGGCGACGACATCGACCCGGCGCTCGCGTGCCATCGTGCGAAGGCGATGGTTGATCCGCAACAACTCGTCCTCGATGGCCTCCATCGTCTCCGTCATGTCCGTGGACGGGCGCAACGCGCCGAGCCGCTCAACGATCAGCGCACTGGCGACGTCACCCGCCGCGTGCCCACCGAGACCGTCCGCGACGACCCAGAGGCCGGGGGCATCGGCGACGAGGATCGCGTCTTCGTTGTGACGGCGCACATGGCCGGTCTCGGTACGACCGGCGGAAACATAGGGCGGACTCACGTGGTCACCTCGCCGATGTCGATGCCGATGCCGAGCAGACGGAGGTAGTCCGCGGCGTTGGGTAACCCGGGCAAGGCAACAGCAGGCCGCGACCGATCGCCCCGCCACCACAGGCTGCCGACGTGCGGATCGACGATGGGCGAGACGCGTTGCGCCGTCGAGGAAACGGGATCAGGCAGCATCGCCACCAGGGCGTCGAACATGGTCACGTCGATGCCTTCACGTGTGCGCGCCGCCGCGGCGTCGAGTGCGTCGAACCACCTGTCCGCCGGCATGTGGGGCCAACCATTCGTCGCTTGTGGCGGCGATACGGCCAGCACCAGGGGATAGACCCTGCCCACGCGATCACGGGACGGCATGACCACGCCTACCCAGGGAAGCTGACCGCAGACCTCCGTCGCCAGCGCGAACCGCCATGGCGGCGACGCGAGGAAGATCTCCCGCCATCCTTCACCCAGAGCGGCGGACACCGTAGCGAGCGCGGACTGCATCGCAGCATCCCATCGATCGACAAAGCTGGTCGGTAAGCGGCGTTGCACGAAGTCGCCGACGTTCGGCAGCTTGCCGTGGAATCCCACCAGGGCGCGCGTCATGTCGGGCACCGGAAACGACGTACGCTCGTGTCGCCGAAGGGGTTGTGCAGGTTGGCCGCTTCGATATCCACGGCTACGTGCGTCGCACCGAAACCGAAACTCGCGCCGAAACGTGTTTCGGTACGCCGCTGGAGCGAGGCCGCGTCGAGCGCATGAAACCAGCCCCACTCGCCGGGGTAATCCAATGCGGGCAAGGGATTGCCGCTACTGTCCCATGCGCTGATTCGCGTGGTGCCGGGTGTCGGACCCGGCCAGCGCATCGTCACAGGCGTGCTGGCTTCGCCCGCTTTGTACTCGAAGCGCTGCCCGTCGATCTCGATCAGCAATCGACCGATGCCGGGCGGCGGCGTGGTGATCGAGACCGTGAAGCCCACTTGCGGTGCGGAGCCATCGCGGAAATAGGCCTGACGAATCGCATCGGCGAGCTGTGCCTGGGCGAGCACAGCGCCACCGGTACGCGCGCCATCCGCATCGCGAAAGCTCCACGTGCTGCCGCTGCTGTCCACCGACTTGGAAAGCACCTGCTTGAAGAAGGTGTCGAAGCGCCCGTTGTTGCCGAAGAGGTCGGCGAAGTTCTGCAGCGGTATGTCGGAGCGACTCTCCGGAGAAAACGGATAGCGACCCTGGACCAGGCGCGAACAATCGCCTCCCGCCGCCTGCCGGAAGCCCTCGGCGAGCGCACCGTCCGCGCCCTTGCTGACCAGCGACTGGCTGGCCCCTACCAGGCTGCCCAGCCAGGTCGACAGCGGCGGCGGCAGTTGCCCCGCTTCCTGACGTGCGATGGCCAGTGCGGGGTCGGTCTGTCCCAGCCCATCCGTGCCGGGACGCGACGTCAGCAGCGTCTTGCTCATCTGGTCCAGCACAGCAAGGATCCGATCGAGCGGCGTCGCGCCCGGTGTTCCGTCGGTCAACTGGTTGAGCGTGGCGAAGTGCTCGACGATCGGCGCGTCCGGGTGCTGCGTCGCGACCGCCGTCGCGGGTGCAGTGCCTTCAGCGACCAGACGGGCGATCTCACTGCGACTCTTCACCTGATCGGCAACGCGCCGTTCCGCGGCAGCAGCGACACGGTCGGCCCCGTCCGAAGGCGCCTGTCGCAGCAGATCCGTGGTGTTGTCACGGACGAGTGCCAGCAGAGCCTTCAACGGCGAGCCTGCACCGGCGAGTCGAGCAGCGACGCCGCTGGCCTCCTGCACGTTGCTCACGGGCTGCAGCTGCAGATCACCGATCAGGTCATCCCACGCGCGAATGTAATCCGCGACGTAAAGGGTTCTCACCTGCGTAGCCAGTGAGGCGCGGCGGACGGGATCGTTCACCTTGACGCCGAACACCCAATCGTCCTTGGCGAACGCATCCACGGCCGATGCGATGCCACCCCTCCCACCGATACCGGAAGCATTGCCCTCCTGCACCATGGCGGCGAAGACCGGCCTGGTGTACAGCGCCGGCAACGGCTTGGACAACGGCGCACCGCTGCGCCGGCGGAACACATTCCCGAGCAGACCCAGTGTGCGATCGAGCCGTACCGGTGCATCCTGGCGGGATTCGCTGTCGAGCTTCAGCCCGCCATAGATCAGCGTCGCCAGGTCGGCGGCGCGCAAGGATGCGCGCGCCGCGTCGACCAGGCCCGCGTCCAGCGGGAACGCCCGCAGGCCATCACGACCATCGAACAGGATGCGGAAATGCCCTTCGAGCGCATCGGCCAGGCCATCGTCGTCCGGGAACACCTCACGCCAGCGTTCGCGTGCCAGCGACGCGAGGCTGTTTCCGTCGCGATGCTCGGGCTGACCCAGCATCAGGTATCCCTTCAGTGCGTAGTAAAGGCGCTGGGGATCGCTGGCGGCGTCGCGCACGCCATCACGGAATTGCAGAGCAAGGCCCGGCACCACGCTGGCATTGACCTCACGGATATGCGCATCGCGCAGCTGATCGAACAAGGCAAAACCTTCGAACAGGCCGAAGCGCATCGATAACGGGTGCTCGCTACGTACCTGCCCGGCTAACTGCTCGGCTCTGCCAAGCACGTCCAGCCGCTGCAGGGCCAGCGCATCGTACTGGCGCAGCGACGAGGGGGTCGCTGTGTGCGCATCGTCGGGATAATCGCGAAGCACCTGGGCCACGCTCGTGACGAAGTCGGTGTTGCGCGCCGCGCTGGTGAACATGCCGATCAGCAAGCCCACGGTCACGATGGTGATGGCGACGATTGCCGCCGCCCCGACAAGGCGGCGACGCCGCAACACGACCGGGTTGGCTCCGGCGAAACCTGCCTCAGGGAGGATCACTTCCTCGAGCAGGCGTTCGACGAAGAACGTCCGGCGCGGCGAGCGCGACACCGAGGCCGTGGCGGTAGGCATGCCGAAGGAACGGCTCACGACCGACAACACGCGATCGATCGGCGTGCCCTCCTGGGTACCTGAGGTCAGGTACACACCGCGGAGGACAGGTGGTCGACCATACGCATGGGCACCGAAAACGGCCGCACACAACGGTAAGGCCAGCTCGCGAAGATGCCGTAGCTGCTGCGGGAACGAGAGGATCCGGGCACGCCGGCGCACGTCGCGCTCCGCGTGCATGCGCGACACCACGGAGCCGTCGATGGCCTCGAGCAAGGCATCGAATTCGTCGCCGACCAGGTCCGTCGATGTGCCATCGACACTACGAAGCTCGGGAAAGGTGACGCCCCACACCTGCGCACGTCCTGCCGCGTCCAGCGTGTCGAAATGATCGAGGAAGCCGGCGACCAGATCGAGCTTGGTAAACACCAGGTACACCGGCAAGGCCACGCCAAGCCGCGTGCCGATCTCGTCGACGCGCTCACGCAGGACCTCGGCGTGACGCTGACGCTCCGCCGGATTCATCGTCAGGAGTTCGGCAACGCTGACGGTGAGGATCACGCCATTGAGTGGACGTCCCCGCCGGTAACGCCGCACCAGCTGGAGGAAGGCGTCCCATGCCGACGCGTCGACGCCCGGATCGGAATCCTGCGTGGTGTACCGACCCGCCGTATCGAGAAAAACCGCCTTGTCGGTAAACCACCAGTCGCATTGACGCGTACCGCCAATACCCGCCACGGAACGCTTTCCCGTGCCGGCAAGCAGGGGAAACTCGAGGCCCGAGTGTTCGAGCAGCGTGCTCTTGCCCGAACCCGGGGCCCCGATCAACAGGTACCAGGGCAGTGCCTCGAGGCTGCCACCGCCATCGCGCCGCTTGCGCAGCAAGGCAAGCGCCTCGACGAAGCGCTTACGCAGACCCTCGCGTTCGGCCTGAGTACGCGCCTCGACATCCCGCCGTTGCAGCGCGTCCTGCGCGGCCATCTCCTCACCCATGCGCTGGCCGCGTTGCCCTGCGAGCCATTGGCGCAGCAAAACGACACCGACCCATATCGCCGCAACGACGAGGATGGCCACGACGCGGGCGCCGACGCCGGCCAGGGGCTGGTGGTCGCCGATACCGAGGTACGGTCCGCCAAAAGCAATCAGCAGCGCGCAGAGAAGGATGCCGATAGCGGCCCGCATCCAGACATGACGAAACACATCGCCCAGGTTTTTCATCCGGCCTCCGGGACGAACAGAATGTCGACGCGACGGTTGCGTGCGCGGTTAGCCGGCAGGTCAGCTGGCGTCGCGACCGGCTGTGACGCGCCGGCACCGCTGGATTCCACGCGCCGTGGGTCGTCCAGCTCACGGGAAAGCAAGGCGCTGACGTTGCGTGCACGCGCCGCCGAAAGTTCGAAATTGTCCTTGAAGCGTAGCGAACGGATCGGCTGGTCGTCCGTGTGACCCACCACGATGACGCGACCGCGCACCTGGTTCAGCGCATGTGCGACACGTCCGAGCAGGGCTACCTGATCCGCTGCGACGTCGGCGCCGCCTGAGGGAAACATCTCTGCGGCGGCCAGTCGCAGCGTCGCTTGCCCATCCGGCCGCTCATCGACCGACAACGCACCCGTGCGCGTGTCGTCGGCGAGCAACTGCCGCAGGCTGGCCGATGGCGGCTTTGGCGCCGCTGTCGCAGGCAACGGCACGCCACGCAGGCCGATGCTCGCCAGGCGTGCGCTGACCGGTTCGACCGCGCCGTTGAGACGTGTGTGCAGGAACACCCAGACGCCGACGAGCAGGCAGCACGCCGCCAACCCGGCCATCCACACCGGGACACCGCGACGGGGCTTCAACGGACGATCGACCCCTTGCCAGCGCGGTGATAACGCCACGGGCGCTGCGGCGCGATACGCCATGATCCGTCGGTAGACATCCTCGCGGCGGTCGGCGAGTCGCCCTTGGCCACCGGATTCGACGAGGTACTTGCCGCCGAAGCCAAGTGCCAGGCAGAGGTACATCATCTCGACCAGGTCGATATGGCGAACCATGTCCTGGGAAAGGCGATCGAGAATGACGAAGAACTTCTCACCACCATAGGTTTCGCCGTGAAAGGTGACCAGCAGGGTTTGCCGGCTCCAGCCGGTCTGCTCGCCCCAGGGCGAATCCAGCACCGCCTCGTCGATCATCGTGCAGAGCACGTAGCGCGCTGCGACGGCGGTCTGCGCGTCGATGCCCGCACGGGCGCCCGTATCCTCGAAGCGGCGCAAATAGCCGATCGCACGGTCGCGCAACAAGGCCGGATCAGGAGCGTCGACCGTGTTGCGAAGCTGCGCCGCGAGCAACAGCAGCGGATTGGCAGCGCGCACGAGGGGGTTGCCGCCGGCCGACGGCAGCTCCTGCGTCGCGCGTGACAGGTCGCGACCAGGATCGCGTTCGCGTGCCGGCGGCGGTGTCGGCGCACGAACGCCACTTGGTCGCACGATCGTGGCGTCGGCCCCTGGCGAGGCATCGAAATCGTCATGGTTCATGCCATCAGCTCCTCACCGCCCACAGTTCCAGCGCCAGGCCGTCGAAGCCGTCGCCGAAGTGCAGCGCGACGCCCCCCGAGGTACGCAGCGTCTTCCACATCGGCGAAGCCGTATCGAGCTCGAAGTACTGGTAGCCCGCGTGGAACGGAATCTGCCGCGGCGCGACCGCGAGGGACGCCACGGCGATGCCTGGCAGCTGCAGGTTGACCAGGTCGCGGATCTTCTCCACCGGGCCGATCTTGGACTGCGACGGCAGGCGACGACGCATGTCCGCCGCGGCGATGTCGGCCTTGGCAGCGAGCACGAAGGATGCCCCGTCCAGCAGACTGCCATCGGCAACGGTGCCGACCCATACGCCGTACTTGCGCTGTTGCAGCGGCACGGGGATGGCCGTCTGCTCCAGGACGGCGCTGAGGCTCAGGCGCAGCGCCGCGATCACGGGCTCGAAACTCTCGCGAAGCCGATCGTGACGGTACGGCGGAAACGTCTCGCTGCGTTTTCCTGGCGTGGTGAAGGTCGCCATTTCACCCGCCATGCCCAACAGCAAGCGGTACAGGTCTTCCGGATGAAGCAAGGGCGCTTCGGCCAGATGCGCCAATTGCGGTTGATAGCGGTTGACCAGTTGCAGCATGAGGAAGTCGGCCAGCTCGGCCGTGCTCGTCCGGTCGGTACCGCCGACGCGTCCGGCCAGCGCTTCGCCACGTTGGTGCAGCAGGCCAAGCAGTTCGGTGAGGAACAGCGTCAGCCTTTCGGAAGCCCGGCACGCCAGCGCGCTGGGCACGAAGCCGTCGTCGAGCACGACGCGACGGTCGGCGCGGCATTCCACCAGATGAGCGAGTGGAAGTTCGACCAGTCCTTCGCGAGCCTGCACGGCGGCCGTCAGCCGGGTGCTGAGACCACCGACTTCGAGCACGACGCTGTCCGTCGTACTCCCGGAGGCATCGCTGACTTCCGTCTCACGCACGGCGAAGCGAGCCAGTTGGCCGGGAGTCTGTGTGGCCGGCCAGACGCTTTCCGGCTGCGAGGGCGTCCGTAACGGCAAGCTCAGGTAGATCACCTGATCGCGCCAGTTCGTGTCGATCTCCAGGGGCGGCGGCAGTGGGTCGCGGTCGGGCATGGAGAATGGCGTACCGTCGGGAAAGACACCGCGGGCCCGGCGAATACCCAGCTTGCCGATCGATAGCAGATCCCGCTCGATCTCCAGCTCGTCGAAGCCCCAGGGATGCGGTCGTAAAGTCGCGGCGCGCAGTTCCACGTACCGTTCGGTATAACGGTCTTGCTGCTGCATGTGCTGCGGGCGAAGGAACAGACCCTCGCTCCACACCACTTTGTTGAATGCGGTCATGGTCAGTTCCGGTCAGCGGCCGTCGCGCTTGGCGCGCGCCAGTTGGTCTTCATAAGCCCGGGCGAATTCATCGCCGAAAAGGCGGCGAAAACGTTCCTCGGGATCAGCGGCGAGGCCATCGAAATGGGCGCGGTAGCGTTCCCACGGTCCCTTCGCCGCGCCGAAGCCGAAACGCGGGCGACGCGCCTCGCCGTCCTCGAAACGCGACGGATCGAATTGCGCAATCAGGTCCTCGAAGGCCGCACGCACACCCGCCAGCAAGGCCACCTGGTGCAACCTGATGTCGTCCATCGCATCGGTAATCGCCGCCTCGCCGGAGAGAAACGCCTCGTTGGGTGCCGCCAACACGCGGGCCATCGCCTCACTTCCGGTGGGTGCGAACTTCAGCGGGTTGTTTTCCCGACGCTGGATCAGGGTCGCTGGCAAGCGGAAGCCGTTCTTCAGCTCAGCGCGTGCACGAAGCACATCCATCACGCCTTCGAGGACTAGGGTGAAGAGCGATTCGATGTTTGCCGCGACGGGTGCCGAGGCTTGTGGTGGTGTCGGTGTCGGCGCGGGTGCGGCAGCAGGTGAAACGGCGGGTGCGCGTGCCGGTGGCTCGGGTGCCACCGGAGCTACGGCTGCAGGCACATGTTCGAATGAAAGTGGGGCGCCGAAGGCAGCAGGCGCGGCGATCTCAGGCATGCTCGGCAAGGTGAACAGACTACGCGTGCGATCCCAGTTTTCGGGTAGCACGGAGGCTTCATGCCGACCCACGATCGGCGCTTCGACATGCGGTGCATGAAAGTGCCCGTCCATCGGCGAGGCATGGTTCCAGTGCGCCGAGGGCTCGGTCTCACGGATGCCCTCGTGAACAGCAGGCTGTTGGCTGCCGAGCCAGGCAAGCGGATCCAGCGATGCCGCGCTGCCAGCCGCCCCAGGAATCAATGAGGTCGAGTCGTCGTGCGCCATGGACGGAAGCGACGACGATTCGGCCACCCCAGGTTCCCTGCGCTCGACGCGCAAGGTACGCAAGGTGTCTTCGCGGTCACGACGCGCCGTGGCTTCGGTAACGACCTGCGGCGGCGTCTCCACGGTGACGCGGATCTCGAAGGTATCGAGTTGTAGACGATCGCCATCATTGAGCGACACCGGCTCGCCGCCACGCAGGGGCACGCCGTTCAGGAGCATGCCATTGGTGCTCCGGTCTTCGAGGAAATAGAGGCCATTGAGGTGGCGCACAAACGCATGCTGGCGAGAGACGCCATGCGCCTGAAGCACCCAGTCACAGTGTTCGGCGCGGCCAATGCTCAGGTCGTGGCCCTCGACGCGCACGGACGTGCGTTCGGATACGTCGCCGGCATGGTCGCCGAGGACCGAGAGCACGAGGCTCGGCGCGGTGGATGAGTTCATGCGGAATCCTCCGGGGGAAGCAGTGCCATCGCCGAGGCGACGAACGCGCGACTGCGCGCATCGAAATCGATAAACGTGGATGCAAGGCTCAGCAAAGCGGCAGCGGCCACGACCGCCATGAGCTGGACAGCGACTGGTGCCACCTCCCTGCCCTCGCCGTCGAGCTGGAAGCCTTCCGACCACCCTGCGCTCGCGGCGACCAGCGCGCCGGTGCCGACGTAATGGCGCTCGGCGGCGAAGGCCAGCGCACTGCGGCGACGGGGCTCACCCCGTTCGCGCAGCCATGCCTCGGCGATCAGGAGGCCGTCGAGGACATCGCCTTCGGGCGCTTCGCTGCGGACACACTGGCAAAGCCACGGCACGACGTAGCCTCGCGGCATCAGGCGCAGGCCCATGCGCAATGCGCCACCGACGTCGCCATGATCGAGCAGCGCGCGCACTGCGGCCCGTTCCGTCATGCCATCGCGAAGCAGCGCGACGGCCTGTGCGTCCAGACCCATCTCGCGGCCCGCCGCCGTTATCGTGAGGGGCATCGTTGTCACAGCAGCAACGGCGGCATGCCCTTGAGCACGGCCGGACCCAGCGTGGAAGAGAGCATCAAGGCCGCGCCGGATGTCACGGCGATGGCGGCGGTAGCGTTGACCGAGACGGTGGCGCCCGCGGTGACCGACACGGCGGCGCCGGACGTCAGCGACGTCGCGCCGCCCGAGACCAGGTTGATCGTCGCCGCACCATTGAGTGCAAGCCGGCTGCCGGTGATCTGGATCTCGCCGGTACGCTTCATCAGGATGCGGGCCAGCCCCGTGACCAGTTCGATCTCATCACCCGCTTCGATGCGCAGGCGGCGACCGACCTTGAGTGTGTCGTCGCGGCCGATGTCGTGGGAGCGATCGCGCTTGATGGTTTCGGTCTCGTCGCGGTCGATCGTCGTGACGTGATCATTCTCAGCCTCATGACGAAGATCGCGCTGGGCGTGGAAGAGCAGCTCCTCGGCGCCCTTGCGATCCTCGAAGCGGATCTCGTTAGCCTCACCCGATGCGCCAAGAAGGCTGCGACTGACCACGCCGCTACGCGTGCGATCGCCAGGCAGCGCGTGAGGTGGCATGTGTTCCTGGTTGTAAACACTGCCCAGGATCAGCGGCCGATCCGGATTGCCATCGTGAAAGCCCACGATCACTTCCTGGCCGACGCGCGGGATGAACTGCGCACCCCACCGTTTGCCCGACCAGCTCGATGCGACGCGCACGGGGCAGGACTGCTCCGACTTCGGCTTAGACGACGGATTCCAGAAGAACGTGACCTGGACGCGCCCGGCACTGTCCACCTCGATGTCTTCGTCCGTCTGTCCGTAGACCACGGCGGTCTGGACGCCAGCGATGACCGGCCATGCCGTCGTCTGGGCCGAACGGAAGGGCTGGCGGCTGCGGATCACGCGAAAGGTACAGGCGAACGGCGCTTCGTCCTGGTCCGGTTCGACGCCGCCGCCCTGGTAGTCGACCTCGACCAGGCGCGTTGTCGCAGCCACGACCAGATACTCCTGGTTCGCCTCGGCGATCGGGAAATCCTTCAACCGGAACAAGGCGCCCGTGGTCAGCCCGACGGCGTCGGTCACGCCAGAAGACGTTGCCTGGGGCACGTTCAACGCATCCGCGCGCACCTGCGCATAGCGCTGTCCGTCCGCCAGCGCCTGAGCGTAGCCGACGGATCCATAGGGGTAGTCGTAGATTTCCAGCCCCGATACGCCATGCGCATCGGTACTGTCCGTGACCTGCTCGTTCGCCAGCAGCGAGGCACGCGGACGCTGGTAATCGTAGTCGTCCAGCCGCACGCGGGTCGGGTTGACGGTGCGGCCGGTGGTCCAGTCGCTGATCGATGCCTTCATACGGTGGCCCCGCTCGGTGGGCGGCGCGTACGGGATCGTCTCGAACGTGGCTACCGTCGAGTGAGCCCCCAGGGCATCGGCCAGCACCATGGTGTGGCTTCCTGCAGCGTGCGTGAAGTAGTAGTAGATGCCTTCCTGCTCCATCAGCCGGCTGATGAAGTCGAAGTAGCTCTCGCGGTACTGCACGCAGTACTCGCGCGGTGAATAGTTCGCCGAGAGGCCGAGCCGGACATCGCCATAGCCGAACTCGGATAACACCTCACGGACGATCTGCGGCACTGTCTTGTTCTTGTAGATGCGGCAATCCAGGGTCTGCCGCAACAGCCAGGGCTTGGGAACCACGGCGAAGGCGTACACGGCATACCGCACATTCTCGATCTGCACGAATGCGCCCTGCTCCGCTTCGGCGACGATGCCGTTGTAGTACCGGACATAGCCCTGGGGCGTCGTCACCGTCACCGTCATCGGGCTGCCGAGTAGCGCACGCAGGTCGACCGAGGCGTTCTTGCTGATCGCTTCGATACGGAAGGTGGACAGGCGCCCGAGTTCTTCAGTCGCGCTCATGTTGGCGATCAGTAGCGTCTCACCCAAGGACGATGTCAGCTTGATGGCGTGGGTCACGGCACCCTGCCTAAATCGACAGATTTCATCGTGACCAGTCCAGATAGAACGTCGGAGGTACCGTGACAACATCGGTGACCATCAGGTCTTGTTGTCCGTTCGTGATGGGCATTTCGAGCGAGGGTAGTTCCCGCGGCAAAGTCACGCGTACCCCGGCAGTCAACTTGACGTCGCGCGAGGTCAGCGTCTCTTTAAGACGCTTGCGCTCACCTTCGTCGGCCTCACCAGGCCACAACCGCAGGGGGCGAGTGCCTGCCATGCAATGCGCGGCATACGAACGATTGTTGGCGGCGACCCAGCAGTTACCCGGCTCGTGATAGAAGATCTTCAGGGGATTTCGATCGATGCCCAGACCGCGTTCCTGGAACTCGGCGGCCACGACCCTCAACGGCCGACCATTGATGAGGGGAACACCAAGCGTCTGATCCTGGTCACCGGTGCGCGATTCGGCGAAGGTCGAAGCGACCCGCTTCTGGCCGAACTGGATCAGACCGATCGGGCTGCGCGAAGGGACGTTTCGGCCCCACCGCTGCAACAGGTCATCGAAGCTCACTTTTCCTTTCGATAGGTCCTTCTTGTCGCGAGCTACCTGCTTGCCGGTATCGAACGCCTTGACCATCGCCTTCAGGCGCGCATAGATGACGAGATCCCACGCTTCGATATAACGCTTGCCGAATGCCGCGATCTGGTCGTACTCGCTGGAATACTTCTTGATGTCCTCTACGATAAGTTCAACCGAATCATCGCGGTCGGCGGTTGCCTTGGCGTGATAGTCGTCACCGGTCGGCAGGAAGATCTCCATGTCCTTGATAAAGGTGTCGATGTGATTCTTGTTCATTCTGTCGCCTCGCTCGGCATCACGCTCTGGTCAACCGGAACGTCGGCGCGGTCGAACCGATACAGGAATCCACCAGGTGTCGCGTCCACGGTCACTCGCTGTACGGCTTCACCGCTGATGGTCCGCGTCAGCAGCTCGCGGCTGATCTCCGGGAGCATGGTGTTGGTCAGGATCGCGTCGATCATGCGACCTCCGCTTTCACTCTCGGTGCAGCGGCTGACGATGAGCGACATGGCAGCCTCGGTGCACTCGAACGGCACGCGGTAGCGTTCCTCCACACGTTGCTTGATGCGTCGAAGTTGCAGCCGCACGATCTCTCCGAGCATTCGCTGGCTCAGCGGGTAGTACGGGACGGCGACCAGGCGACCAAGCAAGGCAGGTGGGAAGACATCGAGTAGCGGCGCACGCAGTGCAGTCGCCATTGCCTCGACAGTGGGCGGACGCTCCGCATCGCCACACAGGCGCTCGATCGTCTCCGTGCCCGCGTTGGTCGTCAGGATGATGAGCGTGTTGCGGAAGTCGATACGACGCCCTTCCCCGTCCTCCATGACACCCTTGTCGAAGACCTGGAAGAAGATTTCATGCACGTCCGGATGGGCTTTCTCAACCTCGTCCAGAAGCACGACCGAGTAGGGCCGGCGACGCACCGCCTCGGTCAGCGCCCCGCCTTCGCCATAGCCGACATAGCCGGGAGGTGCGCCCTTGAGCGTGGAGACCGTGTGCGCTTCCTGGAACTCGCTCATGTTGATCGTGATGAGGTTGTGCTCACCGCCGTACAGCGTCTCGGCCAGCGCCAACGCCGTTTCGGTCTTGCCGACACCCGACGTGCCCGCGAGCATGAAGACACCGATCGGTTTGTCGGGGTTGTCCAGGCCCGCGCGCGATGTCTGCACCCGCCTGGCGATCATTTCCATGGCGTGGTCCTGCCCGATCACCCGCTGGCTCATCAGGGCAGCCAGGTTCATCACGGTTTCCAGTTCGCTGCGGACCATGCGGCCGACAGGAATGCCGGTCCAGTCGGCGACCACCGAAGCCACCGCTTGCTGGTCGACAGCGGGCAGGATCAACGGCGTTTCGCCCTGGCGTTCGGCAAGCGCGGCCTGCAGGATCCGCAGGTCGACGAGCATGTCCTCGCGGCCGCCGCCATCGGTGTCGTCGGATGCTGTTTCGCTAGCGTCGCGAAGCCGGGAGCGCAGGTCGAGGATGTCCTTGACCAGGTCGCCCTCCTCCGCCCAGTCCTGCTCCAGCCCGGCCAGGCGGTCCGCTTCGGCGTCCAGTGCGGTCTCGACCACGCTCTTGCGCTCGAGCACATCGATGCCTATCGCGCC
>Ga0247742_10001474_pt1 | contig 16374 bp, 13 predicted proteins | sample UWRJL208509C2_FD_180944 | JGI IMG/M metagenome (GOLD analysis project Ga0247742, IMG submission 180944) | Plant litter microbial communities from Arlington Agricultural Research Station in Wisconsin, United States - UWRJ-L208-509C-2 | ecosystem: Environmental > Terrestrial > Plant litter >...
ACAGATTCGCCAGTACACGCTCGAACAGGGCGGCGTCCAGTTGCACCAGCGGAAATCGGGGTGGCAAGTTGACCACGACCCTGCGCCGGCCGAGGTCCACCGCCGCCAGCGCGGAGCCGATGACTTCGTCCAGCGCGTGCCATTGCAGATCCAGGCGTACGCCTTCGCCCTGCATGCGTGCCGTGTCCAGCAGGTTCACCACCTGGCGCTGCATGCGGTCGGCCTGGTTCACGATGGCACGTGCTACTTCGTTCTCGCCGAGCATGCCAGCCATCCCACGAATCGCCGTCAGCGGTGTTCGAAGATCGTGGGAGACGGCGGCAAGCAGCGCATTGCGCAGGCGTTCGCCCTCCATGCGCAGCTGGGTTTCATGTGCCACGTCGACGTAGTGCACCCGTTCGATCGCCAGCGCCACGAGCGACTGGAATGCGCGAAGCAAGGCGATCTGCCCGGCGTCCAGTGACGCCCTGGTTGCTCGCCGCAGTACCAGAACGCCGCGCGTGCGCATGGCCGTGGATAGGGGAAGGTAGGTTGCATCGCTCGCGGGTAATGCATCGGTATCACGTCCTGCCGGAAGGCCTTGCTCGAGCACCCACTGGGCGATGCTCATGTCTCCCGTACCGTCGGTTGCCATGCGCTCGTCGTTGCCGGGAAGGAGGAGTGTCGCGTGCCCGTCGAACAGCGGACCGATGCGTGCAGTGCATACCCGCGCGATGTCTTCGTTGCGTACGGCCACCGACAGGTCGGTCGCTACGGCGGCCAGTGCGCTTGCACGTCTCTCCCCGGCGGCTGCGGTGACGGCCTCGTCGCGCAGCCGTGCTGCGAGCTGCCCGGTGACGAGGGCCACCACCAGCATGAGGAAAAAGGTGAAGACGTACTGCGTGTCCGAAACGTGGAATGACCACACCGGAGGCACGAAAAAAAAGTCGAAGCTGCCGACGGCGACGAAGGCCGCCAGTGCGCCGGCCGCTCGACCCCAGCGCAGGGCCACGAGTACGACGGTGAGCAGGAACACCATCACCACGTTGGAGAGGTCGAACACGCGCAGGAGAAGCGCCGCGATGCCGGTGGTGGTGGCACAGGCGGCCACCGCATACGCCAGCACGCGGTAGCGAAACGGGCGCGGCGTTACCTTGATGCTGTGCGGGATCATCGCCGTCCATGATAGCCGGCCCCTCATGGGCGCGGCTATCGGTGTGCACACGTCCAGGGTCACATCAGCGGCGTGAGCACGAGGTCGATCAGCTTGATGCCGACGAAGGGAGCGATGATGCCGCCCACGCCGTAGTAAAGGAGGTTGCGCACCAGCAGGTCTTTCGCCGGTGCCGGGCGATAGCGCACGCCGCGCAGGGCAAGCGGGATCAACGCGACGATGATCAGCGCATTGAAGATGACCGCCGAGAGTATGGCGGAGGCGGGCGAGTGGAGCCGCATGACATTGAGCGCGTCCAGGGACGGGTAGGTCGCCACGAAGGCGGCCGGCACGATGGCGAAGTATTTCGCCAGGTCGTTGGCAACGCTGAACGTGGTAAGCGCGCCTCGGGTCATGATCATCTGCTTGCCTACCTCGACCACGCGCAGCAGCTTGGTCGGGTTGGAGTCGAGATCGACCATGTTGCCGGCTTCCTTAGCCGCCTGCGTACCGCTGTTCATCGCCACCGCCACATCGGCCTGCGCCAGTGCCGGGGCATCGTTCGTGCCGTCGCCGGTCATCGCTACCAGGTGACCTTCGCCCTGGTAACGGCGAATCAGGGCAAGCTTGTCCTCGGGCGTGGCTTCGGCCAGGAAGTCGTCCACCCCGGCTTCAGCAGCAATGGCGGCAGCGGTCAGGCGGTTGTCGCCGGTGATCATCACCGTCGCGATACCCATGCGGCGTAGCTCGGCGAACTGCGTCTTGATGCCGTCCTTCACGATGTCCTTCAACTCGACCACGCCGAGCACGTGGCGACCTTCGGCTACGACGAGCGGGGTGGCTCCACGACGTGACACCGTTTCCACCGTGCGCTCGACATCGGCAGGATAGGTGCCGCCGAAGCTCTCCACGTGGGCGCGTACCGCGGACGCCGCGCCCTTGCGGAAGATCCGGTCACCATCGTCGACACCACTCATGCGCGTACGCGCGGTGAACGGAACCGCTACGCTACCCGCCGGGAGGTTGGAGTCCCTGATCCCCAGGCGCTCGCGTGCCAGTGTCACGATCGAGCGACCTTCGGGTGTTTCGTCGGCCAGCGACGCGAAGCGCGCAGCTTCAGCCAGTGCGTAGTCGCTGATGCCCGTCGCCGGATGAAAAGCGTGCGCCTGGCGATTGCCCAGCGTGATGGTGCCCGTCTTGTCCAGCAGCAGCACGTCGACGTCACCCGCGGCCTCGATGGCGCGGCCCGACGTCGCAATGACGTTCGCCTGCAGCATGCGGCTCATGCCGGCGATGCCAATGGCCGAAAGCAACGCGCCGATCGTCGTGGGAATCAGGCAGACCAGAAGGGCGACCAGGACCGTCACGCTCACGACGGCGCCGTGCCCGCTCAGCGCCACGCTGAGCGCCGAGAAGGGCAGCAGGCTGGCGCAGACCATAAGGAAGATGGCGGTGAGCGCTACGAGCAGGATGGTCAGCGCGATCTCGTTCGGCGTCTTGCCGCGTCGCGCACCTTCGACCATGGCGATCATGCGATCAAGGAAGGCCTCGCCGGGGTTGGCCGTGACACGCATGATGATCCAGTCCGAAAGCACCCGTGTGCCACCGGTCACCGACGAGAAATCGCCACCGGATTCGCGGATCACGGGCGCCGATTCACCGGTGATGGCCGATTCGTCGACGGAGGCGACGCCTTCGACCACCTCGCCGTCGGCGGGAATCACTTCGCCGGCTTCAACCATGACATACGTACCGGCGGTGATCTCATCACTGCCGGCGATATGCCAGAGGCTGTCCGGACGCGGTTCGCGCAGCACCTTCGCATGCACGCGTTTCTTCGCCGCCCGCAAGGCTTCAGCCTGGGCCTTGCCGCGTCCTTCGGCGAGCGCTTCGGCGGCGTTGGCAAACAGCACGGTGAACCATAGCCAGCCGGCGATGGCCCAGACGAAGCCGGCCGGTGCGTCGGCGTGACCGCGCAAGGCCTGAATGCCAAGCACGGTGGTGAGGATGCTGCCCAGGTAGACAACGAACATCACCGGGTTTTTCCATTGCGTCGCCGGTGCCAGCTTGGCGAACGCGCCGAGGACGATCGCGCCGACGCCTGGCGAGGCGATCGCCGGGCGGGCATCGAGATTTTCGGGAAGGGTGGGTTGAAGGGTGCTCATGGAAGGGTCCGGATCGGCGCGCCATCGAGCGCGAGGTTCAAGGCGAGGACATTGATGCGCGGCTCGCCGAGCAGGCCCAACTGGCGACCCAGCGCCTGCTGGTCGATCAATGCGTTGACGTCGTTCACCGGCAGGTGCCGCCCGGCGGCTACGCGCGCTGCCTGTGCATGCGCGTTGGCAAGGCTGATATCGGGATCGAGGCCCGAGCCGGATGCCGTAACCGCATCCACCGGCACGGGCGCGTCGGTCGCCAGGTTGTTCTCCTTTCGGAAGGCTTCAGCACGCTCGCGCACGGTGTCGCGCAGCTTCGCGCTGGTAGGGCCGAGGTTGCTGGCGCCGCTGGCAGCGGCGTTATAGGGCTGGTCACCCGTCGCGCTGGGTCTTGGATGGAAGTAGCGCGGCGTATGGAAATCCTGGCCAAGCACGGCGGAGCCGACCACGGCATCGCCGTGGCGTACCAGGCTCCCCGATGACTGCCGGGGAAACAGTGCCGTGGCGAGGCCGGTCGTGGCCAGCGGATAGGCCACACCGGTCACCGCCATGAACAGCACGGCCGAAACGAGGACGGGGCGAACAAGGGAAAGGGACATGGTCATGGCCTCAGAAGAACTGATGGGCAGTCATGGCAAGCTGCTCCACGATGGGCCCGAGGGCGAGCGCGGGCAGGAAGGTGAGGCCACCGACAACGACGATCACGAAGATCAACAGGCAGGTAAACAGTGGCGTCGCCGTCGGCAGGGTGCCCAGGCTCTCCGGCACGCTTCGCTTCGAAGCCAGCGAGCCAGCTACCGCGAGCATGGGCAGCAGCGTGAAATAGCGGCCCACCAACATCGCCAGGCCGATCGTCGTGTTGTAGAACGGCGTGTTCGCGTTCAGACCGGCGAAAGCGGAGCCATTGTTCGCCGTACCCGACGTATACGCGTAGATCAGCTCACTGAATCCGTGCGGTCCTGCGTTCGCAAGACTCGACGATGCACCCGGCCATATCGCAGCCAGGGCAGTGAAACCGAGGATGCAGAACGGATGCGCAAGCACGGCCAGCATCACCAGCTTCATCTCGCGCGCCTCGATTTTCTTCCCGAGGAACTCCGGCGTCCGGCCGATCATCATGCCGACGAGGAACACCGTGAGAATGGCGAAGGAGACCAGGTTGATGAAGCCCACGCCGACCCCGCCGAACACATCGTTGAGCATCATCAGGAACAGCGGCACCATGCCGCCGATCGGTGTGAGCGAGTCGTGCATCGCATTGACCGAGCCCGTGGTGGCCGCCGTGGTCACGGCGACGAAGGCGCTCGTCTGCGCGATGCCGAAGCGCATCTCCTTGCCTTCCATGTTGCCGCCCGGCTGCAAGGTTCCCGGTGTCTGGTCGACCGAAAGGCCGGTGAACATCGGATTGCCGTGGAGCTCCGCGGGGTATTCCACGCACAGGAAGCCCACGAACATCACGACGAACGCCGCCAGGAACGCCCAGCCCTGCCTCCGGCGGGAAAGCATGCGACCGAACGCATAGGTCAGCGCCGAAGGCACCAGGAACATCGCCAGCATGTGCAGCAGGTTGGTCAGCGGTGTGGGATTCTCGAACGGGTGCGCCGCGTTCACGCCATAGAACCCGCCGCCGTTGGTACCGATGTGCTTGATCGCCTCGAGGCTGGCCACCGGGCCGACCACGATGTGCTGGGTCGCGCCTTCGAGCGTGGTGGCATCTGCGCCGCTTGCCAGCGTCTGCGGTATGCCCTGCCACACGTACACCAGCGCAAGCAGCAGGCAGACCGGAAGCAGCAGGCGCCAGGTGATGCGGCTGAAGTCGGTCCAATAGTTGCCGACGTCGCGACCCTCGCGCTGCGCGAGCCCGCGGATGAAGGCGGCGCAACCGGCAATACCCGACGCGGCGCTCACCGTCATCAGAAAGGTGATGACCGCCATCTGCGAGACGTTGGAGAGGCTCGACTCCCCCGAGTAGGACTGCCAGTTGGTATTGGTGATGAAAGACGCTGCCGTGTTGAAGGCGAGGTCAGGTGTCTGCGCCGGTCGCTGCAGCGCGTCGAAGGGTAGCCAGGCCTGGATGCGCAGGATCGTGTATCCCAGCAGCATCATGGCGGCGTTGCTCAGCACCAGCGCCATGCCGTAACGCTTCCAGTCCATCGGGGCGGTGGGGTCCACACCCAACAGGCGGTAGCCGATACGTTCGGGGATCCAATGGTTCCGCGCAGTAAGGACGCGGGTCAGCCAGCGTCCCGCCACGAAGACCAGGCCAGCCATCAAGGCCAGCAGCAAGGCAAATTGGGCGATATCGATGAACATGTGCGCTCAGATCCGGTCCAGGGCGATGACAAAGCAGGCGGTGGTGGCGAAGAAAAGCGCCGCCACCGTCACGAAGACGATGTCGTACATGGGGCATACCTCGGTGGAGGGGTTTAGAACCGCTCGGGCTTGATCAGCGCGTAGAGCAGGTAAGCGAACAGTGCGAGCAGCAACACGCAGCCGAAGACGGTCATGCTGGCGCGGCCGGGGATGGGATCTGGCGCATGGCGAAGGCCTCTCGTAATGGAGGCGATCAGCGTAGGACGGTGCGATTCAAGACGGCGGGGCGATTGGTACGGCGAGTATCAAGGCCGTATCAAGGCGCTGAGAATCGCACCTGCTTTTTATGACGGATTGACGCTATCCGGCGGCCTGGGCGTGATCCACCGCCATCAGCATCGTTGCCTCGTCGGCGACGATCTGCGCGGCCTCCTGCACGTACGGGTCCTTCGATGGCCTGGTTGGCTCCGGGCGTTTGTCCTGCGCCACGCTGCGCTCTTCCGGATCGAGGCCGTCGTCGCCTTGCGGTGAGGCGTCGTCATCGACCGGGAGGCCGTCTGCCAGGTTCAGCGCCTTGCGACGGGCGCGGAAGTCCGCCGAGACTTTCAGGTCGGCTTCACGGGTAGCCTTGCGCTCGTCGAGGTTGAGGGAAACGGTGGTGCGCGCGGCCATGGCCTGGAACGAAGCAAGTTCATCGATGGTGAGCTGCCACCGTGCCGCGTGCTGCACGCGCGCTGCATGTGCGCTATCGAGCTTCGCAACAAGCGGCTCGAGCGTCGTGTCGTGTGTATGAGGAACGGCCGCAATGGACGACGCCGGCAGTGCGTTCGTATAGGTCGACTCGCCGAAGTCCTTCTCGTCTTCCGTCGCCGGGAAGGCGATGTCCGGCGTCACGCCGAGCAGCTGGGTGCTGTCGCCGTTGATACGGTAAAACTGGGCGATCGTCATCTTGAGCTCGCCGAGCTTGCCCTCGTGCTCCTCCTGCACGGCATCGTCGAGGTCGAGAAGGTTCTGCACCGTGCCCTTGCCGAAGGTGCGCTGGCCGAGAATGACGCCGCGACCGCGATCCTGGATCGCCGCGGCGAAAATCTCCGAGGCCGAAGCGGAACCGTGGTTCACCAGGACGCCCAGCGCGCCCGACCAGGCCGGTGTGGCATGGGTGGCGCCCTGGACATCGATCTTGCCATCCGCACTGCGCACCTGCACCACCGGGCCGGCACCGGTGAACAGGCCGACCATGTCAGACGCTTCGGTCAGCGAGCCGCCGCCATTGTCGCGAAGATCGATGACGACGCCGTCCACTTTCTGTTTCTTCAATTCGCCGAGCATGCGCGACACATCGCGCGTCACGCTCCGGTAGTTCGCGTCGCCGGCTTTTCGCGCGTCGAAGTCTTCATAAAACGACGGCACGGTGATGATGCCCAGCTTGTGCGCATGGCCAGCCTCGCCGACCTGGAGGACTGTCTGCCTCGCGGCTTCATCTTCGATGCTGATGTGGCGACGCGTGAGCGTGACGACATGCGGGGCGACATCGCCCTTGCTTTCGTCCGGAAGCAGTTCGACGCGCACCGTCGTGCCGCTCTTGCCCTTGATCAAGGCGATGACGTCATCCGACCGCCAGCCGATCACGTCGGTCAATGGACCGGCGGTTCCCTGGCCGACCCCGGTGATGCGGTCGCCGACGTGGATCTTTCCCGACTTCGCCGCCGGGCTACCCGCGATCAGTTCCGTGACCTGGGTGTACTCGTCGTGCTCGCGCAGATAAGCGCCGATCCCTTCGAGCGACAGCGACATCTCCGTGTTGAACGCTGTGGCGGCCTTCGCTGCGAAATAGTCGGTATGCGGATCGGTCGATTCGGCATAGGCGGTCATGAACAGCTGGAAGGCGTCGTCCGCGCTGGTCTTCTGGATGCGCGAGGCCAGGTTCGCGTAACGATGGGCCAGCGTCTTGCGGATGGCATCGTCGGTCTGGCCGGCCAGCTTCAGCCGAAGCCAGTCTTCCTTGGCGCGTTCGCGCCAGAGCTCATGCAGTTCGTCCATGGACGCCGGCCAGGGCGCAGCCTTGCGCTCCGTGGCGATGGACTCATGGGCACTGAGATCGAATCCGTCCTTCAGCAAGGACTGCGCATAGTGGGCCTCGTCGACCACGCGGTTGAGATACAGGTTTACCGGCTCGAAAGCGGGCGTGAGATCGCCCTCGTCGATCGCTGTGCCCAGCGTGGGACGAAGGGGCGCGAAGTGCGCGATATCGGCGGCGGTGAAGTAGCCGCGTTCCGGGTCCAGCGTTTCGATCAGTTTGTCGAAGACCACGGCGGAGAACGTGGCGTCCAGCGGTCGCGGCCGGTAATGAAACCGGGTCAGGAACAGCATGGTCACTTTTCCCGCGACGGCTTCCTGGTCGGCGGGAACCAGGGCAATCGGCCCGGCCGCAGTCGCAGCGGCGTTCGTCGCCGCCTGGGGCGCGCCGGTGGCCGTGGTCAGGGCAAAGGTCGCGCAGATCGCCAGGGCGGCGAAAACGACGGAGCGGAGGGAGGTCATGGGGGAATTCGGTCGGGGATTCGTTGGGGGCATTCTGGCATGGCGATCATCCCGGATCGGCCCTTCTGCCGGCTTTCCCTCGCAACCGATGGTCCCTGCCTGGCGGCGGTCACATCCCGGCTTTTGTCGCCCGCGCCTCGCCCGCTAAGGCGCCTGCGCGACCCGGAGAACCCGCAAGTGTCGTCTTGAAGGCTGCCAGCGCAGGCGCGGCCTGGTTCTGCAGCAGCAGAAGGTCACCAAGCTGTTCCCGAGCAGGCAGGATCGGGCCTGGCGTTACCGGTCGCTTCTCCAGCGCATCTTCCTTGTCCGCGGCGGCGCTGAGAAGCGCCGCGGCGTTTGCCGCATCGCCGCCTGCCTGGGCCGACCACGCCATGACCTCGTCGGCGAGCACGCTCGTCTGCACCGACCAGTAGGTATCGCCGGTATCGTTGAGCTGCTTCGCGATCTGCGTCAATCGCGCTGCTTCCCGACGCGCGTCCGCCGGATGACCCGTGCGCGCCAGGCCCAGCCCCCTCGCCCATACGGCAATGGCGACGACGGAAGGTGGCGCCCCCTCAGGATCTTCGATCGCGGTGGCGTCGGCCCAGTGCGCCTGCTCCACCGCGACACGAATGGGCATGGCGGTCACCGCGTAGGCGATACCGAAGTCCTCCATGTCCAGCGGGCGCATGGCATGCATGTCGTCGACCACTGCGCCGGCTTCCTTCGCGCGTCCGGTCTGCAGGTACGCGTAAACCAGATAGTCCATCGCATGGAGCTGGCCCATCGTGTCGCCGTGTTCGCGCGCGGATTTCTCCGAGGCGAGGTTGGAGCCGATGGAGTCGTCCCACAGGCCGAGCCGCGTGAAGATGTGCGACGGCATGTGCAGCGCATGCGGTGCCGACGGTGCGATGCTCGCGTATTTCCTCGCGGCGGGAAGCCCGCGTTGGGCCAGTTCCGCGCTATCGCATGCGTGGATGAGGTAGTGCGCGATGCCAGGATGGTCGGGGTTGTCACGGAACAGGGGCTCGAGGATGTCGATGGCCTGTTTCTGCTTCGCGTGTGTCTTGTCCGAAGATGACGCGTTCGAAAGCAGGGCCACGGCGTAGAACACCTGCGCTTCGATATCCTTCGGATTGTCGTGCGCGAGCTGGGCCATGGCTTTTTCGTAGGCCAGCGTGCGCTGCGGGAGCTTAAGGCCGGGATCGACCTTGTAGAGCTCGCCCAGCGCGTGAATGAACTGCTTCTCGCGGGGTGTCGCGGCGCCCAGGCGGGTTGCCTCGAGCATTTCCTTCTGGCCCGTGGCAAACGTGTCAGCCGGAAGCGCGGGTGCCCAGACCGGGTGGAAATAGGTCATTGCCACGCCCCAATGCGCCATGGCACAGGTTGGGTCTGCCACGGCGACCTCATGGAACGCCTTGGCGGCGGGCCCGTAGGCAAACGAATGCAACAAGGCGACGGCACGGTCGAAGGGTTGCTGCACCTTCGGGTCACAGGAAACGGGGAAGGTCACCTTTCCCAGTTTCTCGGGAACCCCGTGGTCGTGCATCTCCTGGCCATGTGCCGCGGCGACGATGAACAGCGACACCCACACGAACCACGACCGACGAAACATGCGCATCTCCGTTCGTTACCGGGAGCCACAAAGCGTGGCTCGCAATAATCTACGCCTGTCGCGTCGCCGCTCACATAGCCAAAATGGCTATGCGAAGCGGACTCAGACGAGGGTGGTGACGATGTCGATGTTTCCGTGCAGGGCCTTGGAGTACGGGCAGGTGCGGTGCGCGGCATCGATCAGGGTCTGCGCCACGTCGCGGTCGAGGCCCGGAAGGCTCACGTTGAGACGGGCCTGCAGGAAGTACTGGTCACCGGCGGTGCCGAGGTCCACTTCGGTATCCACTTCGGTGTCCCTGGGCAGGGCGACGTGCTGCGCACGGGCGGCCAGGCCCATCGCGCCGATGAAGCAGGCCGACCAGCCGGCAGCGAGCAGCTGCTCGGGGTTGGTGCCTTCGCCGGCTGCGCCGGGCGGGGAGAGCTTGATGGCGAGGCGGCCATCGGAGCTGCGCGACTCGCCATCGCGGCCGCCGGTGGTGCGGGTCTTGCCGGTGTAGAGGACGTTCTCGATGCGTGACATGGTGGTCTCCCGTTCGGTTGAAGGTGATGACTAGGAGACGCCCGCGGCGTATCCCGGGTGTGTCGCCATCCCCACCGAAACGCGTCCGAATGTGTAGCGGGGGCCGCTGGATACATTCGGATACACGCGAGGGCGCGCCAGGGCCGGAACGAGCCCCGCCGGGCCGCTACGTTCGGATACAAATCGGCCCTCGCGCGACACGCGTGGGATACGTGGCGGCGCTTCAATAAGTCATCCTCATTCAACGGTGAACCGTCATGACCTCCTCCCGCCTTCTCCTCGTGTTCTCCGCGCTATGTATTGCCCTGATCGCCTCGTGGCCTGCCGGCTGGGCGCGCGACCGCGCCGGGGACGCTGCTTCCGCCTCCACGTCGACCCCCGCACCGGACTTCACCGGCATCGATCACTGGTTCAACTCACAGCCGCTGTCGCTGAAGGACCTGCATGGCAAGGTCACCCTCGTGGAGTTCTGGACACACGAGTGCATCAACTGCGTGCACGTGGTGCCACATACCCAGGCGCTTTATCAGCAGTATGCGAAAGACGGCCTGGTGGTCGTCGGTGTGCATACGCCTGAGTACGACGAAGAACGCGAACTTCCGGGTGTAGCCTCGGCCATCAGGCAGCTGGGCATCACCTATCCGGTCGCGGTCGACAATGGCTACGCGACCTGGAACGCCTATGGCAACCGCTTCTGGCCGGCGCTGTACCTGATCGACCAGAACGGCAAGATTGTCTACAGCCACTACGGCGAGGGAAACTACGAGCAAACCGAAGCCCGCGTCCGCCAGCTGCTCGGCAAGGCGTGAACCCGCTAGCACCTGCCTCACCTCACCCACGGGAGCCTGGCATGGACCACGTCGACCACATCCTCGTCGTCGATGACGATCGCGAGATCCGCACCGGCGTCGCTCAGTACCTGCAGAAGAACGGGCTGCGTACCAGCGTTGCCGCGGACGGTCGCGAGATGAACGCCTTGCTCGACACCACTGCCGTGGACCTCATCGTGCTCGACATCATGATGCCGGGCGACGACGGGCTGGTGCTCACCCGTAACCTGCGCGCAAGCAAGCACCGGGCGATCCCGGTGCTCCTGCTCACCGCACGCGACGATGAGACCGATCGCATCATCGGCCTGGAGATGGGTGCCGACGACTACGTCGTAAAGCCCTTTTCGCCGCGCGAGCTGTTGGCACGCATCAACGCGGTGATCCGCCGTACGCGCATGCTTCCACCGAACCTGCGCGTGACCGAAGCCAGCGGCATGCTCGGTTTTGGACGCTGGCGCCTGGACACGACCGCACGCCACCTGCTCGACGATGAAGGCACGATCGTGTCGCTGAGCGGCGCCGAGTTTCGCCTTCTGCGGGTCTTCCTCGATCATCCGCAGCGGATCCTCTCGCGCGACCAGCTGCTCAACCTCACCCAGGGGCGCGACGCCGAGCTGTTCGACCGCTCGATCGACCTGATGGTGAGCCGTCTCCGCCAGCGTCTCGTCGACGATGCGCGCGAGCAGGCCTACATCAAGACCGTGCGCAACGAAGGCTACGTCTTCACCATGCCGGTGGTCGTGCTCGGGGAGGAGTCGTGAACGCGAAGTTCAAGCGCTGGATGCCGCACAGCATCGCATCGCGGTTGTACCTGATCATCTTCGCCGGGCTGTTGCTGGCGCACGGCATGTCGTTCGGGCTGCTGTTCTACGAGCGCTACGAGAGTGCGAAGACAGTCATGCTCAATACGCTCGAGCACGATGTCGGTACGTCGGTCGCCATCCTTGACCGCCTCCCCGCCGCTGAAAGGGCAGCCTGGCTGGGTCGCCTCCAGCGTGACAACTACCGTTATATCCTCGGCCCGGGCCAGGCCGGCAGCGGGTTGATTTCGGATCGCTCGCGGGTCGTGACTCAGCTGATCCAGCACGAGGTCGGGCCCTCGTTCGCGGTCAAGGCGAACACGGTCTCCGTGGACCCGGAACGCTACCAGGTGCATCTCACCCTGCATGACGGCGAGCCCCTGGCCATCGAAGTAACGCCGCGCATGATGCCCCTGGCCGACTGGTTGCCCTTCGTCTTCATCCTGCAGATGGTCGTACTTCTGGTGATCACCTGGGTTGCCGTCCGGCTGGCCACGCGGCCACTGGTTCGCCTGGCGCGGGCCGCCGAAGCCATCACGCCGACGAACGAGGGCCCACGCATGAGCGAGGACGGTCCGACCGAAGTGGCACAGGCAGCCGCCGCCTTCAACGCCATGCAGGACCGTATCGCGCTCTACGTCAAGGAGCGCTTGCAGATCCTTGCCGCGATCTCGCACGACCTGCAGACGCCGATCACACGCATGCGCCTGCGTGCCGAGGCGCTCGACGATTCAACCGAGCGTGGCAAGCTGCTTCAGGATCTGCACGAGATGGAACACCTGGTGCGCGAAGGCGTGGCCTATGCGCGCAGCGCGCACGGCGCCACGGAGACGCCACGCAAGATCGATCCGGCGGCGTTCGTGGAAAGCCTCGTGTTCGATTACCAGGACACCGGCAATGCCGTGACTCTCTCGGGCAGCATCGACGGGACGGCCATCGTGCGACCGCAAGCATTGCGGCGAGTACTCGGCAACCTGATCGACAACGCGCTGAAGTACGCGGGCAGTGCCGAAGTGGGCATGGCGCGCACGTCCGCCGGGGCGCTATGCATCGAAGTCGCCGATCGCGGGCCGGGGATTCCCGGCGACGAGCTGGGGCGGGTGCTCGAGCCGTTCTACCGGCTGGAGACCTCGCGCAACCGCGATACGGGTGGAACGGGGCTGGGGCTGGCCATTGCCGCGCAGCTGATGCTGTCCGTGGGCGGCCGGCTGACGCTGGCCAATCGTCCCGGTGGTGGGTTGATCGCGCGGGTCGAATTGCCCTGAGGCTTCGTTCCAGCTTCTTCCCTGTGGGAGCCGCTTCAGCGGCGATGGGTGCTCGCGACACAGTTAGGCATCACCGATGAATCGGCTCCTGCATAGATGGGGATTCTCACCCCGTCAGATCCTCGCGATACGCATAAAGCCCCGGTTGCCCACCGGTCGCAACGAACAACACATGCTCACCATCGCGCACGGCCCCGCTGCGCAGATCCTGCACCAGCCCCGCAAACGCCTTCGCGGAGTACACCGGATCCAGCAGGATGCCCTCGGCGCTGGCCATCAGACGCAGGGCCTCTTTCATCGCCGCCGTCGGCACGCCGTAGCCGTCGCCGCGCTGCGACCCGTCGATCCGCACATGCTCCGGCGCGAGCTCGCCAGAAGCACCCAGCAGGTCCAGCGCGTCGCGCGCGAGGGCGAGCGTCGTCGTGGCGGCAGCATCCCGCTCGGCGAGAACGGAGTACGCGTTCACCCGCGCCGGATCGCGATCCAACGCAGCGAAACCGGCGACGAGCCCAGCGTGGGTCCCAGAGCTCCCATTCGGGACGACGATGCGGTCGAAGCGCACGCCAAGCGCATCCTCCTGCTGCGCGATTTCACGTGCGCAACGTGCATAGCCAAGCACGCCTCGTGGCGTCGAACCACCGGTGGGCAGGACCACCACGGTATGGCCTTCCGCCTTGAGGATCTCGGCACGCGCGTTGGCATGGACCAGTGCATTCTCGCCGCGCGGCAGCAGGGTCACTCTGGCGCCAAACAATTCATCGAGAAGCACGTTGCCGTTCTTCTCGTAGTCATCGCCGTCCTTGGGAACCATGCGTGCAAGCAACATCTCGCACGCAAAGCCATGGCGGGCGGATGCCGCCGCCGTCAACCGCGCATGGTTGGACTGCACGCCACCGACGGTGATGATCGTGTCCGCGCCGATGTCGCGCGCATGGCCAAGGTGATATTCCAGCTTGCGCAGTTTGTTACCGCCGCCACCAAGGGCCATCACGTCATCACGCTTGATGCTCAGGCGGATGCCGCGCTCGGCAAGACCGAGTTGCGCTTCGATACGGGAGAGGCGATGTACCGCGGTCGCAGTATCCAGCAGGGCGATGCGTGGAAGGCGATCGAGTGCGGCAAGGGCGTCGTATGACATGGTGTGTCCGGGGAGACGTGGAGGGCAGATCCCTGATGATCCGCCGATTTGCCGTCCCCGGCGAGCGCGAAACGGGTCAGAACGGTGGCAACGAGTCCGCCAGCTTTTCATGGTCGCGGAGTAAGGGCATCGTGTCCCGGGCGAAGGCGCGGATTTCCACGTCCTCGCCCTTGCTCGCCTCCAGCTCGTAGAGGCCCGCCGTCAATTTGTGCGTACGTACCATGAGGTCGGAATAGGCGCGATCGAACGCGGCGCCATCGAGGCCTTTAAGGCGGTCGATATCCTGCTGCTGCGAGACATCCGGCGCGGTCGCGATCTGAATGCCCTTGCTGCCCGCGAGCTTGCCCAGCTTCTCGTTCGCCTGGGTGTGATCGGCGACCATGCGTTCGGCGTATTTCTTCACGTCATCCGACGACGCCTGGTCGGTGGCGAGTTTGCCCAGTGCGATTTCGGTGAGGTTGCCGCTGCTGGCCTTGCGGACGAAGTCCGTATCGGCGGCGCTGCTTCGCGCCGACTCGGCGGATGCCGCGCCCGCGATACACAGGGCGATGAGAAGACAGACGAGCTTGCGCATGGCGCTCCCTCCTTGACGACACCCGGATAAGACAACGCCCCGGTCTGGGGCCGGGGCGTTGTCCCTGTTACTCGATGTGCGCGTGATTTATATCCTGGGTCCGCGACGCAGGCCGCCGAACAGCAGCGACAGGATGAACAGGATCAGGAAGACCACGAACAGAATCTTGGCGATGCTGGCGGCGCCGGCGGCAATGCCGGTGAAGCCGAAGACCGCCGCGATAATGGCGATGACGAAGAAAACTACGGCCCAATGCAGCATGTCGGTGACTCCTCTGGTGGCGCGGTAGAAGCGGAAATGGGTTGTGGAGCGGTGTCGCCGCCCGGGCGGCAACACTTGCTGCTCCAGGTCGGGTGCTATTCGAACATCGGCAGTCTGAAGTCCGTGTCGTCAACGGGTGAGCCCGTGTCTCACCGGCCCTATGCATCCCCTACACGCCGGACGGCAGTTGCGACGGCGCCGCCAAGGCGCGATGGTGTGCGAACCTTCCCGACAGGAACGTCCCCCATGAGTGCACAAGGCCTTCGAGACCTCCATCGCGGCAGCGAACTGCTTGTCCTGCCCAACGCCTGGGACCCGGCAAGCGCCGTCGTGATACAGCATGCCGGCGCCCCGGCCGTCGCCACGACAAGCGCCGGCGTGGCGTGGTCGTGTGGCTGGCCGGACGGCGACCAGCTGCCCGCCGACGAGATGATCGGCGCGGTACGCCGGATCCTCCGCGTGGTGGACCTGCCGTTGACCGTGGACATCGAAGAGGGCTGTTCGGACGACCCCGCCGAGGTGGCCGCGCTGGTCGCCACGCTCGTCGACGCCGGCATCGCGGGCATCAATATCGAGGACGGATCGAAGTCGCCGGACCTTCTCGTCGCGAAGCTGAAGGCGATACGCGAAACACTGGGTGGTCGTGACCTCTTCATCAACTCGCGTACTGATGTGTACCTGCGTGGCATGGCTACCGGGGACGCTGCCGTCGACGAAGTCACTCGTCGCGCGAAACGCTATATCGACGCGGGCATCGACGGCATGTTTGTTCCCGGCGTTTCGGCGATCGATGAAATCCGCCGTCTTGCCGACGCCATCGCGCCGGTACCACTGAACGTGATGCTGGTGCCGGGGCTGCCGTCGCGAGAGGCACTCTTCGCGGCGGGCGCGCGTCGCCTGAGCGCAGGCATCGCGCTGTCGCTGGAGGCGTATGCATCGACCGCTCGCGCCGCCGCTGACTTCATGGGCAAGCAGGCGCCCGAGGCGGTCGGCTATCCCACGCTCAACGCTTTGCTGAAGAGATAGGCCGGCGTTCTTTCGCACCTCGCACCTCGGCTCGCCTTCGGCCTTGGGGGGGCGGCTCGCCTTCGGCCTCGGGGGGGGCGGCTCGGCTTCGCCATCGGTCTCTACACTTGGGCGTCTCGCGGGGAGACCTTGGTGCCCACCCTCGCTGCTCAGACAGTCCTCCGCGTTCGACAAGGAAAGGCCGCTCCGCGGCCCATGTACCTATTGGCCTACGGCCGCTCCACTTGT
>Ga0247742_10001475_pt1 | contig 16356 bp, 21 predicted proteins | sample UWRJL208509C2_FD_180944 | JGI IMG/M metagenome (GOLD analysis project Ga0247742, IMG submission 180944) | Plant litter microbial communities from Arlington Agricultural Research Station in Wisconsin, United States - UWRJ-L208-509C-2 | ecosystem: Environmental > Terrestrial > Plant litter >...
AGACTTTATGGACGCGAGAGCACGACTCGGAGAATACGGGGACTGGTGGAGGGTTGGGACGAGAGTGGTAGCGATGGAGACATGGGCATTGGGGCATGCAGGATACATTTTCTAGATGGCCTGGTGACTCGAATGAAGATCGGTTGATCATGTCCCCTCCTATCCAGCCACGGCCATGAGCACACGCCAAGTGGAGGGACGGATCGGCCGCCTTCCAACACCCTCGGATAAACCTTCATCCTGCTTTCCCGCTCGCTTTCTCCTAGGTAGTACCGATACTGATACGCTCTACAGGCGCAATGGCGCCTAATGACGATGATTGACGGTATTGATTGGTGAAATTTGATTGCCTCTTCATCAGATGCATATCAAGTATTGAGCTCGACACACGAGGGATTGTGGAGGTGTGAGGGAGGAGCGAGATTTATCAATGTATTTTTCCTCTAAGTATTTATGCGCTATACATGCGCAGCTACCAGCTGAGTTATAACTGCGATGGCCACACTGTCAATCGAACCAAAGGTGTTAGGATTGAAATTCAAGTTGATTGCTTTATCCGAGTCTAAGGAGCTGTCTAAGGCTGGGCTTTCCATATTCGATCCTTTTCCCAGTTTGATCTTCATCTCGGTCTTGTCGATGTTCGACTTTTGTGAGCATCTTTTCTCTCTGATTTCAGTAATCAAGAACCAAATGCCAATGCCAAGTTTCATAGCCACTATGCTGCTGAGCCTGTGAGGAACTCTTGCGGATGGGCATTTTGGAATTCTAGCCCTAAGAAAGGAACGTCGGTGGGATAGCATGTAGTCTTCGAGGGAGTGATGGCGAGTACGTGCCGCTCTCTACTTCGTACCACCATCATCCCTCGCCGCTCGTGCTCGCAAAGGCCGCTGCGGCCTTCTCAGTTTTCACTCACCCACCACTCCCAGGCTGAATATCTGTTGCTATTCAGCGCCGCTATCGATCAGGTCTTGTAAAATTTCTAGCCCTGTCTGGGAGTCGGACCCATTGCGAGACTAACACGTTAGGAACCTTGATAAAAGCCAGTTGCAATCGACAGCGGCGATATTCCCTCCCGCCCGTCGCAGCTCGTCTCGAATGGTCATGTCTCCCGACATGGGCTGGAGAGCACTGTCGTGCTTTCGCCCACATGCTAGCTAGCTTCGGCTATGCCACTGTGATCCACTAACCAACAACGCAAAGTGCTGAAGCAGAACGACAACTCAAAGACGCTGAATACTGCTAATTTGATGTATTTAACTCTCGCTTAGCACTTTTTAGCATCGCTTAGCATTTCGGGTTTCCTGATGCTTTTTCGAAGAGCCTCATTCTTTGCTCTAGAATAACGAAAGACGTGATAATCGCATCTCTGAAAGTCTCTGTTCCCCTTTTCATGATCAACGCAAGTGGTCTGAGGTCCTCGGTTGCCAGCTGCAAGTGAGCGATCGGGTTGTCCAAGTCGTTCTCGGGGCAGAGCTGGATGATAGCGAAATTTCAGTATGGGGGACGAGGGGGTATGTTTAATCTACTAACGGCAAATCGGTACTCGACATCTTGTTGCCATATAAAAGTCCCAACTGGTGTCTGCATCGTCCAATTTTTTCTTAAAAAAAAAAAGAAAAGCTGTAAGATTCCTCGCAGCTACTAGCCACGCGAGGGGACACTTACTGTCCGTTGGTCATCTTGCCTTCCTTCATCCAGTCATTGATAGCGAGAGGCTTCCCCTCATACCGATGTGCAAACCGCACTGAATCAGCGTGAAACGTCCTTCGTTTGATAGTCGCGAGTAGTTCGCCCGTGGCCTCATCAGTGATGGTGGTCTTCGCTGCTGCCGCATCGACGGTAGCAACTTTGAAGCACGGTCGGCCATTCAGAAGAAACTGGGTATTGAGAATCGAGGGTTTGGTGATGACGAAGGTGCTCGTCGGCTCGACATTGACGAGCGTGATCTGAGATTCGTTGTCCAAAATGGGTGCGGCAGCCTGTTTCTCGGACATGGTGTAGAGGTGGCTGTTAAGCTGTTAGTTGGTGCAACTGTCGTCGCTTACTTATAAGATGAAGACAAAGATACCGAGTCCTCTAGTTCGAAGTCCAGCTTTCATGGCTTATCCACTTTTGGAGATGCTTGCATGAGACTTGAAGGTGTACCTGGAACGTAAACTGCGGATATGTTAGAGCGCACAGGTTTGAGGCTGTACATTAGTTGAACAAGCAAATATAGTTATTGCCAAGAGTGCATATCTAAAGCTTGAAATGCTCCAAAATCTGCCCTTTTCTCTAGAATGACATCAAATACCGATACTTTTCTTAATATCGTCTCGCCCACAGGGATGCAGAAACCCGAGAGACTAGGGCTGTGTCCGAATATAGTCCGATCATTACCAAAAAAGGTCTGACACTGTCCTATCAGAAAACCGATAGTCCCACCCCATGACTGCCCAATAAGGGTAAGATAATGCACTGCCTTAAACACATACGAGAGAGACGGCATTCAATGATTGTTCGAGCAATTATCAGAAAATAGCAAGTTCAGGAAGTGGACAAACCGGAGGAAGTTTGGCTAGAACTTGATGAGTGACCCAGACGTCCTGTCTCAGAAACCCACAAAAGAACCTCTTCGCTATGATTTATGGGCTTATATTGTGTAAGCCCAAAGGCTGACGGGTAAGTACACGGACATTGAGATTTCCCACAGACCACAACTGCAATCAGACCGACACATGGTGTTCGCCACGGAAATCCGGAAACCAGTCATCTGGTCGAGAGCGCGAATTACAAGGTTTACCTCCGCATTTCCCGTTTGAGTCTCTGACAGCGAACAAAGTATACCCCAAGGAGCTTGGTCAAGGTGGGCGATGCTTAAACGAAGGGAGTTTTCCAAGATGATACTGCTACAGGACACAGCGTTAAATTTGGCAGACAACAAAGTACTCCTAACAACAGATCTACGGCCCAAACTAGCGGTTTCTAAACCATTTGGAGCCACCTCTGGGTCTGAGCTTGGGCTTGCGACCTGCAAGGTGGGGCAGTGTTTCTCCCATGGGTGGGGGTGACGAAGGATCAGAAGATGGGGTTGAGTTATTATCAGGTGGCCGCGCGCTTAGGAGATGGGGATGCGCAGGGGGATTTGGCGTTTTGTTTGGCAAATGGGAAGGGGTGTAAGAAGGACAAGAAGGAGGCGACCAAGTGGTATAGGGCGGCAGTTAAGCAGGGCCAGAGCGATGTTGGGTTGGTGTGGAGATACAAGGAGAAGTATCAGTAACGCCACATTCATAGATTTGGTTTTATTTTATTTTATTTACTGGATCATGGTTTTTTTTTAATGCTTTTACCCTGGCTGGTCAATTCGAAATTCTGATCGCCAAGAGCGGATACTGATCTCATGGGCGCTTATTTTGGCGCTGGGGAAGGGACGCGCATCTCTGCTGCCCCATACGCCGTCGCGTTGATGGTCTTGGTTTAAGTTTATACAAAAGAAGGTAGGGATCGGAGGTTTCAAGGCTGAATATTTAATGTCGACCTTGAATCGTAAGAGCTGAGTATTGAGGAAAGGGGAGTGCTAATAGTTGTAGAATGTTCTCACTGATGTAAATGTTGAACGAGGAATACTCACGGAGCTGAGGGATGCCTATAGGCTGTGTGAAAGCGGTATATGGAGGATGGAACGAGTTGGCGGAGATCGCTGTGCCTAAGGAGAGGGGTCGAAGAGGGAAAAGAGAAGGGGGTGCAGTCAGTATGGATGCGGGAGCAGAGACGATTACAACCTGGACAAGGTCACAGTTTCAGAAAGCCGCTCTCTGATTCGTTCCTCGATGTCAGCCAAAGCAATTCTGCCAACGCAGCGCTGAAGCATTGGGCTCAAGAACACGTTCACAAATAAAACTATGCTATTCACTCGATAATCACCAGGATCTTTACACCGCAGTCCCGAATTGGGCCCCTGGAGAGGCTCTCCCCATTGCCTTCGCAATCTCTTTCTCGAAAAGCCGCATTCTTTGCTCTAGAATAACGAAGGACGTGATAATCGCATCTCTGAAGGTCTCTGTTCCCCTTTTCATGATCAACGCAAGTGGTCTGAGGTCCTCGGTTGCCAGCTGCAAGTGAGCGATCGGGTTGTCCAAGTCGTTCTCGGGGCAGAGCTGGATGATAGCGAAATTTCAGTATGAGCGACGAGGATGTATGTTGAATTTACTAACGGCAAATCGGTACTCGACATCTTGTCGCCATATAAAGGTCCCAACTGGTGTCTGCATCGTCCACTTTTTGCTAAAGCAAGCTGTAAGATTCCTTGCAGCTACTAGCCACGCGAGGGGACACTTACTGTCCGTTGGTCATCTTTCCTTCTTTCATCCAATCATTAATGGCGAGAGACTTCCCCTCATACCGATGTGCAAATCGCACTGAATCAGCGTGAAATATCCTTCGTTTGATAGTCGCGAGTAGTTCGCCCGTGGCCTCATCGGTGATGGTCGTCTTCGCTGCTGCCGCATCGACGGTAGCAACTTTGAAGCACGGTCGGCCATTCAGAAGAAATTGGGTGTTGAGAATCGAGGGTTTAGTGATGACGAAAGTGCTCGTCGGCTCGACGTTGACGAGCGTGATCTGAGATTCGTTGTCCAAAATGGATGCGGTAGCATGTTTCGAGTCGGACATGTAGAAGTGGCTGCTAGGCTGTTATTTGGTTAAACTGTCGTCGCTTACTTATAAGATGAAGACAAAGATACCGAGTCCTCTAGTTCGACTCAGTCCAGCTCTCATAGCATATCCACTTTCGGAGATGCTCGCATGGGACTTGAAGGTGTACCTGGAACGTAAACTGCGGATATAGTAGAACGCACAGGTTTGAGGCTGTACATTAGTTGAACAAGCAAATATAGTTATTGCCAAGAGTGCATATCTAAAGCTTGAAATGCTCCAAAATCTGCCCTTTTCTCTGGAATGACATCAAATAACCATACTTTTCTTAATATCGTCTCGCCCACAGGGATGCAGAAACCCGAGAGACTAGGGCTATGTCCGAATATAGTCCGATCATTACCAAAAAGGGTCTGACATTGTCCTATCAGAAAACCGATAATCCCACCTCATGACTGCACAGTAAGGGTGAGATAACGCACTGCCTTGAACACATACGAGAGAGACGGTATTCAATCATTGTTCGAGAAATTACCAGAAAATAGGTGCAAGTTCAGGAAGTGGACAAACCTGAAGAAGTTTGGCTACTAGTAAAACTTGATGGGTGACCCAGACGTCCACAAAAGAACCTCTTCGCTATGATTTATTGGCTTATATTGTGTAAGATACAGGCAAGTACACGGACGTTGAGAGTTCCCACAGACCACAACTGCGATCAGACCGACATATGATGTTCGCCACGGAAACCCGGAAACCAGCTGCAGTCATCTGGTCGAGAGCGTGAATTACAAGATTTACCCCCGCATTTCCCGTTTGAGTCTCTGACAGCGAACAAGCTATACCCAAAGGAGCTTGGTCACGCTGGGTCTGAGCTTGGGCTTGCGATCTACAAGGTGGGGCAGTTTTTCTCCCATGAATGGGGTGTAGCGAAAAATCAGAAGATGGGATTGAGTTATTATCAGGTGGCGGGGCGTGGATATATAAGGAGAAGTATCAGTGACGCCACACTCATAGACTTGTTTTTATTTTATTTTATGTACTGGATCATGGATTTAAAATTTTATGCCCCTTTTCTTGGTTTGTAAACTCACATTCCACATCCCTTCGTGCATACACATATGTGGGTCTGATCCGATATTGGTCCCACGGGCGCTTATTTTAGTGGACTCCAAAAGCCACATTCGATCAAAAGGACGGTAAAACCGGAGATGGCACGCAAGTCGGTCATGATCATGCCGACCATAGAAAATGGTGGTTTTGAGGGCTCGACATCAACAAAGAGTCACGAATGGGCGTGAAAAAGGCGGGGAAGAAGAGGAGAGGTGGTGATCTGTCGATGGAGGAGGACGTAGTCCGAGGAGAGAAAAAAGAACAAAGTCTTTGTGTAACAGAACCGACTTGTCACATACGGTGACCAATCCTCTTTCCTTTCTCCACCACCATCGTTCCGCCGATTCCCTCCTCTCGGCCTCGTTTCCTTTCGGCCAGGCCCTCAAGTTTTCTTTTGCCCACCCACCCACACCTTTATCCATCCTATTTTATCTTACAACATTTATCGCGGACACCGGTAGCTTTCCCTGGACCTTTGCTTTTTCCCACTGGGTTTTGCGCGGTTCAGGTTTTTTAACGCACCCGATGAGATCCAAACATTAACTCACACCTTCCCTTCTGAAAATTGGCTTGCAGTATATTCTCAATTTCTTACGGTTACAACTCTAGATACATCTTGTAGTACTTTGGTCCCACCCGCCTTCCCTTTATTGACCCGCCCACCCGTGGCGTCTCAGCTCAGACCAGAGATCTCAGAATATATTTCTCGACTGAAAAGTTGCCATCCAACGGCGGCTTTTTCACCCAAACCCACCCGTCCGAGTTTTACTTTCCCATCTAATCTGTCTCTAGAATCGTGTGACTAACGGTGTCGGCAACTACAAAGATGTCAGATTATAGTACTTGACTAATTCCTATGTCAGAGTGCAGTTTTTCGTATTGCGAGTCTGATCGGATACCGATCTCGCGGGTGCTTATTTTAGTGGGGCTCAAAAACCCCACATTCGAACGTGTAGTACAGGACAATCAAATCCCTGGTACCCCGGAGATGGAACGCAAATCAGCCGTGATCGACATCGGTCATCTTCTGCACAGATAATTGCAAAACCGACCATAGAACTGGGGTTTTGAGAGCTATCTGACGGAAGGAGATCAACAAATAGTCACGGATGGGTGTGTGCGATATGGTACGAGTCCCAGGGGAGAGTGGAGTTTATCGTGGAACGCTGCCAGGCTAGTACCTAGTGACTGCATTATAGATCCCTACTTAGATATCAGGTCTTCCGGTCCCAAGGCCAAGAGGTAGTTGTGGAAGAGGAGGAGGCGATCGATGGCACGTGTCTGTCATTCGTTGGCCTTGTTGATGATCGATAGACCGTAGACGATGTGGGGAACCAGAAGTCTAGGTAAATTTGGCCTTCCTATTTCAGATGCAAAAAGATGCTCACTCTGAATGCGACCTATACAGTGGTAACCAAAAAACTGAATTCCACCGTTTCACTCGATGACAATCTCGGGAACTGAGTCTCGGGCAATTTCCGCAACGCCTGTGCCAGTTCCTCGTTGTCTCTTGCGTACTTGCGAAGCGTGATAGCCAGAGATACCCGTCAAACGCTGGCCACCCAGGTCTTGCAAGCGCCTTGTCGAGCTCACCCCATTCATCTCCTTGCTTGCAAGTGCAGTCTGGTTCAACGAAGACGCCGATGGTGATGGTTTCGAGGATATTTTGGTGGTTCCATTTATCGAGCTCGGAGGGAAGTTTGGAAAGAGGATCGGGGTTGGATTTTGGGGGGATGTCGTCGATTTTGATATCCACGCGGAGGTCCGTCAATGTCTGCAGAAAGGGTGCAGCCATCTCTGCTAGACCGGTCAAGGTCAACTCGGGATCCAGCACTAGGATGCAAGGCAATGTCAAGAAGAGGTTGCGAATGCGAGGAAGACACGTACCGCTGATGTATATGCTGGTAAGCTGCCCACAATGCCTGAGCACTTCCCGTGATGCTGCGACACATTCGGGTTGTACGTATTTAAAAGATATTTCTGTGAGACTAGCAAAGTCAAAGACTGGCTTTCCGTCTGGGCGCAATGCGCTGCACATTCGGGTCGTCACCGTGGTGCTTCGTACCCCAGCCGAGAATTTCGATAAACAGACTAATTTATCAAGAAGGGTCTTTTTTTCCGCATAGGCCGCTGTGATAAAGTCGAGTTCCAGCTCTTTGAGGCCGGTGCAGGGGATGAGGTCGGAAATGACAAAGTTCTCAAGGTGGAATAACTTGAGATGTGCAAGGGTGGGGAGATGTAGTAGGTGCAACAGAGCTGGGCGAAGTGGATTGCGTTTCCAGTCGAATTTGAACTTGCTGTAATACCAGATGGAAAGCGACTGCAGCCTGGTGATCTTTTTGAGGGCATCGTGAAAGGACCCGTTGTTAAAGTCCTCGGCATCGATGCAGTAGGATAGACTGCGAATGTGAACAGCGACGTCTGGTGTGGTGGACAGCAGTCGTTCGAACATGCAAGTTGTGGGTGAAGGAGCTTGAGATTCGGTATCGTTGAGAGAGATGGAGGCAAAGATATGTTTCCTGGAGAGTGGAAGAAAAGCATGGCAGACTCGAGCGCATGAGCGGACAGATTGGATGTCGAGAGTGTCGATGATTGTTTCGATGATCTCAAAGGGAAGAGACATGATGACGTCACACGGACCTCGTTTTGAGTGGTGTGTTGATTTTTCTGTTCCCGCCAGCCATGGCCCGTAAATTTGACCCGACGAACCAGCAGCGCGTCAAACACACGCGCATCGGAGTCTGGGATCTGTACGAGGACAACACCGCGTCTCCGAGCACACCCAAGTGGCCGGGATGGAAGAGCTACGCACGGGTCATGCAGGCGCTGCCCTATGTCTGGCGCATGATCAGGGATATAGCTGCCATTCGCGAGTGCTGGTTCCTCCTCGCCGCCTATCTCGTCGTCGAGCTCGTCGCTTCACTCATCCCAGCACTGGCTCTGTCGTACTCGGGACAGCTGCTGACCATCGTGAGTGGCATCTGTCGGGATGTGCGGCGCTAACAGCTGTATAGGTCCAAACCGCCGTTGACAAACGGACAGTCGATACCAACCTCCTCTTCTCAGTTGCCCTCGGTGGATTCGCATGTTCACTAGCTGGCCGTGTGCTGCGCTATGCGAAACAACGCATTGCAACACCCCTCCATGTGCGGATCAAGCTATACTACTCGGTCCACATCTTCCATGCCATGGCCCGCCTCGACGTGCCCACCTTTGACGACCCAGCCGTCCAACGCCAGCTCGAGCACTCCTTTCCCCGCTACTCCCACTCCAGCACCGCATTCGACGCCGTCTCCGCCACCCTCCGTGTCGTCACCACCGCCATCCAACTTACATCCCAGCTCTCCGTCCTCATCAGGCTTCTGCGGAACCAACCCGACGGGCCCCTGCTCGCCGTCCTGAGCTTTGCCCATGCCTTTGTGCAGTGGTCCAAGGTCCACAAACCGTTCATCAGCGATGGCGTGTGGGCGGCTACGACGAGCGACGCGGATTATATCAAGTCGGAGGGGCTTAAACGCGCCGTGGCCAACCCCATCCACCGCAAAGAAATCGTCGCAGCTGGTATCGCGCCGTTCCTCCTCGCAGAATACCAACGCGCCGTATCAAAAATCTCGGACCGTGCAGGAGACTTTTACGAAGTCGTCGCATCGACCACTCGCAGCCGGGACGGGTTCTCGGGTGGGGTGCTGCTGCAGGAGCTCCTACGTGGGCTGCCAGAGATCGTGTTTACCCTCCGTGCAGTCCAACAGCCCTCGTCGATCCCCCTGTCCCTCGCTTCGCTAAACCTCATCACGCAGACCACGCAGTCGTTCACCTATGCCGCGTTCTCGCTCGTGGACGAGACGGGGTCGATCACGGATAAGCTGGGCGCCGTGAGGCAGCTGTACGAGGTGACCAAGATCCCAAATCGAGTGCGCGTTAAATCAGAAAAGGTGTTGGACCAGGACGATCCGAAGCTGGGTGTGCCGTTCCCCGAGGACGACCAGAGCCTCGAGTTGGGTATCAGTGTCGAGTTTCGGGGCGTGAGCTTCAGGTATCCAGGCAGCGACGCCTGGGCGTTGAGGGATACGAGTTTTATGATTGAGAGGGGCCAGCTTTGTGTGAGTGCTGTTAGTAGTGTGTGGACGAAATCCTGATTGTGTTAGGTTATTGTGGGTAACAACGGCTCGGGCAAGAGCACAATTCTCAAACTTATTGCGAGATTGTATGACCCCACAGAAGGCGAGATTTTGATTAATGGTGCAGATATCAAGACGCTCCGGTTAGCTGATCTACGACGAGCGATATCCGTTCTATTCCAAGATTATACGCACTTTCCCCTCTCCGTATGTTTTCAGTCTCCCATTTTGCACTAATCGCTCTCAACTCGTACAGGTCCGCGACAACATCTCCCTCGGCGATCCCCCACACGCCTCGGATCTCTCCAAAATCCAACAAGCAGCCCAGCTCGGGGGAGCAGACGCATTCATCGAGCGCCTGCCCGATAAATATGATACCTACCTCGAACGGCCGGTACAGGACTACTATGCCGCTCTCCCAGAGGGCACGACGAACCTCTTTGGGCGGCCGGTGGATTATGGCCGTGTTCGCGAGGCACTCGGAGGCGGCATCGGTGATGGAGACTCCGGCAACAGAGGCCTCAGCGGGGGGCAGATGCAGCGCATCGCCCTCTCGCGGACGTTCATGCGCTCTGTCGTTTCAGAAGAGGACAGCGTCGGCTTGTTATTATTCGACGAGCCGAGCGCGAGTCTCGATCCGACGGCGGAGCATGATTTGTTTGAGCGGCTGAGGAAGCTGAGGGGGAGCAAGACGATGGTGTTTTCGTCCCATCGGTTTGGGAATCTGACGCGGCATGCGGATTTGATTTTGTGAGTCCCCCTGTCTCGTTCTATGCTCGTGCTTATGGGGTGCAGGTACATGAACGACTCGATCGTCGTGGAGGAAGGCACGCACGACCAGCTGCTCCGCCAACAGGGCGAGTACGCGCGTATATGGATGTTACAAGCTCGCGCATTCCTATGACCGAAGATAGAGAGCATTAACTCTTGCAAACCTACTAACGACAATAGAAAGTCTGCACACTACACTAAAAAGGATGGACTGCATGGATGGAAATTGCTGCTTCACTAGACTAACTGTGGAGGATTACCTCCGCAAACGTTCACGACCCCACCGTTGACATTCCTTGTGGATGTCTTTGACGATCTGCTGCGTAAATCTATTTATCTATCTTTTACGAACACCCTCATGATCACAGCTTCAAGTACTTGATACTCCGTGATCTGCTTTCATGATCTTTACGTTTGTGCTTTACATCTGCTTTCGTGCATTGTATCTAGTATCAGAATCTGCATATAATAACACCGAGTCCGACCATCGAGGGTTAATAAGCTTGAGAGGCTACAAGTTGAAACTATATTCCACTTCATGTGATCTCGGCTGATAAGAAAATGACCAGCTGGAGCTGAAGCCTACTATGGATACTTCTGACAGTCTATCTTGAGAAAGCACGACGTCCTCGTCATGTGTAAGTAAATAGATCAGGATCACTAAACCAATGAGGGCCGCACGGTGCTCTCGAAATTTACCACCACTATAATATGCTCCCCTATCTCACTCCTTCGGTGATTCGCGAGCGCTTGTTTACGCGTCCCTGATTTCAAAGTTAATTAGCGCTCACGAGCATCACACATGGTATCGCGTTGACAACGATGTCCGTGCCTACCCGCTCAATTCCAGTAATGATCTACAAGTCGAATAGACTTTATGCCAATAGAGGCCAACAGACACAGACACACACCAACGAGCAATCAACAAGAGACCAAAAAGAGGGTTGATGAAGCTCCATGGGGGTCGGCGGTATCATGACACGGACAGACATTGACCCCGAGCTCCGCGAAGGTTCATCATGCATCGGAGGGGACAATAGAAGTCTATATAGTTTGTGTATCGACCTATACAGAAACGACGCCTTGACATATGAAAGGACATGACTTCATCATGATGCGAAGGTCGCGTGTGTGTCGACCGTACTGGTCGGGGCGAGCGGTTAAACTAAATGCCTACTCGCCTTCGCGGAGTCTGCGTGACCCTTTGTCCAGCACCAATACCAGTATGTCTTGGGGTGCCGGGTACGATAACCTTCGCCTTACTTCCGCTCGACGTTTGGGCCGCCAATGCAGCTTCTGCCTCCTTCCTGGCCGATCTGTAAGAAAAAAGGAATTTGTTTTGTAAGCCGAATGAATCAGAGAGAATCTAGATGACTCACTCCTCCCTTTGACGCGCCATCTCAGTCTCAATCTCGGCCTTCTTGGAGAACTCTCTATCTGCCTGGCGTCGATTCCCCCGCTCGTCAAAGTTCTTTTCTTTGACAGAGTAGAACACAGATCCCAATTCAGCTAAACCAATTCGTTTCAACATGTCTTCATCAGAAACCCAGCGGATCATCAACTCACCTAACCAGTATGGGTCAATAGCAGTCACTTGGGTCATATACTCTTTCGAGGTCAAGATAAGCTCGTGGTAGACGATATGAGACGGCGTGTCTGTGTAGCGTCACAAAGAAAAAGGAACAACCAGTGGATTGATCAACAATCATATAAACTTCGAATGTGGGGGATGGCAGCTTACATCCTAGACCATAGAGAGCGCTCGTCGGGTGAAGGTGGGTAGGCAGACCAGATCGGATGTTGACAAATTCTCCGATGCCCTTCACTCGGGCGGCTTGGTGGAAGTAGCCTGCTGTAATCGCTTTCCTGGTGATGCGAATAATGTCAGATAAGATTGGACTGTGGAAGATAAGATAGATGGTCGGCACGCACCTTACGACATCGAAATCTGTTCCTGTGGAGATGATGTCCATCTTCTGGAACTTCATGATATCCTCCAGTTGGACACGGACTTCTCTCGCCTTACGCAGCAGTTTGGGGTGTAAGAAGTGCCGCATCGCCCAATCATCCCTAAACCTGCAATCGGGGACAGCGGTGTGATTCAGTTTCAGTACACACGATCAGGAAAGCTCGAAACTCACCCATGGCTCTTCCATTGATTGAACACATTCAGCAGCGTCAAATGGTCACTCTCCGGCACATTAAACTTTTCTCTCGCCGCGTCAGATTCTTCCATCCTCTCCTTTGGCCTGTAAAATACGCTGGGTACCGACAACATCGACACAATTGTAAGCATCTCTGCAGAGCACTTATACTCAACAGATGCGATGAGCATCTTCGCCATTGAGGGTTCCATGGGGAATTCCGACATCTTGCGCCCTACGGACGTCAGATCGCCGATGTTGTCCAAGGCACCGAGGACCCAGAGTTGGTACATCGAGTTGAGAATATTCGCCTAAAGGATCCAGTCTCAGCAACACATAATAAGTATGTAAATAGAGTGAATTACCTGCGGCGGGGGGTCCATGAAGTCAAACTCGAGCAGATTTTTGACACCTAATGACTTGAGGAGTAACACCGTGTTTGCCAGGTTGGTTCTCTGAATCTCCGGGATGGTGTTCTCGAAGAACTCGTTACGAAATGCCATTTCCGTGTAAAGGCGGTAGCAAAATCTAAGGATAGGGAAGGAAGTTAGAATATTGTTACTTGATACGGGGAATCCAGTTACCCGCTTCCAGTCCGACCAGCACGACCAGTGCGTTGATTCGCATTGGCTTGACTAATAGGTGTGATCTGAAGGGCATCCATACCCACTTTGGGGTTGTACACTTTGAGTTTGGAGTACCCAGCGTCGACAACAAATAAAATTCCATCGACTAGAGAGCGAATATATTCATTAGAAGACTAGGGACAAAGACCACAATGAACTCACCCGTCAATGAGGTCTCGGCGATATTGGTGGCGACTATGACCTTTCGCCGACCGTCGCTCGTAGCATCGAAGATCTTGGCCTGTAGATCTGCAGGCATCTGAGAATAGATTGGAAGTACAGAAAGAGGTGCTGGCTCGTCAAGCTGATCGAGTCGTTCTGCACTTGGCAGTCAGCGTCTACTTAGATCTCTAAAGAGTGGTGGCAAACCTTGAACAACCTGGCACGTAATTTCGATGTCCTCTTGGCCAGTCATAAACACAAGGATATCGCCAGGAGGCAGCGACAGGTGGATTTGAAGTACTTGCTTGACAGCGCTGTCAACGTAGTCTTCGCAAGGAGACTTCGCATGGAAAATCTCGACAGGGAAGGTTCGACCAGGAATCGTGTAGCAGGGGGCCATACCATAGAAATTCGAGAACTTGAGACAAGATCAGTTTTATTTCAAAACAATTTTCACTGTGAGCTACCTTGTCGGCATTCATGGTTGCAGATGTCACGATAAGTTTCAGGTCTCGTCTCCTTGTAAGAACTTAAAATAACATCTCAGTATCTGCATACATATAATGAGAGCTTTACCCACTTTTGCGTAGCAGTCCCATAAGGACATCTGTACTCAAGGAGCGTTCGTGGGCTTCGTCGAGAATGATGACGCTATACCTATCGAGGTCTCCTTCGTTGAGTGATTCTCGGAGAAGCACACCGTCCGTCATATCTGCAAAACCATTGAGCATGTGCCCGTCAGCAAAGGATAGGACTCACATTTGATCTTCGTTTCGGCAGAGGTACAGTCCTCAAAACGGATAGCATATCCAACAGTTGAGCCTAATTTGCACTAAAAACAAAGTGAGTGAAGCACGCATTCAAAAATAGCATACTGACCTCCATTTCCTCACTAACACGCTTGGCGACTGACATGGCCGCGACACGTCGAGGTTGTGTACAACCGACGAGACCATGTTGACAATAGCCATCCTCGTATAGGAATTGTGCCAGCTGGGTTGTCTTTCCTGAACCAGTTTCCCCCACAACGATGACGACTGAGAATTGTTAAAATTGAGATAAAACTCTTCGCCCAAAAACATTGGTACCAACCTTGGTTCTCTCGAATAACCTTCATAAGTTCCTCTCGGCAAGCAAATGCTGGAAGATACTCTCTTTGTTGTTTGAGGGTTCGGTTTCTAGCGAACGAACTGACTCCAGTGGTCGATTTAAGGTGCTCAGCGAATTTAGAGTCGCCTTTGTAGTCAGTGTCCCCTTTGGCTTTTGCCTCTTTTTCTTGTTTCTCGGCCTCAGCTGAGAAGAAAAAATAGCTATGTGAATGTCCAATTTTGTGAAAATGGTTCTCAGGGCCGAACTTGACGCACCTTCTGCCTCTGCTTCCTCGTCCTTCACACCCATGATGTTGCCCAACGCGGTTCCACTGAGCGCGGCAAGTTTAGCAGCCGCTTTGGCGCGTTCTGCCTGCTCCCGCTTCTCCTTGACCAAGGCGCTACCTTTCTTGGAGAAGATGGCCATGTCGCTGGTAGGGTCACGAATTGGGTTGATGGGTTCCAGTTGTTTTGTAAAAACTGTTCGGCCGTCCAGAAAAGGTGGTTTCAAATCGTGGACCATGACATGAACCGTTGACTCTGAGTCGTCTTCAAAATCGAGGTCTAATGCTTTGCGTGTTGCAACACCAGAGGTAACCATTCGGTTGGCTTCCCAAAGGTCATTGTCAGCATTCTATAGGGGAATAAGTCGATCAAGATACATCAACAACAATTACAAGGTACTCACGTATTGCGCTTGCTTGGCTGATATCTTTTTCTATATATGGTGTAAGCAGCCTTTCAGCGTAGGAAACAGACTGCGCTTACGACTTGTTTAGTTGCAATCTCTGCCTCTTTCAGTATGCTGAGGTCTTCGTATTGAGCCAGAGGATTATGTTCCTCATCTCCAGTCACACCACCCTCCTCAGCGCCTGTATACCAATCACGATCCAGTTTGACTTGTTCCTCTTCCCATTCTCGTGCATCCAAACCAATTGCCCCTTCATCAGGACTTCCGCCTCTAGCCACTCTAGGAGTTGGGGCGTCCCACCCGCGATTCCTTTGCCTGCCCCATCCACTCCCTTCCTCGCCTCGAGAGTCCCGCGGTGTAGAATCCCATCCAACATTAGGGACGCGAACACTGGGCGCATCCCGAGAAGATCCACGAGAGCTTTGCGGTGTGGCTCCTGAGCCGCGCTGTTCCTCGTAGTCGCGCCGACCACCCCAACCTCTGTCTCTGTCACGATTCAACCGTCGTTGGAAATCTCCCAGGCCTTTTGGGGCATCTGATCGTGTTTCTTTTGCAGCAGTTATACCCTCTGAAGTGCATTTGAGCAAAGCTTTGTCTTTGGAATCAACTATGCCACTTACCACGTTGCTTCTCCCGATTTCGACGATGTTCCTCTAATCGCTGACGACCAACTTCAGACAAACCCCCAGGATGGGATGGCGTTTCTTCTCCTCTTTGTCGGATGTTCGCAGATTTTGGAGCCGGAAGACTTGGAACTGCTTTGAGTAAGTATGTGTCCCACATCCACATCTATGAGGCGCACCTTTGAAAAACGGCTCATCCCCGTCATCCAATCGTGGCTTCTTCCTACTACCCTCGCCGTTGGCTCGTTCTGCAGATGCAGCTGCGCGTTTCTCTTTGGCAAGCCTGTCTAGTCCCAAGACCGATGTTCTTGGGGTAGGAGGTTCTAACGGTTTTGCTGGTGCCCGAAAAGCATGGTGCTATGAATCTTTTATGAGCCAGCCGTCGTGCATT
>Ga0247742_10001476_pt1 | contig 16352 bp, 3 predicted proteins | sample UWRJL208509C2_FD_180944 | JGI IMG/M metagenome (GOLD analysis project Ga0247742, IMG submission 180944) | Plant litter microbial communities from Arlington Agricultural Research Station in Wisconsin, United States - UWRJ-L208-509C-2 | ecosystem: Environmental > Terrestrial > Plant litter >...
GCAGACCATGCCCGAACCCGGTTACGGAATGACCTTCACGGTACCCAACGCCACTGCCGTCGCCCTGGCCGGTGGCACGCTACGCGTGTGGTACACCGTCGAAGGCAAACCCGTACCGGAATCCCACAGCGTCTGGCTACCGGTACTCGGTCAGGCGACGGGCGATCTGCCTGCGCCAGTGATCGCTGAAGCCAGCGACAGCGACGGCAACGGAACCGCCGATCAGCTTGACCCGGACGTCGCCAATCCGGCCCACGTGACCGTCGATTACCCCAGCATGCTCGCCTTCGATACCGTGACCCTGATCTGGGATGGCCGCAGCGCTAACGGCATGCCCGTGCATTACGAAGTCGATCGGCAGGTCAGCACCGTCGCGCCGTTGACGGTGATCGTCACCCAGGCCGAGATCCTGAAGTTCCTCGACGGCGACGCGGACGTCTATTACCGCGTCGTGCCCTTCAGTGCCCGCGGCAAGACCTTCGCGCGAGCACTTGCCACCCGTGAGTCGGCGCGGCTGCCCTTGCGTATCCGGCATGTCGGTGTCGAGCAACCGCTGCCCGCGCCGAGCGTGGACGAAGTGGTGAATGGCTTTCTCGACCCGGCGGCCGAACAGGCGACGTTACGTGCACCCCTCTATCCGGATATCACCAAGGGCGACGAGATCACCTACAGCTGGGTCGGTAGCGTGTCCACACGCACACAGACCTACAAAGTCGCCGATGCGACCAAGCCGCCGCCCGATTACGCCGACCGCGACTTCATCGTGCAGAACACCGGTACCAAAGTCACAGTCAGCTATAGCGTGAAGCGACTGGGTGTCGATCCAGGTGTACCGTCGGAGACGGCGGAGTTTCGTATCGATCTGGCGGAGTCGTTCGACATCGATCCGTCGATGATGACCCTGGCGCCCGATGATACTCAAGTGCGGACGGCTACCGGTGGGGTGCCGCCGTACCACTACGTGTCCGCCAACAGTGCCCTGGCGACCGTCAATGGCTCTACCGGACTGGTGACCGCAAAAGCCGAAGGCCAGACCACCATCACCGCCAGCGATGCAGCGGGTCAATCGGCCTCGTACTCCGTGAAGGTCACTGCGGCGTTCTACATCGATCCGTCGTTGATGAACCTGGCGCCTGATGAAGACCAGTTGCGGACGGCAACGGGCGGGGCACCGCCTTACAGCTACGTCTCCAGCAAACCGACCGTGGCGACCGCCGCCGCGTCCGGCCTGGTGAGCGCGAAGAAGCAAGGCCAGACCACCATCACCGCCAGCGATGCGGCGGGTCAATCGGCCTCGTACACCGTGAAGGTCACTGCGGCGTTCGACATCGATCCGTCGGTGATGACACTGGCGCCTGATGAAACCCAGGTGCGGACGGCAACGGGTGGGACACCGCCTTACAGCTACGTATCCAGCAAACCGGCCGTGGCGACCGCCGCCGCGTCCGGCCTGGTGACTGCGAAGAGCCAAGGCACGACCACCATCAAGGCCAGCGATGCGGCGGGTCACTCGGCTTCATACAACGTGAAGGTCACTGAGGCGTTTGCCATCGATCCGACGACGATGAAATTGGTGTCCGGTAGCAGCGAGACGAGGACGGCAACTGGTGGGACGCCACCTTATCAGTACGCGTCCAGTAACACGGGCATCGCCCTCGTCAACACCTCGACGGGCCTGGTCACTGCCAAGGCAGCCGGTAAAGCGTCGATCACCGCGAGGGATGCATTGAACACTCCGGGCAGGTATGGCTATGACGTTGTCGTCAGGCATGTGCTAGCTATCGAGCAGGCGACGATGGTGCTTGAAGTGGACCAACGTGACGAACGGCAGGCGACAGGTGGCACACCGCCCTACGCGTATACGACGAGCAACGTGAACGTCGTCGCAGTCGGCGTGGAAGGCCACACGCTCGCCTTTTCGCCTGGCACGGCGACCATCACGGCACGCGACTCTGAGAACGATGTTGTCTCTTATGGAGTGAAGGTCGTGGCTGCAACGCAGCCTCTGAACATCGACCAGTCACCCGTTACGATTCACCCTTAGGAGAGTTTCACCCGCGACGCTTACAATGGGGTCCCACCCTATACCTATGCCTCGAGCAGTCCGAATGTGGTCCGGGTGCCGGACGGCAGGCTAGGACGTATCGATGCCGTCGCTGCGGGAAGGGCCGACATCACGGTCAGCGATACTTTGGGAAGCTCGAAATCCTATTCAGTAACAGTGACGCCGAACGATCCGTTTGTGACTCCGCAGGGCCGCGTCGTCGTCAGAATCGGAGACCAAATCACGATTACGGTCAACGGTTGTGTGCCGCCATACGCCTGGAGTGTGAACGTAAATCCCCACGGGGGCGTCCAATTGAGTAGCACTACGGGATCAACCGTGATCGCGACAATACTGCCCTTGTTTGCAACTGGAAATCCACCTAATGCGTGGATAGATTGCAGGGACTCCACGGGCAAACTTGCTAACAACAGACCATGGTTTGAGCTGTAGGAGGAATAGAAGCTGATGGCGGCAATGCAAGAAGTGCTTTGACTCCGCCCCTCGGCCATTTGCCCACCCCGGCTAGCGCGCCAGTTGTATATGCCGTCCCCCACCCGGGGGCTATAAAGATTCCACAGCCGCGACGGGGTCATCCTGCCCCGCTCGCGTGAAGGGGGATCGCATGAAAGCCGAAGGCACGGCACGCTGGATGAGGGATGACAGGGGCCATACGGTGAGCCGCCACGACGCGCGATGCGCTTCGCCGGGGCACCGTGTTGCCGCCTCTTCCTTTCGGCCTATGCCTTCGTGCTCTCCCCACGGGTACGAGGCAGCACGATGAACGACGTATTTTCCACCGCCCGGCACGACAACGGGACCGTCCACGGCCGTTTCAGCGCGGTGGCAAAAGCCTGCGCGGAGCGGATCGCCGTCGCGTCCGATCTGTCGAGCCTGACCTACGCCGAACTGGAGGCACGCAGCGATGCCGTCGCCGGCGCGCTGGCCGCGGCTGGCGTGGAACCCGGTAGTTACGTCGCCTTGCTGATGGAGCGTTCGGTCGAAGCGATCGTGGCGGTGTTCGGGGTGCTGAAGGCCGGTGCGGCCTATCTGCCTATCGATACGCGCTGGCCGGCTGAGCGTGTGGCGTTTGCGCTGCGGGATGCGGATGTGGCCGCGGTGGTCGTGGATGAGGGGGTGGACGTTTCTGTTGAGGACGTTCCGGTGTTTACCGTGGCGGGGTTGGAGGAATTCGGCCAGCACCGATCGCCGATGAATCGGCTCCTACAGGGGGGTGATGGGCAGGACCTGGCTTATGCGATGTATACGTCGGGATCGACGGGGACGCCTAAGGGGGTGGAGATTCGGCATGCGTCGATTCTTCGTCTTGTCCTGAAGTCGGACTTCATCGACTTCGATGCGCCGAAGGTGTTGCATGCCGCGCCGCTGGGCTTCGATGCGTCGACGCTGGAGATCTTCGCGCCGCTGCTCAATGGTGGTACCTGCGTGGTGTACCGCGAGCGCGTGCCCACCGGCTGCGGCATTGCGCGTACCGTGGAACGTCACGGTGCCGAGATCGCCTGGCTTACAGCCGCTCTGTTCAATGCCATCGTCGACGACGATGCGAGCCATCTTTCCGGCCTGCGCGTGATCCTGACTGGCGGCGAAGCGCTGTCGGTACCGCACGTGCGCAAGGCCTACGCCGCGCTTCCGGCCACGCTGCTGATGAACGGCTACGGCCCCACCGAATGCACGACGTTCGCGACGACGTACCGCATCCCGCGCGAGCTTCCCGACGAGCTCCGCGCGATTCCCATCGGCATGCCGATCGGCGAGACCTCGCTGCACGTGCTCGACGAGGCGGGCAACGAAGTGGCCGCCGGCGAGACCGGCGAACTGTTCATCGGTGGCACGGGCGTCGCGCGCGGCTATCTCAACCGTCCCGAACTCACTGCCGAGCGCTTCGTCGCTGGCGGTACGCGTTATCGTACCGGCGACCTCGTGCATTGGCTGCCGGATGGCAACCTCGCCTTTGTCGGTCGCGTCGACGGCCAGGTGAAGATCCGCGGCTACCGTATCGAGACCGGCGAGATCGACATCGCGCTGCGGGCCCTGCCCGGCGTGACCGCCGCCGCGGTGATCGCGCGCGAAGACGCGCCGGGCGAGAAGCGCCTCGTCGCCTACTACGTCGCCCAAAACGCTGCCGTGACCGCGCGCGGCCTGCGCGACGCGCTCGCCCTGACCCTGCCCGAATACATGCTCCCGGTCGCCTGGATGCGCCTCGATGCGCTCCCGGTGAACGACAACGGCAAGCTCGATCGCCGCGCCCTACCAGCGCCGACCAGCGCACGCCCCGAACTGGCCGCGCCCTTCGTCGCGCCGCGCGGTGACATCGAGACGCGGCTCTGCGTCATCTTTGCCGACACGCTGGGCCTGGACACGGTCGGCCGTGACGACAACTTCTTCGACCTCGGCGGCAGCTCTCTTCTTGCAACGCGCGCCATGACTCGCGTGCACGAGGAACTGTCGCCGACCCCTTCGCTGGTGGGCTTCTTCGCCGAGCCGACACCGGCCGCCGTCGCGGCCACGATCGAAGGGCGTGCCACACGCCAGGCGCTGGCAGGACGCTTGTCGGGTGGCACGCCGCAGGCAGGCGAGCCGGTGGCGATCATCGCCATGGCCGGTCGCTTCCCCGGCGCGCCGGACGTCGAGACCTTCTGGGACAACCTCTGCGCGGGACGCGAATCGATCCGCTTCTTTGCGCCGGGCGAGCTCGATCCCGCGGTGAGCCAGGTCGATCGTGACGATCCCGGCTACGTCGCCGCACGCGGCGTGATCGACGATGTGGAACAGTTCGATGCCAGTTTCTTCGGCATGTCGCCGCGCGAGGCCGAGCTCACCGATCCGCAGCAGCGCCTGTTCCTGGAGCTGTGCTGGGAGTGCCTGGAGCGCGGCGGCTACGTGCCGGACGCCCAGGACACACCGGTGGGCGTGTTCGGCGGCATGCACAACGCCACTTATTTCCAGAAGCACATCAACGGCCGGCCCGACCTCGTCGACAAGCTCGGCGCCTTCCAGGTGATGCTCGGCAACGAGAAGGATTACCTGGCCACACGCGTCGCGCACAAGCTCAACCTCACCGGCCCGGCGATCAGCGTCAATACGGCATGCTCCACCTCGCTGGTCGCGATTGCGCAGGCCTTCGACGCCCTGCGCGCCGGGCGCTGCAGCATGGCGCTCGCGGGTGGCTCCTCGATTTCCTGCCCGCCGAACAGCGGCTACGTTGCCCAGGAAGGCTCGATGCTGTCGCCCGACGGGCACACGCGCACCTTCGACGCGAAGGCGCAGGGCACGGTGTTCAGCGATGGCGCCGCCGTGGTGCTGCTGAAACGCCTCTCGGATGCGCTGCGCGACGGCGACCCGATCTACTCGGTGATTCGTGGTGTCGCCGTCAACAACGATGGTGGCGTCAAGGCAAGCTTCACCGCGCCGAATGCGGCGGGGCAAGCCGCTGTCATCACGATGGCGCTGGACGATGCCGGTGTGTCCCCGCGCGATATCTCCTACGTCGAGGCGCATGGCACGGCCACCCCGCTGGGCGACCCGATCGAACTGGAAGGGCTCACGCAGGCTTTTCGCCAGGGCACGGCCGACAAGGGCTTCTGCGCGCTGGGCTCGCTGAAGAGCAACGTCGGCCATCTGGTGATGGCCGCCGGCGCCGCCAGCGTGATCAAGACCTCACTGGCCCTGTGCGAGCGCCGGCTACCACCCTCCCTGCACTTCACCGCCGCGAACCCCCGGCTGAATCTTGCCGATTCACCGTTCGTCGTGAACGACACGCTGCGTCCCTGGCAGACCGCAGGCGGTCCGCTACGCGCAGGTGTCAGCTCGTTCGGCGTCGGCGGTACGAATGCCCATGTGATTCTCGAGGAGGCACCGGAGCGCACGCCGTCCGATGTCGCCAGCGGTCCGCAGTTGCTGTTGCTTTCTGCACGCACGCCCACCGCGCTCGGCCATGCCGCCGCGCGACTCGCCGATCATCTCGCCGCCCATCCGGACGGCAACCTGGCTGACACCGCGTGGACGCTCGCGCGTGGACGCAAGGCCTTCGTGCAGCGCAGCCACGTCGTCGCGGTGTCCACCAGCGATGCGATGTCGAAGCTTCGCGATATCGCCGCGGCCGCCATGTGCCGTGCCTGCGCCACGCCGTCGCCGGGCCTGGTCTTCCTCTTCCCGGGTCAGGGTTCGCAGTACGCCGGCATGGGCCGCGAGCTGCACGCGACGGAGCCCACCTTCCGCGCGGCCCTCGACGACGTGGCAGGCGCCCTGCGCGACGAACTGGGCTTCGACCTGCGCGAGAAGATGTTCACCGGCGACGCCGATGCCCTCAAGGCGACCGGGCTGACCCAGCCGGCCACCTTCGCCCTCGAATATGCACTCGCCCAGTTGTGGATGAGCCTCGGCGTGCAGCCGGTCGCGATGATCGGCCACAGCGTCGGCGAATTCGCCGCCGCCGCGCTCGCCGGCGTCATGTCTCTACCTCACGCGGCCCGACTCGTCGCACGCCGCGGTCGCCTCATGCAGGGCCTGCCTGCCGGGTCCATGCTTTCCGTTCGCCTGGGCGCCGCCGAACTGCGCGCACGCCTGCCGGACACCCTTTCCCTGGCGGCCGAGAATGCGCCGAACGCCAGCGTGATCTCCGGCGACACGGAAGCCGTCGAGCGATTCCAGGCGGTTCTCGAGGCCGAGGGCGTCGCCTGTCGCGTGCTGCACACCTCGCACGCGTTCCACTCGTCGATGATGGATCCCGCGCTGGATGCCTTCCGTGCCGAGGTGGCCGCCGTGCCCCTCGCCGCGCCGCGCATCCGCATCGTTTCCACGTTGACCGGCCTGCCGCTGACCGACGAAGAGGCCATCTCGCCGGATTACTGGACGCAGCACATGCGTCACACCGTGCGCTTCTCGCCGGCGCTGCAGCACACGCTGGACGACGGTACACACGCCTTCCTCGAAGTCGGTCCGCGCCCCAGTCTCGCCCTGCTCGCCCGCCAGCACTCGCAGAGTCGTGGCCGCACGATCGTCGCCTCGCTGGGCGACGGTCCGGCCGACGAGCGCAGCGCATGGCTCGGTGCTGCCGGCGCCCTGTGGTCCGCAGGCGTCGCGATCGACACCGGAGCCTTCGACCACCGCGAGAACCGGCGTCACGTACGCCTGCCGACCTACCCCTTCGAGCGCAAACGGCACTGGATCGATGCGCGCCTGCCGGCGTCCGTGACCCCAATCGCCGCCGCCCTTTCGCCTGCTTCTCCCGTCGTTCCGGAGCCCCTCATGCCGATGCCTTCCGTCCCCACCAGCCATGCCCGTCCGCAGCGCCTCGTCGGCGAACTCCTCGCCCTCTTCGAGGATGTCTCGGGCACCGAGCTCGAAGGTGTCGATCCGGGGGCCAATTTCGTGGAACTGGGACTGGACTCGCTGTCGCTCACCCAGGTGGCGCTGCAGCTGCAGAAAACCTACGCATTGAAAATCACCTTCCGCGAACTGATGGACGGCTGCTCGTCGTTCGAAAGGCTCGCGGCGCACATCGATCGCCTGTTGCCGGCTGAAGCCCAGCCGGTGGCGCCCGTGGCCGCGGCCGTCGCCGCGCCTGTCACGGCGGCGGCGCCCATGCCGATGGCCATGGGCGGCGGGCTGGTCCAGGACGTGATCGCGCAGCAGATGCAGATCATGCGGGAACAGCTGGCGTTGCTGGCGGGAGCCGCCGCTCCCGCATCACCTGCTTCTGTGGGAGCCGCTTCTGTGGGAGCCGCTTCAGCGGCGATAGCCAGTTCGCCGCAAGCACCCATCGCCGCTGAAGCGGCTCCCACACAGGCCCCCACAACGGACGAAGAAGCCGCGCTCGCTCACACCACCTACGACGTCAAGAAGGCGTTCGGCGCGATCGCGCGCATCCACCATGGCGCGACCGAACTCAGCGGTCGGCAGCGCGCCCGGCTGGACGCTTTCATGCGCCGCTACATCGAGCGCACGAAGACCTCCAAGGCCTATACCGAGGAACACCGTGGCCATCTCGCCGATCCGCGCGTGGTCAACGGTTTCCGTCCCCTGCTGAAAGAAATCATCTACCAGATCGTGATCGAGCGCTCGAAGGGCTCGAAGGTCTGGGACCTCGACGGCAACGGCTATGTCGACGCACTGAACGGCTTCGGCATGAACCTGTTCGGCTGGCAGCCCGACTTCGTCCTCGACGCCGTGCGCAAGCAGCTCGACGCCGGGTACGAAATCGGCCCGCAGCATCCGCTGGCAGGTATCGTCGCCAAGCAGGTGTGCGACCTCACCGGCTTCGATCGTGCCGCCCTGTGCAACACCGGTTCCGAGGCGGTCATGGGCTGCGTGCGCGTCGCGCGCACCGTCACCGGCCGCGACACCCTGGTGATCTTCACCGGCTCGTACCACGGCATCTTCGACGAAGTGATCGTGCGCGGCACGAAGAAGCTGAAGTCCGTGCCGGCCGCGCCGGGCATCCTGCGCAATACCTCCGAACATGTCCTCGTGCTCGACTACGGCACGCCCGAGTCGCTGCAGATCATCCGCGAACGCGCGTCCGAGATCGCCGCCGTCCTGGTCGAGCCGGTGCAGAGCCGCCGCCCCGACTTCCAGCCCGTCGAGTTCCTGCAGGAACTGCGTGCGATCACCGAGGAAGCCGGCTCCCTGCTCATCTTCGACGAAGTGGTCACCGGTTTCCGCGCGCACCCACGCGGTGCCCAGGCCGTGCTCGGCATCGACGCCGACATGGCTTCCTATGGCAAGGTCGTCGGCGGCGGCTTCCCGATCGGCGTGATCGCCGGCAAGCGCCGCTTCATGGATGCCCTCGACGGTGGTCACTGGCGCTTCGGCGACGACTCCACGCCGACGGTGGGCGTCACCTATTTCGCCGGCACCTTCGTTCGCCATCCGCTGGCCCTGGCCGCGGCGCATGCGGTGCTGACCCATCTCACCACCGAGGGCGGCCAGCTGCAGGCGACGCTCAACGCCAGGGTCACCGCCATGGCCGAGGAGCTCAACGCGTTCTGCGTGAGTGTCGGTGCGCCGATCCATGTGGTGCACTTCGCGTCGGTGTGGAAGACCACCTTCACCGAGGATCATCCGCTGCAGGACCTGCTCTTCGCGATGATGCGCAGCCGCGGCATCCACATCCTCGACAACTTCCCCTGCTTCTTCACCACGTCGCACAGCGAGGCGGATTTCGCCGCCATCGTCGCCGCATTCCGTGAATCGATTCTCGAAATGCAGGAAGCCGAATTCCTGCCGCGCCGCCGCGAGACGGCCTCCTTCGATGCCGAGCGTCCGCCCATGCCGGGTGCGCGCCTGGGCAAGGATCCCGAAGGCCGTCCCGCGTGGTTCGTTCCCAACCCGGATGCGCCGGGCAAGTACCTGAGGGTCACCGCATGATGCCGAACGAGCTGGCCGCCGCCACAGCGGTCGACTATGACCCCTTCGCCGGTGCGCCGCTGTCGCGGCTCGTGCCGACCACGGAGCCCCAACGCGAGGTGTGGCTGGCATCCCGGCTGGAGCCGGAAGCCTCGCTGGCATACAACGAAGCGGTCTCGATCAACCTCAAGGGCTTGCTCGACGTGCCGGCTCTCGAGGCGGCCCTGCAGGCGATCGTCGATCGCCACGAAGCGCTCCGGGCCACCTTCAGCAGCGATGGCGAAAGCCTGTTCATCGCCGAACACACCACCCTGCCGATCGCCTTCCACGACCTCTCGCTGCTCGCGCCGTTCGAGAGCGACGCGAGGATCATGAACGCGTTCAACCGCATCGTCACCACGCCGTTCGATCTCGAACACGGCCCGCTGGTGCGCGCGGAGGTCTTCCGCCTCGCGGCGGACCGTCACCTGCTCACCGTCGCCGCGCATCACATCGTGTGCGACGGCTGGTCTTTCGGCGTGATCGTTCGCGATCTCGCCGCTCTTTACGCGCAGGGCACGGGACAGGGCGCTGGCCCGGCCGCCGCCGGCGCGTTCTCGAACTTCGCGTTGGCCGAGGCCGCGCACGCCGGCACCGGGGCAGCCCGCGAGGACGAACAGTACTGGCTCGGCCGGTTTGGCGGCTCCGCGCCCGTGCTCGACCTCCCCACGGACCGTTCCCGCCCCCGCCGTCGGTCGTTCACCTCACGGCGCGAAGACCGCACGCTGGACCCGGCCGATGTCACCGCGATCAAGCGCCTGGGCGCGGCGCATGGCGCGAGCTTCTACGCCACGCTGCTGACGGGCTTCGCCGTCCTGCTTCGCCGTATCGCGGGGCAGGACGATGTCGTCATCGGCATGCCATCGGCAGGCCAGGCGGCGGAAGGCCATGACACCCTGGTCGGCCATTGCGTCAACGTCCTGCCGCTGCGTACGCAGATCGGCGAGACCGCCACCTTCGCCGAACTCCTCGGCACGGTCCGCAACGACCTCCTCGATGCCTTCGATCACCAGCGCTATACGCTGGGCAGCCTGCTCGCCCGCCTGTCGATCGCGCGGGATCCCTCACGCCTGCCCCTGGTGACGGTGCTGTTCAACCTCGACGCGCAACTCGACGAGAGCACGGTGACGTTCCCGGGCCTGCGCTTCGATGTGGAAGCCGTGCCGCGCGCGTACGAGAACTTCGAACTCTTCATCAACGCCGTGCAGGTCGATGGCGCGTTGCGCCTGGAATGCCAGTACAACGCCGACCTGTTCGATGGCGCGACGATCCAGGGCTGGCTCGACGCGTATGCGATGCTCCTTCGCCAGGCAGCGCTCGACCCGACGGCCGAGGCCGTGGCGCTACCGATCGTTTCCGACGCGGTGTACCGCGAACTGGCCGCACTGCAACCCGCGCCGACGCCGTTCCCGGAACTGCGCCTCGCGCACGAATTCTTCGAACAGCAGGTGGACCGCGCACCGGAGCGGTCGGCCGTGCGTCACGCCGACCGCTCGCTGAGCTACGCCGCACTAGAGTCACGCTCCAACCGTGTCGCCAACGCCTTGCGCGATCGGGGCATCGGTCACGGCGACCTGGTTGGGCTGTCGCTCTCGCGCGGACTGGACATGGTCGCTGGCGTGCTCGGCGTGCTCAAGTCCGGCGCCGGCTACGTCCCGCTGGACCCGACCTTCCCTGCCGACCGCCTCACCTTCATGGCCGAAGACGCCGCCCTGGCTGCCCTCGTCATCGACGACAGCGCACCGCTGGCCTTCCCCTTCGATCCGACGCGCGTGCTTTCGCTGGCCAGCGACGAAGTGGTGCACGCGTCGTTCGAACGTCCCGAGCGCAACCGCAAGGCGGCGACGCCCGATTCGGTCGCCTATGTGATCTTCACCTCCGGCTCGACGGGGCGCCCGAAGGGTGTACGCGTGCCGCACCGCGCCGCGGCCAATTTCCTGACCAGCATGCAGCGCGTGCCGGGCATCGCGCCGGACGATCGCCTCGTCGCGGTGACGACGCTCTCGTTCGACATCGCCTTCATGGAGCTGATGCTCCCGCTGACCAGCGGCGCCGAGATCGTTGTCGCAGGACGTGACGACGTGCGCGACGGTGGCCAGCTGCGCCGGCTCATCGAGGACGTGGACGCGACGATGATGCAGGCCACGCCGGCGGGTTGGCGCCTGCTCGTCGACGCCGGCTGGCATGGTCGCCCCGCCTTCCGTGCCGTCTCCGGCGGCGAACCGCTGCCGGTCGACCTGGCCGAAGCCCTGCTCGACCGCTGCGGCGAAGTGTGGAACGGCTACGGCCCGACCGAGACCACGGTGTATTCGACCTACTGGCGTGTATCGGATCCGCGCGAGGGGATCTATATCGGCCGTCCGATCGCGAACACCACCGTGCATATCCTCGACGAGCGCGGCAACCATTGCCCGCTCGGTATTCCCGGCGAGATCCACATCGGCGGCGCCGGCGTCACCCTCGGCTACCTCGACCGTCCGCAGCTCACCGCCGAACGTTTCGTTCCCGATCCCTGGTCGGAGACGCCGGATTCGCGCATGTACCGCACGGGCGACCGCGGCCGCTGGCTGGCCAACGGCATGATCGAGCACCTCGGCCGCCTGGATTTCCAGGTGAAGGTGCGCGGCTATCGCATCGAGCCCGGCGAAATCGAAAGCGTGATCGCCGACAGCCCCGACGTCGGTCGTGCCGTCGTCATCGCGCGCGAAGACCGCCCGGGCGACGTGCGCCTGGTGGCCTACGTGGTGGGTCGCGACGGCGCGACGGTCAGCGAGGAGACGTTGCGCTCGCGGCTGCGTTCCCGACTCCCCGACTACATGATCCCGCAGCACATCCTCGCGCTCGATGCGATCCCCTTGATGCCTAACGGCAAGATCGATCGCAAAGCGCTGCCGCCGCCGATCGCGCACTCCGTGGCGACGCCCGGCGAGCGCATGGCGCCGCGCAACGAGGACGAGCGGCGCGTCGCCGCCGCGATGGAGGCGGTACTCAGCCTGCCGGATCTCGACGTTCGCGACGACTTTTTCTCGCTCGGCGGCCACAGCCTGCTGGCCGCTCAGCTGACGGCCCGGCTCAATCGCGAGTTCGACGTCACGCTGTCGTTCCGCACACTGTTCGACGCGCCCACCATCGAGCAGCTCGCGGCCGCGATCGGCTCGCAGGTCGCCAGCGGCAGCGCTCCCGCCGCCGCCCCGATCGATCACCGCGTCGAGCAGGATCACGCACCGCTGTCGCTCATGCAGCGCCGCCTCTGGGCGCTGGAACGCATGCATCCCGGCCGCGTGACCTATAACGCGCCGTCGGCGCATCGCCTGCGCGGCCGGCTCGACGAACACGCCTTCGACATGGCGTTCCAGGCACTGATCCAGCGGCAGCCGAGCATGCGCACCGCGTTCCGCGACGTGGGCCAGGACATTGCGCAAGTCGTCTCGTCGCAACTGGCGTATCCGTTGTTCCCGGCCGAAGACCTTTCGGACCTGCCCGCCGAAGAGCGCGAGGCGCGCTTGATGCAGCGCTTGCAGGAACTCACCGACACGCCGTTCGACCTGGGTAGCGCACCGTTGTTCAGTGCGCGCATGTTCCGTCTGTCCGCCGACGAACACGCCTTCTTCTTCATGCCACACCACATCATTTGGGACGGCTGGTCGTTCGACATCCTCTACAACGAACTGTCGGCGCTGTATCGCGCCTTCGTCGCCGGGTTGCCCTCGCCGCTTGCCGCCCTGCCGGTGACGTATGGCGATTTCGCCGAGTGGCATTCGCACTGGCTGGAGTCCCCGGCCTTCCAGTCGCAACTCGGCTTCTGGCGCGAGCGCCTCGCCCAGATGGGCGATGTGCGTGCCCTGCCGACGGATCATCCGCGCCGCCCTGGCATGTCCGGCCTGGGTCGCACCGAGTGGATCCGCGTCTCGCGCGATGACACCGATGCGATGCACGAGGTGGCGAAGCAGGCCGACGCCACGCTCAACATGACCTTGCTCGCGCTGTATTACGCCATGCTGTCGAGCTCGGCAGGCCAGCACGAACTGGTCGTCGGCACACCGGTACGCGGCCGCAACCAGACCGAGGTCGAGTCGGTCATGGGTTACTTCAACAACCTGTTGCCGCTGCATGTCAGCGTCGACCCTGCGCTGTCCTTCTTCGAATTCGTGCGCCACGTGAAGCGCACTGCCATCGAAGCCTTCGGTCACCCGGATGTGCCGCTGGAATACCTGCAGCGCGAGCTGAAGGTCGGCCACGGCGCCGGCGCCACGCTATACCAGGCGCTGTTCTCCTTCCAGGACGCACGGCAACGTTCGGTCGACTGGGGTGGCCTGGCACACGAACAGATCCTGCTCTTCCAGAGCGCCGCGACGGAGGACCTCGGTCTGTGGTTCCTCGAGAGCAACGCCGGCATGGTGGGTGGCGTCACTTACAACGCCGACCTGCTCCAGGCCAGTACCGCGCGCCTCATGCGCGAGCGCTATCTCGACATGATGAAGCGTGTCGCCGCCGATCCCTCGCTCTCGGTGGGTTCGCTCACGGCGGCAACCCCCGCCGAACGCGAGAAGATGCGCGGCTGGAACGCCACGGGTAGTGACGCCCACCTGCCGCTCGACCTGTACGCGATGGTGGAGGCCCGCGCGAAACTCGCGCCTGATGCGTCCGCCGTCATCCACGGTCCGCGCACCACCAGTTACGTTGCCCTGCTGCGCCGTGCGCTGCGCATGGCGATCCTGCTGCGCGATCGCGGCGCGCTGGCGGGCAGCGTCGTCGGACTCTGCGTCGACCCCGGCTCCGACCGCCTCGCCGGTCTCCTCGCGATTGCCCATACCGGTAGCACGGCCCTGCTGCTCGATCGTGCCGATCCTGCCGCGCGCCTGCGTGACATCGTGGCGGACGCGCGCATGACCGTGATGATCGGCGACATCGCCCTGGAGGCCACGCTGGACTGGCCGCGCGCCTGCGCGCTCTGGCTCGACGCGGACCACGCCGAAATCGATGGCGTGCTTCTCGACGACGTGCCGGTCGGCGCTTATCCCGAACCCGATGCCGCGGCCATCGCTTTCCACGTACCCGGGCCCGACGGCAACGCGCGTGGCGCCTCGCTGTCCCATCGCTCGCTGACCAACACCGTCGAAGGCCTGGCCAAGGCACTCGACCTCCGCGCCGACCAGCGCATCGGTGGGGACGCGTTGGCGAACGATCCCTTGTCGATCATCGAGCCCCTGCTCGCCCTGGCCGTCGGCGCCTCATGGGTGGTGCAGGAACCACAGGATCTTGCACGGGGCGAACTCACCCCACTGGACCGGTTCATCGCCACGCCGGAAACCTGGCACGCGCTGCTCGAGAAGGGCTGGGCCGGCGACCCGACGTTGGAGGCCGCCGTCGTCGGTGGCATGCCCACGCCGGAACTGGCCATGCATATCGGTGAACGCACAGCCGGCCTGTGGACGCTGTTCGGCGACGCCTTGTCGGCACCGGTCGCCACCTGCGGCCGCGTGGACGGTGCCGTCGATGCACTGCATGAAGGCCGCCCGCTGGCCAACAGCGAAATCTGGATGCTCGACGACGACGGCGAGCCTTCCCCGATCGGCGCGACCGGCGAAGTCGCCATCGCCGGACGGGGCCTTGCCATGCCGTTCGGCACGCGCGCGCTGGCCGATCGCCAGCCGGGCGACGATCGTCTTGTCCGCACGGGCTATCGCGGCCGCTGGCTCGCCGATGGCGTGGTCCAGGTGCTCGACCGAGACGATCGGCGCATTCGCCGCTACGGCCTGGACATCGAACCCACGGCGATCGAGACCCTGCTGCTCGCCCAGCCGGGCATCATCCGTGCCCTCGCGGTGCCCCGTACCGGTCAGGCCGGCGACCAGCGCATCGATGCCTATGCCGTCGCGACACCGGGCTGCCAGCCCGACGTGGAAGGCGTGCGTGCCGCTCTGGCCACCCACCTGCCCGCGTGGTCGATGCCCGCCAGCCTGACCCTGCTCGACGCCATGCCACTGCTCGCGACAGGGGAGCCGGACATCGCCGCGCTGCCGCTGCCGACGGAGCAGCATGCCGGTCAGGGCACACCGAGCAGCGATGCGCCGCATACGGAAAGTGAGCGCCTGCTTGCGACGGTGTGGCAGGAGCTCCTGGGCATGTGCCGGGTCCGCACCAGCGACAACTTCTTCGACGTCGGCGGTCACTCCCTGCTCGCCGTCGACATGGCCATGCGCGTGCAGAAACTCACGGGCGTGCAACTGAACCTGCTCGATATCGCGAACGGTACGCTCGGCACGCTCGCCGCGGATCTCGCCCTGGCTTCGCCAGCGGCGCCTCCCGCGTCGAAACGTGGCCTGTTCAGTCGCCTGCTCGGGCGAGGTTGACACGATGGCACCGGGGGGAACGCCATGATCTCGCACCTTGCCTGGCTCGCCTGCTGGACGTCGGCCCTGTTGCTGGTCCATGTCTTCGTCGGCTATCCCGTGCTGATGTGGCTGCAGGCGCGTCTTCGCCCGCGGCCGGTTGCCCGTCGCACCATCCTGCCGACGGTAAGCATCGTGATCGCGGTGCACGATGGTGCGGGCTTCATCCGCGCGAAGCTGGCCAGCCTGCAGGCGCTGGACTATCCGGCCGAACTCATCGATATCGTGATCGCCTGCGACGGTTGCCACGACAGCACGGTGACGACGGCACGCCGCTCCACCGATCCGCGGCTGACCGTGCTCGATTTCCCCAATCGTCGCGGCAAGGCCGCCTGCCTCAACGACGCGGTGGCGCTGACGCGCGGCGAGGTGCTGTTGTTCACCGACGTGCGCCAGAAGCTCTCGCCCACCGCGCTGACCGAACTGGTCGCCAACCTCGCCGACCCCACGGTGGGCGCGGTCGGCGGCGAACTGCACATGGAGAACGTACGCACGGGCTTTGCCCAGGG
>Ga0247742_10001478_pt1 | contig 16342 bp, 13 predicted proteins | sample UWRJL208509C2_FD_180944 | JGI IMG/M metagenome (GOLD analysis project Ga0247742, IMG submission 180944) | Plant litter microbial communities from Arlington Agricultural Research Station in Wisconsin, United States - UWRJ-L208-509C-2 | ecosystem: Environmental > Terrestrial > Plant litter >...
CCCCGCGAGAAACCCGCATCCCCGTCAGCCGTTGGCGCAACCTCGGCATCATTGCGCACGTCGATGCCGGCAAGACCACGCTCACCGAACGCTTGCTCTACAAGACCGGCACGATCCATCGCACCGGAGAAGTGCACGACGGCGCGACCACGACCGATCACATGGAACTCGAGCGCGAGCGTGGCATCACGATCGGCGCCGCGGCCGTGCGCGCGAACTGGACGCCCGACGGCGGCCAGCCGCATCGCCTGACCCTGATCGACACGCCTGGGCATATCGACTTCGCCATCGAGGTGGAGCGTTCCCTGCGCGTGCTCGACGGTGCCGTTACCGTGTTCTCCGGCGTCGCCGGCGTCCAGCCGCAATCGGAAACCGTGTGGCACCAGGCGCGTCGTCACGGCGTGCCGTTGATGGCCTTCGTCAACAAGATGGATCGCCCCGGTGCGGACTTCGATGCCGTCGTCGCGCAGATGCGCGAGAAACTCGGCGCGAATCCGTGGGTGGTCGCGCGCCCGATCGTCGAGGGTGAACACATGACCGGCCTGGTCGACCTCGTCGGCGAGCGCATCTGGCGCTTCGACGACGCCGGCACGCCGAGCATCCATGCCTGGGACACCGCCGAGCGTGCGACCCACGCGGACGCGCGCGCCGAACTCGTGGCCGCCGTGGCGGACCGTGACGAAGCACTCGCCGAACTCTGGCTCGCCGATCAGCCGATCGACGCGGCCACGCTGACGGCTGCGTTGCGTCGCGGCACCCTGGCCCGTGCCGGTTCGCCGGTGTTGCCGGGCTCGGCGTTCCGTAACGTCGGTATCGAGCCCCTGCTCGATGCATTCGTCGCCTACCTGCCGTCGCCGCTCGATCGTCCCGCTGTCGTCGCACACACCGACGACGGTGACGTCACGGTTGCGCCCGATGCCGATGCGCCACTGGCTGCGCTGGTGTTCAAGGTGGTCAACCAGGCTCACGGTCCGCTGGCGTTCGTGCGCGTGTACTCGGGCCGCCTGCATGTCGGCGACGCGGTATGGCGTAGCGGCACGGATCGCGTGCAGCGCGTCGGCCGTCTCGCCGTCGTGCGTGCGGAAGATACCGAAGCGGTCGAGGCTGCGGAGGCGGGTGACATCGTCGCGATCGCCGGCTGGAAGGATGTCGCGACGGGCGAAACGCTGGCCGCCGCGCAGCACCCCGTGCGTCTGGAAACGATCCAGGCCCAGCCGGCCGTGCTGTCGTGGCGGCTGTCGCCGGAACGCTCGGCCGACCTGCTCAAGCTCGGCAACGGGCTCGCGCGCCTGGCGCAGGAGGATCCGTCCTTCCGCGTGGGCACCGACCCGGATACCGGCGAGACGCTGGTCTGGGGCATGGGCGAACTCCATCTGGAAGTGATGGTGGAACGCCTGCGCCGCGAGTGGGGCGTGCAGGTGCGTACCGGTTCGCCGCGCGTGGCCTACCAGGAAACCCCGGCGTCGGCCTCCGGTCCGGTGGAAGGCAAGGTTGCCAAGCAGACCGGTGGCAGCGGCCAGTATGCGCGCGTGGTGCTTTCGGTCACGCCCACGGGTGAGGACAGCAATCGCTTCGAGGACAAGACCACGGGCGGCGTGATTCCCAAGTCGTTCCAGCCGGCCGTGGAGAAGGGCGCCTTGTCGGCCCTGCTCGAAGGTCCGCGCGGCTACCCGGTGGTCGGTGCGCATGTCGTGGTCACGGACGGCCAGGCGCATGCGGTGGACTCGAACGAGATGGCCTTCCACCGGGCTGCGCAGATCGGCGTGAAATCGGCGCTGGAAGCGACCGGTACCGTGCTGCTGGAGCCGGTGATGCGGGTCTCGGTGAGCTCGCCGGGATCGGCGGTCGGCGATCTGCTGGGTGACCTGCAGCGTCGTGGTGGCCAGATCGTCAACCTGACCGACACGCAGGAGCGTACGGAGATCGAAGCCGACGTGCCCCTTGCCCAGCTCGAGGGCTACAGCACGGCGCTGCGCTCGTTGAGCCAGGGCCGCGCCTCGGCCACGGTGGCGTTCCACGCCTACCGCCCGGCGGTCGTGCAGGAGGCGTCACGCAAGCTGGCGTGACGCTCTGGTCTTTGTATTTGTGGGAGCCGATTTATCGGCGAATGGGTGTTGCCTCGTCGCCGCTTCGTTGGTTTTTCGCCGATGAATCGGCTCCTACATGTCCTATTTGCCGATGAATCGGCTCCCACATTTCTTTGTTACGCTCCACCCATGATTTCCTACCCCGACGCACTGGCCCTGTTACTGGGCGAAGCCGACGCGCTCGAGAGCGAGCGCGTCGACATCGACGCCGCCTCGGGACGCTTTCTCGCCAGCGATATCGTCAGCCCCCATGCGCTGCCCGGCTTCGACAATGCCGCCATGGACGGCTACGCCCTGCGGGCGCCCGGTGAGTCGATCGCCGCGGGGTCGACTTATGTCGTCGGCGCCATGCACGCCGCCGGCGATGACACCTACGGTTACCCCGATGCGGAGGCCTGCGAGATCGCCACCGGCGCCCGCATGCCCGCGGGATTCGACACCGTCGTGCCGGTGGAACGCTCCGAACGCCAGGGCGATCGCGTGCGCTTCGTCGCGGACGAGCGTCGCGGACAGAACGTCCGTCGCGCGGGCAGCGACATCGATGCCGGCGCGGTCGCCTTGAGCGCGACGAGGCGAGTGGATCCCGCGGCGATCATGTTGCTGGCCGCCCTTGGTATCACGCAACTCGATGTCGTGCGACGACCACGTGTGGCGATCATCAATACGGGTAGCGAACTCAATCCGGGCGGACCGCTGCCGTTAGCCGGTATCCATGATTCGAATGGACCGTTCCTGGCGTCGAGCCTCGCCCGTTGGGGCGTCGAAACGGTCGGGCGCACGCGGGTCCCGGATCACGGCGACGCGTTCCATCTCGCGGTTCGCAACGCGGTGGCAGCTCACGCCGATCTGATCGTCACCACCGGGGCGGTATCCGCGGGGCGCTTCGACTTCGTCCCTGCCGCGCTCGCCTCGCTCGGTGCGCGCGAGCTGTTCCACAAGGTCGCCATCCGTCCGGGCAAGCCGCTGCTGGCCGCGCGCTTCGACCGCGGTCCGCTGGTGGTCGCCTTGCCCGGCAACCCGATCGCCGTGGCAGTGGGCTATCGCTTCTTCGTCGCGCCGGTGTTGCGGGCGATGGCGGGGCTGGCGCCGGAACAGCCACGTCGCGCGCGATGGGACGTCGTCCCGGCGACACGCGAGGGCCTGCAGTATTTCGGCCTCGGTGAGATGGCCCATGACGAGGGCGGTCATCCGATCGTCCGGATGACGCCGGCGCAGGCCGCCTACCGGATCCTGCCGTATGTCCATGCAAATGCCTGGTGGTCGGCCGTGGAGGACCGTGTGGACTCGGTCGACACGTGGCCACTCGATCCCACGGACGCCTCATGATCGTCGGCCTGATTCTCGCTGGCGGCCTGTCATCGCGCATGGGCGAAGACAAGGCGTTGATGGAAATCGATGGCGAGACGATGCTCGACCGTACCGCCCGGACATTGCGCGCCCTGGGTGTCGACCTGGTGGCTGTGAGCGGTTCGCGTCCCGGTGGGATTCCCGATCGCTGGGCGGGCGCCGGTCCGGTGGGTGGGTTGGCCAGTGCCGCGGCGGCCCTTCCCGACGCCGAGTTGCTCGTCGTGCCCGTCGACATGCCACGGCTGGGGGAGGCAGTGCTCATGCCCTTGCTGGCGCAACGCTCCCTCCCGGCAACGCGATGGGAGGGTCATCCGCTGCCGATGCGGCTCACGTTGAACGCCGGTTCGCGCGACGCGCTGGCCGCACTCATGACGCTGACTGGTCGCGACCGCTCGGTGTCCGCCTTGCAGGCACGCATCGGCACGACCACACTGCCCGGGGACGGGCTGAATCCACTCTTCCTGGCCAACTGCAACACTCCCGACGACTGGCGCGAGGCGAACGCATGAGGGTACAGCTGGAGAACGATACGGTTCGCGTGCGGATCGACGAGGAAGAACTCGGCGAGCTGCTCGGCAACGTGGCCCTGCTCGGCTCGACCGCGTTCGGCAAGGCCTTCGTCATGCGTTACTCGGTCGACGCGACCGACGCGGTGACCTGCACGCTCGAAGGCAATGCCCACGAGTGGCGTCTCAAGGTGCCCATGAGCGAACTGTCGGCGCTGGAGTCACGACTGCCCAGCAAGGACGGCCTCGTGTTCGACATCCCGGGCCACGACACGGTGGCGACGACCGTGCGCTTCGACGTCGACGTCAAGGACAGCCTGCGCCGTCGCCGAAGCTGAAAGCGATCAGATGATCCGCTGTGGCCGCGTATAGACGTTGAACCGTCCCGGCCGAGCGAACCCGATCAGGGTCACGCCGCAATCGCTGGCCAGATGCACGGCCAGCGCGGTGGGCGCGGAGATCGCGACGACGATGGCGATCCCGGCCACCGCCGCTTTGGTGACCATTTCGTAGCTTGCCCGGCTCGTGATCACCACGAAGCCGTCGTTGGCATCGATGTGCGCCGTACTCATCGCACCGATCAACTTGTCCAACGCATTATGGCGGCCGACATCCTCACGCACGCAGACGATCGCGCCATCGGGAAGTGCCCAGGCGGCGGCGTGGACGGAACCGGTGAAGGCGTTGACGGGTTGTAGCGCGCGCAGCGACTCGAGGGCCCGCTCGATGGCGTCGACGCCGATCGTCGGGCCAAGGCCCACGGGTTCCGGGCGGCGCACCACGTCTTCGAGCTCCCGGCTTCCACAGATGCCGCAGCCGCTACGTCCGGGAAGCTGTCGCGGCAAAGCGTGTTCCCTGTATGACCCGATGTCATCGGCGTGCTCTCTGTAGGAGCCGATTTCATCGGCGATCCCTGCGGAGCGATCAGGTGATCTCTCCGGAGAGCTCCCATCGCCACTAAACCGGCCCCTGATGGTCTTGGCAGTACGGATGTTGACGGTGATGCCTTCGAGCACTTCCTGAACGTCGATCCGTTCGATCTCTTCGATCGAACCGACCCGTCCCTCGGTCAAGGCGAAGCCACGCGCGAAGTCTTCCAGGTCCATCGGCGTCGCCATCATCACCGCGAACGGCTCGCCGTCGACATGCATCGCGACAGGCACCTCCTCGGCCAGCCGATCGTCGTCCGCGCTCGCGATGCCGCGTTCGACACGCAGCACCGGTCGCGTGGCGGTGCCGATCGGCGTGTGTCGGTCAGACGGCATGCGTGGCCTGCCGCTTCGGGCGTGTGGCGCCCGGCACGGTGGATAGCGTGATGCGCACGGGTACCGATTTGTAGGCCGGTGTGCCGGACCGTCGGTCGTGGCTTTCCAGGGCGATCAGCGCATTGCCTTCGGGGTAGTACATCGCCACCGATCCTTCCGCGATGTCGTATTCCACCGCGACGAAGCCATCCACGGCACGCCGCTTGCCATCGGCCGCGTTGACGCCGGTAGCGACCACGTCGATCCGGTCGCCGTGCTTGAGGCCGCGCGCGGCGAGGTCCTTCGCGTGCATGAAGATCACGTCGCGCCTGCCGGTGACGCCGCGGTAACGATCGTTCAACCCGTAGATCGTGGTGTTGTACTGATCGTGCGAGCGAATCGTCGTCAGCATGAGGTTGTCTTCATCCGGCAGCGGATCCTCGTCGAGGCCACGGGCGAGAAGAAACTGCGCGCGTTTGTCCGGCGTCGCCCAGTCACGTTCGCTCGCCGCCACGCGCAGGCGAAAACCGCCAGGCTGGCGCAAGCGCTGGTTGAAGTCGAAGAAGATCGGGAAGACCTTCTCGATGTCCTCGCGGATCAGGTCGTAATCGGCGACCAGGCCGTCCCAGTCGACCCGCGTTTGCGGCAATGTCGCCCGAGCGATGCCGCCGACGATCCACGGCTCCGAGCGCAGGTGTTCGGACGCGGGCTTCAGGCTGCCGGCCGAGGCGTGCACCATCGACATCGAATCCTCCACCGTGACCGACTGCGGACCCGTGGCCTGCATGTCCAGCTCGGTGCGGCCCAGGCAGGGAAGGATGAAGGATTGCTTCGCCAGGATGAGGTGCGACCGGTTGAGCTTGGTGGCGATGTGCACGGCCAGATCCAGCCCGCGCATCGCCGCGAAGGTTTCTTCGGTATCCGGCATGGCGACGGCGAGGTTGCCGCCGAGTGCGACGAGCGCCTTGGAGCGGCCTTCGCGGATGGCGATCACCGCGGCGACCGCATCGTGCCCGTGTTCGACCGGCGGCTCGAAACCGTAGGTGCTGCGAATACCGTGGTTGAGTTCGTCGTTCGGTTTTTCGGTGATGCCGACGGTACGGTCGCCCTGCACATTGCTGTGTCCGCGCAGCGGGCAGATCCCGGCGCCCTGGCGGCCGATATTGCCGCGCAGGAGCAGGAGGTTGGCGATCTGCTGCACGTTCTCGGTGCCGTGCGCGTGCTGGGTAATGCCCATGCCATAGCAGACGATCGTGCGCTCGGCCTTGGCGTAGATCTCGCCAGCGGCTTCGATCTCGATGCGGCTCAGTCCGGACTTGGCCTCGATGGCGTCCCAGCTCGTGGCGTCGACATCGTCGACCAGCGCCTCGTAACCCGTGGTGTTCGCGTCGATGAACGCGCGATCGATGACCCCGGGCTGGCCCGCCTCGGTCGCCGCGCGGTCGGCGGCGAGCAGGTATTTCATCATGCCCTTGAGCACGGCCACGTCGCCGCCGATCTTCAGCTTGTAATAGGTGGAGGCGATGCGCACCGAGCTGTTGGTGAGCATTTCCACCGGGTGCTGTGGCGAGGTGAAACGTTCCAGTCCGCGCTCGGGCAGCGGATTGAGGACCACGATCGGGACGCCGCGCAGCGAGGCCTCGCGCAGGGTCGACAGCATGCGTGGATGATTGGTGCCGGGATTGTGGCCGATGCAGAAGATGGCATCGCAATGGTCGAAATCCTCGAGCAGCACGGTGCCCTTGCCGGAGCCGATCGACTTGGGCAGGCCGACGCTGGTCGCCTCGTGGCACATGTTCGAGCAGTCGGGGAAGTTGTTCGTGCCGTATTCGCGGACGAAGAGCTGATAGAGGAAGGCGGCTTCGTTCGAGGCACGTCCGGAGGTGTAGAACTCGGCCATGTTCGGATCGGGCAGGGCACGCAGCGCCTCGCCGATGCGATGGAAAGCCTCGTCCCACTCGATGGGCTGGTAAGTGTCGCTCGCGTGGTCGTAAGCCATCGGGTGGGTGATCCGCCCGAGCCCTTCGAGCGTGTAGTCGGTCAGATTCCACAGGTCGGCGACGGTGTTCTTTGCAAAGAACTCCGGTTTGACCCGCTTGGCCGTGGCTTCCCAGGTCACCGCCTTGGCGCCGTTCTCGCAGAACTCGAAGGAGGAGGTTTCCTTGGGGTCCGGCCAGGCGCAGCCGGGGCAGTCGAAGCCGGCGGGCTGGTTCATCCGGTGCAGGGCAATGGTCTCGCGCCCAAGGGCCAGCTGTCCGCTGACGGCGCGCGCCACGGCCCCGAGGGCGCCCCACCCGCCGGCGGCGCCGTCGTAGTCACTGACGCCCGGTACCTCTGGAAGGTCTTTCTCACTCATGGCCATCTCTTGATGTCTGCACCTGGGCTAATCCTAAACGGGAAGGCGTAAGGAAATCGCACAGGGCGTCGTCGTGGTGCTCGCGTGGGATTCACACCGCCTTGGCGGCCCGCCCTGCAACCTGCGCGCCGCTCGGCGTTCCTCCCCACGACGCCAGGAACTCATAGTGGTCATACAACAGCTTGCCGCCATTACCCAGGAACGGCAGACCGCCTGCGGCCTGCCCGTGGGCGACCTGCGCGGTTTTGCCCGGGTACGGGCCGATGCGTCGGTGGTGCGGCTTGCGCTGGACCGGGGAGCCGGCCTGCTTCGCCCGGTGGACCCACAGCGGCCCCTGATGACGTTGGCCGTGGAGGGTGACCCGGTCTGGGCGGCCGCCTATGTTCCGGGTACCAATGTCCTGGAATCCACAGCCCATACGGCCTCGGGCGAGCTTCGCGTGGTCGACTTCATGGCCCTGGTCGAGGGCAGGCCGGGGCAGGCCGAGGCGATCGCCTCCGGTCGCTTCGTGCGGATCGTGACGTGCACCGAGGGGGAGGTCGATCTCGAGCTGACCTGTGCGCTGTGGACGATCGCCGATAAATCGGCTCCTACGAAAGGCTGGCACGTGGCGTGTTCGCGTCTGCTGGCCTTTGACGAGGGCGTGGCGGGGAAGGCCTTCCGGCTGACGGCCGGTGAGAGCGTCGCGCTCGTCGTGAGCGAGCGGCCGGTGCAGGGCGGTGCCTCGTTGGTTGCCGCGGCGATGCATGCCCTGGGCGACACCATCCACTACTGGACCTGGTGGAGTGACCGTTGCCGCTATAAAGGAGCGGATTTCGACGCCGTCCTGCGCGAGGCGCTCGAGCTGAAACTGGGCTGCTCGGCCGCCGGCCTGTTGGTCGAAGATGCCGGGGTCACGGGGTTTTCGGCCGCTCCCCTGGGGGAGTCGGCCAGGGCGGCGGCACGTTTCCTCGCCTTGGGATACAGGCACGAATGCGTGGAGCTGCTCGCCTGGATTCAGACCCAGTCGATGTCGGCTACGCACGAGCGATGGTCGTCCGACGCGTTCTTCGCCGAGACCCTCGGGCGCTACCTGGCCACCTACGGAGACGCCGGGCTGCCCGAATCCCTGCGCGAAGCCGCTCATGTGCCACCGCCGCAATCGCGTTTGGGCTGACTGCGTCAGGGCGCCTTCCGGGGCGTCCTACCTCATGCTGCGATGCACAATATTCATGACCTAATGCAAGTCATGCATTCCGTGCATACCTGATAGTTCCCCGATCGCATTGTTCTGCGACCTTGCGGCCGACAGCATCGCCCCGTTCCGCCATCGTCCGGCGGTTTCTCCAGGGGCTTCCACTGATGAACCATCGCTTCGCCATTGCCGCCTTGTTCGCGGTCGCCGCCTCCGCCGCCGTCGCGCAGACGACTCCCGATGCGCAGGAGCCGCGCCAGACGACGCCGGCGAAGCCGAAGGATACGGGTGGCCCGGTAGACCAACTGCGCGACGACGGGATTTCGCTGCGCTTCGTCTGGGCCAACGACTGGGCGGGCAACGTGCGCGGCGGCGAGCGCCTGGGTGCGACCAACGGCGGCGGCGCGGTGGGTGGCGCGGATCTGGACATGGGCAAGCTCGCCGGGATCGATGGCGGCAAGATGCATATCACCTTTGCCCGCTACTACGGCCACAGCGTCGCGGCCGACGATATCGGCGTGGTGCAGAAGGTGCAGGGCTACTGGTATCCGAAGCGCCAGTGGCAGCTCGCCCAGTTCAGCTGGGAGCAGCAATTTTCCGATAGCCACATCAACGTGCTCGCCGGCCGCCTCAATGCGACCTGGCAGTTCGCGCGCTCCACCTACGGCTGTCGTTTCGTCAGCGCGCCGGATTGTCCGTACCAGCTGACCAACACCACCGGTGGTTTCAGCGGCTTCCCGTACGTGAACTGGGGCGCGCGCGTGAAGTACCAGCCGGATGCGCGCTACCTGTCGATCGGCGCGTTCGAAATCAATCCCGAGCGTCGCAACAACAATGGTCTGGACCTGGGCATCAACAACGCGACCGGCGTGATGATCCCGGTGGAAGCCGGCTATGAAACCAGCTTCGCCAACGATCCCTACCCGAAGCACCTGAAGATCGGCGGCTGGTACAACTCCGCGGACTTCACCGATCCGGAACTGAACACGAAGGGCCTGCATCGCGGCCTCGTCGGCGGCACGGCGCGCAACTACGACGGTGGACGCTACGGTGTCTACGTGCTCGCCGACAAGGTCGTCTGGAAGCCGGATCCAAACAGCAATACACGTAACCTCGCCGTGTTCGGCTCGCTGACCGGTCCACTGGACAACGCCGAGAACTACACGCTGCAGTCCACGTTCGGCCTGCTGTGGACCGGCCTGTCCGCCGCCCGTCCGAACGACTCGCTCGGCTTCCAGGGCACGCTGTTCCGCTTCAGCCGCAAGGCGGTCGGCTACGAAGACGATCTGATCCACAAGAACAGCGGCACGAACGATCACTTCGCACGCAACGAATGGATGACCGAACTCAATTACAGCTACAAGCTGTTCCCGGTGGTCAGTCTTGTGCCGAATCTCCAGTACATCGTCAGCCCGGACATCCTCGGCAATACGGTAGGCGTGAAGCGTGTGCCGGCCAACGCGATCGTGATCGGCCTGCGCGTCATGGTGAACATGGGCGGCCCGGGCAGCCAGTGACGCCGCCCGCGCTGTATTCGCGCCATAATCGGATCACCCTGGATACCTGGTGCGCGACGCAACCTTGGACCTGAAACACCTGCAGAGCTTCATCCGCATCGTCGAGTTCGGCAGCCTCACGCGTGCCGCGGCGACGCTGGATGTCTCCCAGTCCCTGCTCAGCCGCCAAGTCAGGCAGCTGGAAATGGAACTGGGCACTCACCTGCTGGAACGCAACGGGCGTGGCGTCGTCGCCACCGAGGCGGGCCGCGAGTTGGTCGAGCATGGACGCGGCATTCTCCGCCAGGTGGAAGTGGCGCGCCTGCAACTCGGGCAAGCCCGTGGCGTGCAGGCCGGCAAGCTCGCCATCGGCGTGCCGCCGAGCATCGGATCGCTGTTGACGGTCGAACTGGTGATGCGCTTTCGCGAGCGCTATCCCGCCGCGCAGATCAGCGTGGTCGAGGCTTTGAGCGCCAGCCTGCTCGAATGGCTGCAACTGGGCCGGCTGGACTGCGCGCTGCTGTACAACCCGGCCGTGAACGCGAACATGCGCTTCCGGCATGTCCATTCCGAAGAGCTGTACCTGATCGGCAGCACGCACGACGGCCGCGCCTTGCCCGACACTGTCCCACTGGGAACGCTGGGCCAGTACCCGCTGATTATTCCCTCGCCCCTGCATTCCGTGCGGCAGCTGATCGAAGCGGATGCGGCCCGGTACGGCGTCTCGCTCGACATCCGGCTCGAGATCGACGCCGTGCGCTCCCTCCTCGACCTGGTGGAGCGTGGCGTCGGCTATGGCGTGCTCTCGCGCAATGCATTGCTGGCACGGCGCGGCGAACACCACCTGCGTGCCGTCCCCATCGTGATGCCCAGCATCGTCACGCGCCTGGTCGTGGCCACACCCACGCAGCGGCCGATGAGCAGCATCACCGAGCGCACCCTTACCCTCGTCGACGAGCTGATCGCCGAAGGCCGCCTCGACCCCGCCGAGTAGGGCCTGCCCCTGTGGGAGCCGCTTCAGCGGCGATGCTCTCGCGGTTGCTGCATTGCAACAACTGCAATTCGCAACCCAAGTCATGACAATTCCGCATAACAGATAAGCGGCCCATCGCGTTGTTCGCCCCGCCAGCCAGGACGACCATCGTCCCGGTTCAAGACCGTGGTGACGATGACGATGGCTCATGAGATTCCTTGCTGGTACATGCGTGGTGGCACCTCGAAAGGGCCATTCTTCCTCGCCAGCGATCTCCCCGGCGACAAGGCCGCGCGCGATGCGGTGATCCTGGCAGTCATGGGGTCGCCCGACGAGCGCCAGATCGATGGTCTCGGTGGCGCGCGGACCCTCACCAGCAAGGCCGGCATCCTGTCGATCCCCGACGATGGCATCGCCGATCTCGATTTCCTGTTCGCGCAGGTAGGCATCGCCGACGCCAGCGTCGATACGACGCCGAACTGCGGCAACATGCTCGCCGCGGCGCTTCCCGCCGCCATCGAAGCAGGACTGCTCGAAGGCGACCACGGCACGACGACGCGCCGCGTTCGCACGGTCAACACCGGGGTCATCGCTGAAATCACCATCGAAACGCCGTTCGGCCGGCCGGTGTATGACGGCAACGCGCGTATCGACGGTGTGCCGCGGCCGGCGTCGCCGGTGCGTTGCGGCTTCCTCGATACGGAAGGTTCGGTCAGCGGCAGCCTGCTGCCGACCGGCCAGGTGCGCGACACCATCGATGGCGTCACCGTGACCCTGATCGACAACGGCATGCCCGTGATGATCATCGCCGCGAGCGACCTCGGTGTCCGCGGTGACGAGCGTCCGGAAACGCTCGATGCCGATACCGCTCTCAAGGCCCGCATCGAAGCGTTGCGCCTGAAAGCAGGCCCGCTGATGAATCTCGGCGACGTAAGCAAGAAGCCGATCCCGAAGATCACCCTGGTCTCCGCACCACGTCACGGCGGCGCCATCGGTACACGCACGTTCATTCCACACGACTGCCATAGCTCGATCGGCGTCCTGGGTGCGGTCACGGTTGCCACGGCAGCGGTCCTGCCGGGGACCGTCGCCCACGATCTCGCTGTGGCCGGTGACGGCGATACGCGCACCGTGTCGATCGAACACCCCAGCGGCGAGTTCAGCGTCGAGATCGGTCTCGAGGGCACGCGCGTGATCCGCGCCGCCCTGCTTCGGACCGCCCGGCTGCTCATGCGCGGCAGCGTACCCATCTCCCCCTCGATCTGGCGCGGCCCCGCCGCCTGATTTCCTCTCTGGAGCTCTAACCCATGTCCGATACGAAGACCGCGCTCGTTGTGAGCGCTCATTCCGCCGACTTCGTCTGGCGCGCCGGTGGCGCCATCGCGCTGCACGCCGCGCAGGGCTGGCGCGTGCACATCGTCTGTCTTTCCTACGGCGAGCGTGGCGAGTCCGCGAAGCTGTGGCGCCAGGCGGGCATGACGATGGACCGCGTGAAGACCAATCGTCGCGCGGAAGCCGAAGAGGCCGCGGGCATCCTCGGCGCGAGTGTCGAGTTCCTCGACATCGGCGACTACCCGATGCGCGCCGACCTCGATGTCGTCTTCCATCTGGCCAAGGTCTACCGCGAACTGCGCCCGTCCTTCGTGCTGAGCCATTCGCTGAAGGATCCGTACAACTTCGATCACCCGCTGGCGACCCATATCGCGCAGGAAGCACGCGTCGTCGCGCAGGCCCATGGCCATGAGCCCGAGGTACCGGTGATCGGCGCGCCGCCGGTGTTTCTCTTCGAGCCGCATCAGCCCGAGCAGTGCGAGTGGAAACCCGAACTCTTCCTCGACATCACCTCGGTGTGGGAGAAGAAGCGCGCCGCCTTCGAGACGATGCGTGCGCAGGAGCACCTGTGGGAGTACTACACCCGCGTCGGCCTTCAGCGCGGCGCGCAGGCCGCGCGTAATTCGGACTTCAAGATCACCTACGCGGAAGCGTTCCAGCGCGTGTTCCCGCACGTGACCCAGGGTACGCTCGCATGATCGGCATCGTCGTTCGTAACCGCCCGGCGATCAGCGAGGATCAGGCCGCCACGCTCGCGGCGATGGGCGTCGCCACGGTGCACGAGGCGCAAGGCCGCCTCGGTCTGCTGCAGCCGCCGATCCGCGCCATCCAGCAGGACGTGGCCGTCGCCGGCAGTGCGGTCACCGTGCTCGCCCAACCCGGTGACAACTGGATGCTGCATGTCGCCGTCGAGCAGTGCCGCCCGGGCGACGTGCTCGTGGTCGCCTGCACCACGGAGAACGATGACGGCATGTTCGGCGACCTGCTCGCCACCTCGCTCATGGCGCGCGGCGTCGCCGGCCTGGTCATCGACGCTGGCGTGCGCGACACCGCCGAACTGCGCCGGATGGGCTTTCCCGTCTGGTCGCGTGCCGTGCACGCACGCGGCACGGTCAAGGCGACGCTGGGCTCGGTCAACGTTCCCGTCGTGATCGGCGGCCAGTACATCCGGCCCGGCGATGCGATCGTTGCCGACGACGACGGCATCGTCGTGGTTCCGTTCGCCACCGTCGACACGGCCATCGCCGCGTCGCGCAAGCGCGTGCTCAACGAGGAAGCCAAGCGCGAGCGTCTCGCCGCGGGCGAACTCGGTCTCGATATCTATGACATGCGTCCACGTCTGGCCGAGGCCGGGCTGCGCTATGTCGACGACCTGCCGAACGAGTGAACGATGAAATCCTGCCTGCCCCCCGATCCGAATCCCACGACACCCGAACAGGCCATGCCGCCGCTATCCTGCGACGCGCATTGCCACGTCTTCGGGCCGGCCGATCGCTTTCCTTATGCGCCGGACCGTAGCTACACACCGCCCGATGCACCCTACGAACATCTCGTGGCGCTGCACGATTTCCTCGGCTTCGATCGCGGCGTGATCGTGCAGGCGAGCTGCCACGGTACCGACAACACCGCCATGCTCGACGCCATCGCCCGTGGTCAGGGTCGTTACCGCGGCGTGGCCATCGTCGACGATGGCATCGACGAGAAAGGCCTGGCGGCGCTGGATGCCGGCGGCGTCCGCGCCGTGCGCTTCAACTTCGTGCAGCACCTGGGCGGCCGTCCCGACATGCGCGTGTTCTGGCGTGTGCTCGATCGCGTCGCCGAGATGGGCTGGCACGTGGTCTTGCATCTGGACGCCAACGACATCGTCGAACTCCAGGACGTGCTCGGCAAGATCCGCGTGCCTTTCGTCATCGACCACATGGGCCGCGTCCAGGCAGCGCAAGGGGTCGAACAGGAACCATTCCGCCTGCTCGTGGCGCTGATGCGCGACAATCCCCTGGCCTGGGTCAAGGTGTGCGGGGCGGAGCGCGTCTCCGTCGGCAAGCGTCCGTTCGACGACGCGATTCCCTTTGCCCGCACCCTGATCGAAACCGCGCCGGACCGCGTGCTGTGGGGGACGGACTTCCCGCACCCGAACATCTCCAAGGACATGCCCAACGACGGCGGCCTGGTGGACCTGATGTTCCGCTTCTGCCCCGATGAGACGCTGCGCAAGCGCCTCCTTGTCGATAATCCTGCGCGCCTGTACGACTTCACCTGAGCATCCTCATGTCCTTACCCACCGCCGCCAGCACGCTCCCGTCGCCGAAGCCGCGCAAGCCCTTCTACCGACAGCTCTATATCCAGGTGCTGGTCGCGGTGGTGATCGGCGTGATCCTCGGTTACCTGTCGCCCGCCTACGCGGTGAAGATGAAGCCATTCGGCGACGCCTTCATCGCGCTGATCAAGATGGTCATCGGCCCGATCATCTTCTGCACCGTGGTGACCGGCATCGCCGGCATGCGCGACATGCGCAAGGTCGGTCGTGTCGGTGGCAAGGCCTTGCTCTACTTCGAGATGATCTCGACGGTGGCGCTGTTCTTCGGTCTGGTCGCCGGGCACATCTTCCATCCCGGCTCCGGCTTCAACGTGGATCCGACCACGCTGAAATCCGGTGAGATCGGCAACCTGGTGGCCCAGGGTCACAACATCGAGTCGATCGAGTTCCTGCTCGGGATCATCCCGAACACTTTCATCAGTGCGTTCGCCAAGGGCGACGTGCTCTCCATCCTGCTCATTTCCGTACTGTTCGGCTGCGCGCTCGCGGCGACCGGCGATCGCGGCAAGCCGGTCTACGACGTGATCGAAGCCGGTGCGCAGGTATTCTTCAAGATCGTGCACTACATCACCGCGGTGTCGTCCATCGGTGCGTTCGGTGCCATGGCGTTCACCATCGGCAAGTACGGCGTCGTCTCGCTCGTACCGCTGATGGAGCTGATCGGTAGCTTCTACGTGGTCTGCATCATCTTCGTGGTGCTTGTACTCGGCCTTGTCGCACGCATCGCCGGCTTCAGCATCCTGCGTTTCTGTGCCTACATCCGTGACGAGCTGCTGATCGTGCTCGGCACGAGTTCGTCCGAGGTGGTGCTGGCGCCGCTGATGCGCAAGATGGAAGAACTCGGCTGCCCGAAGGAAACGGTGGGCCTGGTCGTTCCGACCGGCTACTCGTTCAACCTCGACGGCACCAACATCTATCTCACCATGTCGATCCTGTTCATCGCGCAGGCACTGAATATCGACCTCACGCTCGAGCAACAGATCACCGTGGCCATCGTCGGCATGCTCACCTCGAAGGGCGCGAGTGGCGTGGCCGGCGCGGCACTGGTGATGCTGGCTTCGACGCTGAGCGTGGTTCCCGTCGTGCCCGTGGCCGGCATGGTGCTGATCCTCGGCATCCACCGTTTCCTCGGCACGGGGCTGGCGATGACCAACCTGGTCGGCAACGGCGTCGCCGCGATCGTGGTCTGTGCGTGGGAAAAAGAACTCGATCGCGAGAAGCTCAAGGCCGTCCTCGCCGCCGCCTAGCGCCTCGCGCCTGACGGTAGGAGCCGATTCATCGGCGATCGGGCCTTCCCGCTTCACCGCTCCGTTGGCTTTTCGCCGATGAATCGGCTCCTACCAACAGCGGGGCGGAGCTACGCGGCGAGGGTAAGACCAGCGTCCAGCGCGTCAAAATACTCGCGGGTCAGCCGCATTTGCGTGGCGGCGTCTTCGGCGCGGTTGACGACGTCGCGGAATGCCGCGTTCTCCGGGCGGTCCTTCGCATACCAGCCCAGGTGCTTGCGCGC
>Ga0247742_10001479_pt1 | contig 16330 bp, 12 predicted proteins | sample UWRJL208509C2_FD_180944 | JGI IMG/M metagenome (GOLD analysis project Ga0247742, IMG submission 180944) | Plant litter microbial communities from Arlington Agricultural Research Station in Wisconsin, United States - UWRJ-L208-509C-2 | ecosystem: Environmental > Terrestrial > Plant litter >...
CTACTCGGTAGTTGACACGTCATCCATGGAAGAGTTAGGGTGACACGTCAACTACTGAAAGGGCATCCGTGTCAGACCTCAAGATCGGCATTATTCTCGGCAGCACCCGACCCGGCCGCAAGGGCGATCAGGTTGCGAAGTGGGTTCTCGAGCAGGCGTCCAAGCGCGATTCTGCGACCTACGAGCTGGTGGATCTCGCCGACTTCGCCCTCCCGCACCTCGACGAGGCGATCACCGCTTCGCAGGGCCGCTACGAGAACGAGCACACCAAGGCCTGGGCCGCCGCAGTAGCCCAGTACGACGGCTTCGTCTTCGTCACTCCTGAGTACAACCACTCCACGTCGGGCGCCCTCAAGAACGCGATCGACTTCATCTACGCCGAGTGGAACAACAAGGCGGCCGGCTTCGTCAGCTACGGCGTCGCGGGCGGAACTCGCGCGGTCGAGCACCTGCGCCTCATCGTCGGCGAGCTCCAGATCGCTGACGTGCGCCAGCAGGTCGCGGTCTCCCTCCTCACCGACTTCGAGGGTTACACGACCCTCAAGCCGCTGCCGCACCTCGAGCCCGGGCTCACCACCATGCTCAACCAGGTCGAGTCGTGGTCAGGCGCGCTGCGCTCGGTGCGCGAGGCGGCGCTGGTCTCGGCGGCCTGAGTAGGGCTCTCTAGCGCGCGTATCGAAACCGCCGGTTCGAGCTAGCGGTTTCGATACGGCCGCGGGCGGCCTACTCAACCCCCTGCCGCACGAAAAGTGCGTGGGGCACCAATCCCACACAGGTTCTGTGCGCACAACTCCCTGCCTCGCCGCAACCCGCACACCTAAGCTCGATACATGCTTTCGGCAGAGTCACCTCACACGTCCCCGGCCGACCTCGCCGACGAGACCATCGCGACAGTGCGCCGGTGGCTCGCGGAGTCCGCCGACGTCAAGCCCGACCCCAGCGCCGCCCGCCTCGCGGGAGTGCTGAAGGATCCGCGCGGCCTCGAGTTCACCATCGGCTTCGTCGACAAGGTGGTGCGCCCGGAGGATCTGCGCGTCGCGGGCCGCAACCTCGAGCGCCTGAGCCGCCTCGTGCCCTCGTTCCTGCCGTGGTACCTGCGCGCCGCGATCGTCGTCGGCGGCGGGTTCGCCGCCATCGTGCCGTGGCCCATCGTCCCGATCGCGCGGCGCGTGCTGCGCGGCATGGTCGGGCACCTCGTCATCGACGCGACCCCGGAGAAGCTCGACAAGAGCCTTGTGAAGCTGCGGCAGCGCGGCATCCGGCTCAACCTGAACCTGCTGGGCGAGGCGGTGCTGGGCGACGACGAGGCGAACAAGCGCCTCGAGGGCACGCGCGACCTGTTGGCGCGCGACGATGTGGACTACGTGTCCATCAAGGTGTCGTCGGTCGCCGCGCAACTCAGCATGTGGGCCTTCGACGACATGGTCGAGCGCGTGGTGGAGCGGCTGACTCCGCTGTACGAGCTCGCCGCGGCATCCCCGACCGCCAAGTTCATCAACCTCGACATGGAGGAGTACCGCGACCTCGACCTGACCGTCGCGGTGTTCCAGAAGCTGCTCGAGCAGCCGCGGCTCCGCAATCTCGAGGCGGGCATCGTGCTGCAGGCCTACCTGCCCGACGCGCTGTCGGCGCTGCAGGGGCTGACCAACTGGGCCATCGAGCGGCGCCGCGAGGGCGGCGCGGGCATCAAGGTGCGCGTCGTCAAGGGCGCCAACCTCGCGATGGAGAACGTCGACGCGACCATGCACGACTGGCCGCTCGCCACCTGGGGCAGCAAGCGCGAGACCGACACGAACTACAAGCGCGTGCTCGACTGGGCTTTCACGCCCGAGCGCACCGACGCCGTGCGCATCGGCGTCGCGGGCCACAACCTCTTCGACATCGCGTTCGCGTGGCTGCTCGCGAAGCAGCGCCGTGTCGAGAACCGGGTCGAGTTCGAGATGCTCCTGGGCATGGCCACGGGCCAGGCCGAGGCCGTGAAGAAGGATGTCGGCGGGCTCCTGCTCTACACCCCGGTCGTGCACCCGGGGGAGTTCGACTCCGCGATCAGCTACCTCATCCGCCGGCTCGAGGAGAACGCGTCGAGCGAGAACTTCATGTCGGGCGTCTTCGAGCTCGCCGACAACCCGGCGGTGTTCGCGCGCGAGGCCGAGCGGTTCCTCGACTCCCTCCACCAGCTCGACTCGACGGTTCCGTCGTCGCACCGCACCCAGCGCCGCGGTCACGAGAACGACGAGCCGCAGGATGCCGCGTTCCGCAACGAGCCCGACACCGACCCCGCCATCGCCGCCAATCGCGTGTGGGCAAACGCCGTTCTGGCCCGCAGCGCGGACTCCGCCGCAGGCGCCGACACCATCCGCGACGCGAAGATCAGCGACGAGAACACGCTCATGCAGCGCATCATCGGCGGCCACCGCGCGGGCGAGGGCTGGGGAGCGCGGCCCGCCGCCGAGCGCGCGCAGATCCTGAGGGACGCGGCCGACGTGCTCGGCGCCTTCCGCGGCCGCCTGATCGAGGTCATGGCGAGCGAGACCGGCAAGACCATCGCCGAGGGCGACGTGGAGGTGAGCGAGGCGATCGACTTCGCCCGCTACTACGCCGAGCGCGTGCTCGAGCTCGAGAACGTGGAGGGCGCGACGTTCCGCCCGTCGCGGCTCACCGTCGTCACCCCGCCGTGGAACTTCCCCGTCGCGATCCCGGCCGGCTCCGTGCTGGCGGCGCTCGCCGCCGGCAGTGCCGTGATCATCAAGCCCGCGCCCCAGGCCCGCCGCAGCGGCGCCGTCATGGCCGAGGCGCTCTGGGAGGCCGGGGTGCCGCGCGACGTGCTCGCCCTCGTCGACATTGAGGAGGGGGAGCTCGGCCGCCGGCTCGTGTCGCACCCGACGGTGGACCGCGTCATCCTCACCGGCGCCTACGAGACCGCCGAGCTGTTCCGCTCCTGGCGGCCCGACCTGCCGCTGCTCGCCGAGACGAGCGGCAAGAACGCCATCATCGTGACCCCGTCCGCCGACCTCGACCTCGCGGTGGGCGACGTGGTGCGCTCGGCGTTCGGCCATGCGGGCCAGAAGTGCTCCGCGGCATCCCTCGTGATCCTCGTCGGCTCGGTCGGAACGAGCGACCGGTTCCGCCGCCAGCTCATCGACGCGACGAAGACGCTCCGCGTGGGCTACCCGCAGGACCCGCTGAGCCAGGTCGGCCCGATCGTCGAGCCCGCCCACGGCAAGCTGCTGAAGGCGCTCACCGCCCTGGACACGGGCGAGCACTGGCTGGTGCGCCCCCGCGAGCTGGATGAGTCCGGCGCCCTGTGGGCACCGGGCGTGCGCGCGGGCGTGCAGCCGGGCAGCGAGTTCCATCTCACGGAGTACTTCGGCCCCGTGCTCGGCGTCATGACCGCCGCCACCCTCGATGAGGCGATCGCGCTGCAGAACGCCGTTCCGTACGGCCTGACGGCCGGCATCCACTCGCTGGATGCCGCGGAGGTCGCCCACTGGATCGACACCGTGGAGGCGGGCAACCTCTACGTGAACCGCGGTATCACCGGCGCCGTCGTGCGCCGTCAGCCGTTCGGCGGGTGGAAGCGCTCCACGGTCGGCACCTCCGCCAAGGCCGGCGGGCCCAACTACCTCATGACCCTCGGGTCGTGGGAGGCCGTCGAGCGCGAGCCGCGCAATGACATCCTGCTGCCGGGCATCTCCGATCGCGTCGCCTCCGTGGTGAAGAAGGCGCAGGGCGGGCTCGACTTCCCCGAGTTCGACCGCGTGCGCCGCGCCGCGCAGAGCGACGAGGCCGCGTGGAACGCCGAGTTCGGCGCCAACCGCGACGTCTCCGCGCTCGGGGTGGAGCGCAACATCTTCCGCTACCTGCCGGTGCCGGTCACGATCCGCCTCTCGGAGGGGGAGTCGCTCGGCCACCTCGTGCGGCTCGTCGCCGCGGCATCCATCACGGGGTCGCGGGTCACGATCAGTTCGCCTCTGCCGCTGCCTACCGCCCTCGTGCAGTCGTTCGACGACCCGCTGGCACCGGTCTCGGTGCGGTCGGTGACCATCGAGTCGGATGCCGCGTGGCTCGACCGCGTCGCCGCGGGCGGCCTGCGCACCAGCCGCGTGCGGCTGATCGGCGGCGACCCCCTCGCGCTCGCGCAGGCACTCAAGGGCAGCGTGGATGTCGCGGTCTGGTCCGGTCCCGTCACGACGGCGGGCCGCGTCGAGCTGCTGCCGTTCCTGCACGAGCAGGCCGTGAGCATCACCGCGCACCGCTTCGGCAACCCCGACGCCGACATGGCGGGGCTGCCGCTGTAGCGTGGAACGGTGATCCCCTCCCTCAAGCTCAACGACGGCCACTCGATTCCTCAGCTCGGCTTCGGCACCTGGCCGTTGCAGGGCGAGGATGCCGCGGCGGCGGTCTCCGCCGCCCTCGGGCTCGGCTACCGCCACATCGACACCGCACGCAGGTATGGCAATGAGGACGGCGTCGGCGAGGGCATCCGGCGCAGCGGTCTGGATCGCTCTGAGGTCTTTGTGACGACCAAACTCGACGGCGAGTTCCAGGGCGACGACCGGGCTATCGCGGGCCTCCGCGGGTCGCTCGAGCTGCTCGGCACCGACTACGTCGACCTGCTGCTCATGCACTGGCCGCTGCCCTCCCGCGGCCAGTTCGTCTCGACCTGGCGCAGTTTCGAGAAGCTGCAGGCCGAGGGGCTGGTCCGCTCGATCGGCGTCTCGAACTTCAAGCCCGCGCACCTGGACGCGCTGCTCGCCGAGACCGACGTGGTGCCGGCCGTGAACCAGATCCAGCTGTCGCCGGCAATCCAGCGCCGCGAGCAGCGCGCGTACGACGCCGAGCACGGCATCGTGACGGAGTCGTGGACTCCGATCAAGGGCGTGCTGCGCGAGGCCGTGGTCGAGGAGGTCGCGGAGAAGCACGGCCGCACCCCTGCACAGGTCGTGCTGCGGTGGCACGTGCAGAACGGGCTCGTCGCGATCCCGAAGTCGGCCGATCCCGAGCGCATGGCGCAGAACCTCGCCGTCTTCGACTTCGAGCTCGACCCGGGCGACGTCGCCAAGCTCGACACGCTCGACGCCGGTCCCGACGCGGGCGTCGACTCGGACGTCGACGGCCACTAGGCGAGTTGAGTAGGGCCCGCTAGGGCACGTATCGAAACCGGTACGGCACCCGGTTTCGATACAGGCGCTAGAGCGCCTTACTCAACCAGCGTCGAGGGCGGCCCGCACGTAGTCGAGGGCCGCATCGGGCAGGATGCCGAGCTCGCGGGCCCGCGCCGCATACTGGCTCGCGGCGAGCTGCAGGGTGGACTCGGCGGTGTCCTCCCGCGCACTCACGACGGTGCCGTTGCGTCCCCGGGTCTCGAGGAAGCCGTCCTGTTCCAGCAGCCGGTAGACGCGGGCGGCGGTGTACGGCGCGACGCCCAGCTCGGCCGCGAGCGCCCGCACGGGCGGCAGCTTCGTGCCGACGATGAGCTCGCCGCTCGCGACCTGCTCGATGATCTGGGTGCGCAGCTGCTCGTAGAGGGTGACTTTGGACTCGTGGTCGACGGTGAAGGGCATCAGTCGTGCGTCCGGTGGATGAGTCGCGAGAGCACGATGGCGCTGCGGGTGTGGTCGACGTTGGGGGCGAGGCGCACCTTCTCGAGCGCGACCTCGAGCGAGGCGATGTCGCGGGAGCGCATGTGCACGATCGCGTCGGCCGAGCCGGTGACGGTGCCGGCGTCCACCACCTCGGGCACGCCGGAGAGGATGCGCTTGAGCTCCTCCGGTGCGACGGTGCCGCGGCAGAACAGCTCGACGTACGCCTCGGTCGCGAGGCCGTCGACGTTCGGGTCGACCTGGATCGTGAACCCGCGGATCACCCCTTCCGCGACCAGCCGGTCGACGCGGCGCTTGACGGCGGACGCGGAGAGTCCGATCACCTCGCCGATGTCCCCGTAGCCCGCCCGGGCATTGAGGCGCAACAGGTCGATGATGCCGTAGTCGAGATTGTCCATCCCGCGAGCTTATGGGGGTTTCGTGTGCAGGGCCATGGTTTTGCGCACGTTTAGTGCGCCCCACGCCCCAACAGTGCGGATAGGTGCGTGTGACACTGGGAGTATGACGATGACTGACCCCTCGCCGGCCGCGCCCGCACGTACCGCCACGAAGCGCACTGTGCTCATGTGCCGCCCCGAGCACTTCACCGTGAGCTACCGCATCAACCCGTGGATGCACCCCGAAGACCCCACCGACACGTCCCTGGCGGTGCGCCAGTGGGAGACCCTGTACGCCAAGTACCTCGAGCTGGGCTACGAGGTGCACCTCATCGAGGGCCTCCCCGGCCTGCCCGACATGGTCTACGCCGCGAACGGCGGCTACGTGCTCGACGGCATCGCCTACGGCGCCCTCTTCGAGTACCCGGAGCGCCAGCCCGAAGGCCCCGCGTACATGGACTGGTTCCGCGAGAACGGCTTCGACGTGCGCGTGCCTGTCGCCACCAACGAGGGCGAGGGCGACATGCTCCTCGTCGGCGACACGATCTACGCGGGCACCGGCTTCCGCACCGATGTCGCGAGCCACGACGAGCTCCGCGAGATCTACGGCCGCGAGGTCGTCACCCTGCACCTCACCAACCCGAGCTTCTACCACCTCGACACCGCGTTCGCCGTGCTCGACTCCAACGGCGGCCCCGACAGCGTCGCGTACCTGCCCAAGGCGTTCAGCCCCGAGTCGCTCGCGATACTCCAGGAGCGGTTCCCGGATGCCGTGCTCGTGAACGACGAAGACGCGGCCGTGCTCGGCCTCAACAGCTTCTCCGACGGCAAGAACGTCATCATCGCGTCGCGCGCCGTGGACTTCGAGCGCCAGCTGCGCGAGCGCGGGTTCACCCCGCACGGGCTCGACCTGTCTGAGCTGCTGCTCGGCGGCGGGGGAGTGAAGTGCTGCACGCTGGAGCTGCGCCGATGACCGGGGTCGCCACGGCAGAGGCGTACGTCGCGCACAACTACCACCCGCTCGACGTCGTCGTCGAGAGCGGCGAGGGCGCGTGGGTGACGGACGTGACCGGGCGGCGCTACCTGGACTGCCTCGCGGCGTACTCGGCCGTGAACTTCGGCCACGGGCATCCCGATCTCGTAGCCGCCGCCAAGGCGCAGCTCGACCGCATCACGCTGACCAGCCGTGCGTTCCACAACGACCGGCTCGGGCCGTTCGCCGAGGCGCTCGCCAAGCTCGCCGGCAAAGACATGGTGCTGCCGATGAACACGGGCGCCGAGGCCGTGGAGTCTGCGATCAAGGTAGCGCGCGCGTGGGGCTACCGCGTGAAGGGGGTACCGGCGGGCAAGGCCACGATCATCGTCGCGGACGGCAACTTCCACGGCCGCACGACCACGATCATCAGCTTCTCGAACGACGAGCAGGCCCGTGCCGACTTCGGCCCGTTCACGCCCGGCTTCGTGAGCGTGCCGTACGGCGACGCGGCGGCGCTCGAGGCCGCCATCGACGAGAACACCGTCGCGGTGCTCCTCGAGCCGATCCAGGGCGAGGCCGGCATCATCGTGCCGCCCGCGGACTACCTCCCCGCCGTGCGGTCGCTGACGAACAAGCACAACGTGCTCTTCATCGCCGACGAGATCCAGTCCGGCCTGGGTCGCACCGGGTCGACCTTCGCCTGCGATCTCCTGGGTGTCGTGCCCGACCTTTACCTGCTCGGCAAGGCTCTCGGCGGCGGCATCGTCCCGGTCAGCGCTGTCGTGGGCAACAGCGACATCCTCGGCGTGCTCCGGCCCGGGGAGCACGGCTCGACCTTCGGCGGCAACCCGCTCGCGTCGGCGGTCGGGCTCGCCGTGGTCGAGCTGCTCGCCACCGGCGAGATGCAGGAACGGGCCCGGATGCTCGGCGAGCGGTTGCAGGCCAGCCTCCGGCTGCTCATCGGGCACGGCGTGGTGGCCGTGCGCGGCGCAGGGCTGTGGGCGGGAGTCGACATCGACCCCGCTCTCGCGACCGGTCGGCGGGTGTGCGAGCTGCTGGCGGAGCGCGGGGTGCTCGCGAAGGACACCCACGGCTCCACCATCCGCCTCGCCCCGCCGATCGTGGTCGCGCCGGAAGACCTGGACTGGGCCGTCGACCAGCTCGAGGCGGTGCTGCAGGAGCTCGGCGCCAAGTAGATTCGGAGCCATGACCGCGCTCCCGGAACCCGACAACACTCCGCTCACGGGCGGGCCCGCGCTGCGCTGGGGCGTTCTCGCGCCCGGCACCATCGCGGGGCAGTGGGTCGGCACGCTGCACGCCAACACCGACCAGCGGGTCGCGGCCGTGGCATCCCGCTCACTGCCCAGGGCCGAGGAGTTCGCGGCCAGGCACGGTATCGAGCGCGCGTACGGCAGCTACGAGCAGCTCGTGGCGGATCCCGGTGTCGACGCCGTCTATGTCGCAGCGCCGCACAGCGAGCACCTCGCCCTCGGGCTGCTCGCGATCGCGGCGGGCAAGCACGTGCTGATCGAGAAGCCGATCGGCGTGAGCGCCGCTCAGGCGCTCGAACTGCAGGCCGCGGCGAAGGCGGCCGGCGTGCTGGTGATGGAGGCGATGTGGTCGCGCTACCTGCCGCAGACGACGGTCGTCGCCCGACTGCTGGCGGACGGCGCGCTCGGGAATGTGCTCACCGTGACTGCAGACTTCGGCGCGGTGTTCGAGTTCGACCCGAACGGCCGCGGGTTCGACCCGGCTCTCGGCGGCGGCGCGCTGCTCGACCTGGGCGTGTACCCGGCGTGGTTCGCCCACTTCGTACTCGGCGCGCCCGAGCGGGTCACCGCGACCGGGACGCTCACCGTCACGGGCGTTGACGAGCAGTCGGCGGTGGTCCTCGACTACGCGTCGCGCGCGCAGGCGGTCATCACCACCAGCCTCGTGGTCGAGACCCCGCGCACGGCGGCGGTCAGCGGCACGGAGGCGCGCCTCGAGTTCGCGGGTCCGTTCTTCGCCCCGAGCAACTTCGCCCTCGTGCGCGGCGGCGAGCGCATCCCGTACGTCGACCGCACCGGGTTCACCTGGGGGGAGGGGCTCTGCTACCAGGCCGCCGCCTTGGCGACGTACGCCGCCGAGGGCCGGCTGGACTCGCCGCTGCACTCGATGGACGACACGATCGCCGTGCTGGCGGTGCTCGACTCGGCGCGCTCGCAGCTGGGCGCACTGTGACCGATCTCGACGCCGACGATCCGCTCGCGCGGTACCGCGGACTCTTCGTCGAGGCGCCCGGCGTCGGCGCCTACCTCGACGGCAACTCGCTGGGCCGGCCGCTGACGGCGTCCGTCGAGCGGATCGGCACCTTCCTGAGAGACGAGTGGGGCGGGCGCCTGATCCGCGGCTGGGACGAGGGATGGCTCGACCTCCCGCTGCACATCGGCGACGAGCTCGGTCGGGCCGCCCTCGGCGCCGCCCCCGGGCAGGTCGCCATCGGGGACTCGACGACCGTGCTGCTCTACAAGCTCGTGCGCGCCGCCCTCGACGCGCGGCCCGGGCGCACCGAGATCGTCATCGACCGCGACAACTTCCCCACCGACCGCTACGTGGTCGAGGGCATCGCGGCCGACCGCGGCCTCACCGTCCGCTGGGTCGACACGGATGCCACGGCCGGAGTCACCCCGGACCTGGTCGCCATGCGCGTCGGGCCTAACACCGCGCTCACCCTGTTCAGCTCGGTGGCCTATCGCTCCGGCTACATCGCGGACGTGGAGCGCATCACGGCGATCGCCCACGCCGCCGGCGCCCTCGCACTGTGGGACCTCTCGCACTCCGCCGGGGTCGTGCCGACGTCGCTCGACGCGTGGGGAGTCGACCTCGCGACCGGCTGCGGCTACAAGTACCTGAACGGGGGGCCGGGCGCCCCGGCATTCCTCTATGTGCGACAGGAGCTGCAGGAGCACATCCGCCAGCCGATACAGGGGTGGCTGGGCAGTCGAGCGCCGTTCGAGATGGGCCAGGGCTACACGCCAGCGGCGGGCATCCGGGGCATGCTCAGCGGTACTCCGCCGATTGTGGGCATGCTCGCCATGCAGGACATGATCGCGCTCATCGACTCCGTCGGCCTGGACGCGGTGCGCGCGAAGTCGGTCGCCCTCACGGAGTACGCGATCGCGCTCTGCGACGAGCTGCTGCCGGATGCCCGGCTCGCGAGTCCGCGCGACTCCGCCCGCCGCGGCGGCCATGTGACCATCGACCACCCGCGCTTCGCCGAGCTCATGCCCGTGCTGTGGGAGCGCGGGGTGATCCCCGACTTCCGCCGGCCCAACGGCATCCGGCTCGGGATGTCGCCGCTCTCCACCTCGTTCGCCGAGGTCGAGCTGGCCGTCCGCACGATCGCGGAGCTGCTCGGCTAGCGTTGCTCGCATGAAGGCGATCCGCACGCGCGTGAGGGCGCGGGACATCACCGAGAACCACAGGGTGTCGAGCCCGCTCGAGCTGCTGTTCGACCTGACCTTCGTCGTCGCGGTCAGCTCCCTCGTCGCCCAGCTCGCCCACAAGGTGGCGGAGGGCGACGCGGCCTCCACCATCGGCCCGTTCCTCATGGTCTTCTTCGCGATCTGGTGGGCGTGGAACCAGTTCACCTGGCTCGCGAGCGCCTACGACAACGACGACGTGCTGTATCGCGTGTTCACGATGGTGCAGATGGGCGGGGTGCTCGTGCTCGCGGCCGGTGTGCCGGCGGCCTTCACCAGCGGCGACTTCGGCGCCATCACTCTGGGGTACCTCATCATGCGGCTCGGACTCCTGGGCACGCTCATCCGGGCGATGATCGAAGACCCGGAGTCGCGGCCGAGCTCGCAGCGGTACGTCATCGGCATCACCGTCGTCCAGATCGGATGGCTCGCGCGACTGTTCTTCCTGCCCGCCGAGTGGCTCGTACCGGGCTTCGTCGTGCTCGCGGTCGCCGAACTCCTCGTCTCGCCCTGGGCGGACCGAGCCCTTCCCCTCGCCTGGCACCCGCACCACATCGCGGAGCGGTACGGGCTGTTCGCGATCATCCTGCTCGGCGAGAGCGTGCTCGCCGTGACGATCGCGGTGCAGGAGAGCCTCGCCGACGGGGTGAGCATGCCGCTCGTGATCGTCGCCGTGTCGGGGCTCGTGCTGCTGTTCACGCTGTGGTGGCTGTACTTCTCCGAGCCCGCTGCGGAGGGGCTGGTGAGCCGTCGCGACCGCTCGTACATCTGGGGCTACGGCCACTACGGCATCTACGCGGCGCTCGCGGCGATCGGCGCCGGGCTCGAGATCGGCGTGAAGGTGGTCACGCACCACGCCGAGGTCGGCGAGGTGGTCGGCGGGTACGCCCTCGCGATCCCGCTCGCGCTGTACCTGCTGCTGCTCTGGCTGCTGCACGCTCCGCTCGGGCCGGTGTCGATCCCGCCCGTCGCGACGGTGATCGCGGTGGTCGGCATCCTCGTCGCACCGCTTACCGCCGCCGGGATCGGCATCCTGGGGTCGTTCGTTCTCATGACCGCGATCACGGTGGCGCTGCTCGTGGTCGCGCTGGTCGCCGCGCACCGTCCTAGGCTGCAGTCATGACGCTCGACCAGGCGCTCCTCGACCGCATCCGCTCCCGCGCCGCGGGCTACGACCGCGACAACGCGTTCTTCACCGAAGACCTCGACGAGCTGAGGGCGGCCGGATACCTCGCCCCCCGCTCCCTCGCCGAGACCGCCCGCGACCAGCGCCTGCTCGCGGCCTACGCTCCCGCCACGGCGCTCGCCGTCAACATGCACCTGGTCTGGGTGGGCGTGGCCCGAGTGCTGCACGACCGGGGCGACGTCTCGCTCGACTGGGTGCTCGACGAGGCGGCCGCGGGCGAGCTGTTCGCGTTCGGCAACAGCGAGCAGGGCAACGACCTCGTGCTGTGGGACTCGCTGACCACCGCAGAGCCCGTGCCCGAGGGGTGGGCCTTCACCGGCACCAAGATCTTCACCTCCCTCGCCCCGGCCTGGACCCGCCTCGGCATCTTCGGCAGGCACGGCGACCAGCTCGTGCACGGCTTCATCACCCGCGACACCCCCGGTTGGCACTCCCTCGACGACTGGGACACGCTCGGCATGCGCGCCACCCAGTCCCACACGACGGTGCTCGAAGGGGCCGTCGTGCCCACGGCCCGCGTGGCGCGCATCCTGCCGGTCGGTCCCAGTGCCGACCCCTTCGTCTTCGGGATCTTCTCCAACTTCCTCCTGCTCATCGGCTCGGTCTACGCCGGCATCGCCGACCGCGCGCTCGAGCTCGCGGTGGAGGCGGTCAATCGGCGCACGTCGCTGAAGACGGGCAAGACCTACGCACAGGATGCTGACTTCCGCTGGCGCATCGCCGATGCAGCCCTGGCGCTCGACGCCATCGCGCCGCAGCTCTCGTCGCTGGCCGCAGACGTCGACAACCTCGTCGACCACGGCGCGGACTGGTTCCGCTACCTCACCGGCGCCAAGCACCGTGCCACCGAGACGGCCCGCTACGTCGTCGACCAGGCGATGCGCTCGGCCGGTGGCGGCGGCTACCGTTCCGGCTCGGAGCTAGCGCGCCTGCAGCGCGACGTGCTCGCGGGCATCTACCACCCGAGCGACACCGAGTCGATCCACTCGACGGTCGCCGCCAACCTGCTCGGCCCCCTCGCGGGTTGAGTAAGGCGCTCTGGCGCCTGTATCGAAACCTCGGTCGCCCGCGAGCAGCAGCCGGGCATCCCCGACGCGGCGTTCCGAGGGGTGGTGCGTCACGAGCACCACGATGCGGTCGGCGAGCTCGGCGCGCAGGTTCGCCATGAGCCGGTCGGCATTGGCCGCGTCGAGGTGGGCGGTCGGCTCGTCGAGCAGCACGATCTCGGCGCGGGTGAGCAGCGTGCGCGCGACCGCGAGGCGTTGGCGCTCACCGCCCGAGAGGTGCGAGCCGCCGGGGCCCACTCGCTCGTCGAGGTCGAACGGGAGCGCCGTTACGTCGAGCACGTGCCGCAGCTCCTCGTCGGTGGGGCGGTCGTCGTGGCCGCGGGCGAGCAGCAGGTTGCCGCGGATCGTCGAGTCGAACAGGTGCCCCTCCTGCGGGCACCACGCCATGCGGGTGCGGTCGGCGCCGGTGATAGTCCCGGATGCCGCGGGCAGGAACCCCATGAGCGTCGCGAGCAGCGTCGACTTCCCGGAGCCCGACGGCCCCTCGACCACGATCCACTCCCCGGGCCGAGCGGTCGCCGTGAGCGGGCCGAACGGCTCCGTGCCGGGCCAGGCGACGGTGAGTGCGTCGAGCTCGAGGGGTGCGCTCGCTGAGGCTCTCGAAGCGCTTGAGCTGGAGGACCCGCGCCCTTCGAGAGCCTCAGGGAGCGTGACCGCCCCGACCTTCGCGAGCGCGGCCCGCAGTGCCGGCCACTGCTGAACGGCGTCCACGGTCGCGAGCATCGGGTCGACCAGTGCGAGCGGCAGCAGCACGAGGATCGCGAGCACGGGCCCCGCGACCGGCGGGGTCGTGAGCATGAGCATGGCGCCGACGGTTCCGGCGAGAACGGCGACGGCGTGGCCGAGGCCCAGCGCAAGGGCTCCTCGCCGCGACTGCAGCCCGGCAGCGGCGTCGAGGCCATCGAGCTGTTCGAGCATCCGGGGCGCAATGCCGTTCGCGCGCAGGTCGTCCACAGCGGCCAGTGCCGACGTGAAGCGGCGCAGTACCGCCGACTGCGCCGCGGCCACGCGCGTGCTCGCCGCTCGGTCGGCGAGGAGTGCGACCGCGGGCGCGGCAACAAGCCCGACGAGCAGGATGCCGACGAGCAGAGGCAGAGCCGCCGGGTGCAGCAGCGCCACCGCGACCAGCGCTGCCGCCGCGGTCACGCCCGCTGCCGCCGGCGGCAGGATCACGCGCGGCACCAGGTCGCGCACCCGGTCCGCCGCGCCCACGAGGTAGTCGAGCGCGACCGCCCCGGTAGCGAGCGAACGGGACGCGACACCGCGCTGGGCGAGGCCCGCCCACAGCCGCATGCGCAGCCCTGTCACCGCGCTCAGCACGCCGTCGTGCGTGACGAGCCGCTCGGCGTACCGGAGCCCGGCGCGGCCGAGGCCGAAGAACCGCACGCCCACGATCGCGACCGTAAGGTACATGATGGGCGGCTGCTCGCTCGCCCGCACCACGAGCCATCCGGAGAGCGCCGTGAGCGTGACCGCGAATAGTGTCGCGCCCGCCCCGAGCCCCACGGCTGCCGCCAGCCGCGCCGCCCCCCGCCACGGCCCCCGCCCAAAATGCAGGAGAAACGCGCGCAACTCGCCCAGTTGAGCGCTTAACAGGGCGCCTTCGGCCGAGATCTCCTGCGTTTTCGGCGGCAGCTCGGCGGGCGGGAGCACTGGGGCCTCCTCCGCGACCGAGCGCGCCCCGCCCTGGGCGCCGAGGAGCACGCGGCGGTCGGCGAGCCGCGTCATCCCGGTCTCGTGCGAGGCGAAGACGATCGTGACCGTGCCGCGCAGGCCGTCGATCGCGCGCTCGACCAGGCGCGCGTGCGCGGGGTCGAGGTGCGCGGTCGGCTCGTCGAGCAGGAGCAGGTCGGCGCCGGCCGCGACCCGGGCAAGGCCGCGGGCGACGGCGAGGCGCCGCAGCTCGCCGGGGCTCAGGCGCTGGGGGTCGGCGTCGGCGAGGTGCTCGAGCCCGAGCCGCTCAAGCACGCCCGCGGCATCGCCGTAGAGCTCGACCTCGTGGCGCACAGTGTCCGCGACGACCGCCGGATGCTGCGGCACCCAGGCCACGCGGTCGGGGTCGATGCCGGTGACCATGCCGCGGTCCGGAGCGATCACGCCCGCGAGCACACCCAGCACCGTCGACTTGCCCGCGCCGGAGGGCCCCTCGAGCGACACCACAGTCCCCCGGTCGAGCACGAGGTCGAACCCTTCGACAACCGCCCGGTCGTACCGGACGACGAGGTCTTCCACATGGATCCGCGCGCCCGGCACCCGGCGCTCGGCCGCCGGCTCGGGCAGCTCGCGCACTCGCCGCAGCGCCGCGAGCCCGTCCTGAGAGGCATGGAACGCCGAACCGAGCTCCCGGAACGGCGCGAAGCACTCGGGCGCGAGCACGAGCGCGAGCAGCCCGACCTCGAGCGGGAGGTCGCCGTTCACGAGCCGCAGCCCGACGAACACGGCCACGACCGCCACCGAGAGCGTCGAGATCAGCTCCAACACGAGCGACGAGAGGAATGCGCTGCGCAGCGTCGTCATCGTGGTTGCCCGGTGCTTCTCCGACACGGCGCGCAGCGCGGCCGACTGCTCCTCGACCCGTCCGAGCCCGACGAGAACGGGCAGCCCGCGGGCGAGCTCGACCAGGTGGTCGGAGAGTCGTTGCAGAGCTGCGGATGCCGCATCCGCCCGCTCCTTCGTATGCATGCCGACGAGCGCCATGAACACGGGGACGAGAGGCACGGTCACGACGATGATGAGGGCGCTCACCCAGTCGGCGAAGAGGATCCGCGCGCCGATCAGCAGCGGCACGGTGGCCGCGGTCACTACCGCCGGGATGACCGAGCGGTAGTAGCCGTCGAGCTCGTCGAGCCCGACCGTGGCCGTCACCGCGGCGCCTCCGCCGTGCACCCCGCCGGCGAGCAGTCGCTCCGCGGCCCGGTGGCGCAACTGCTGCTTGCGCGCGATCGCCGAGCGGGCCGCGTACACAGGGGTTGCCCATGTCACCGCGGCGCGCAGCAGCCCCGAGGCGAGGCCGAGGAGGAGGGCATCCCGCAGCCCACCACCGGCGATGCCCGCCACGATGCCCGACGCGACCGCTTGCGCGATGCCGACGAGCCCCGCCGCCTTGAGGGCCGCGAGCAGCCCGAAGACGAAGAGCGTGCGCGGCGAGGCGTCGAGCTTCATCGTCGGCCCGCCTCCGTCACCTCAGCACCGCCGGTTCCACGACGTGCGCCTCCGGAAGGTGCTGCACCCCGAGCCGACGGCGGAACACCCAGTACGTCCAGCCCTGGTACAGCAGCACGAGCGGAAGGCCGATCAGCGCGACCACGCTCATGACGCCCAGGGTGTAGCCGCCGCTCGCGGCGTTGTCGATGGTGAGGTCGAAGGCGCTGTCGAGGGTCGAGGGCAGAACCACCGGGTAGACGGCGGCGAAGATCGAGGCGGCGCCCAGCACGAGGAACAGCGAGAGGCCGAGGAACGCCCGCCCCTCGCGCCCCTTCCGCGCCGAGAGCCAGGCGAAGGCGACCGCGACCGCGGCGAGCACGACGAGCGCCCAGGTCAGGAGCGACCCGCTCTGGACCTGGATGACGAGCACCCACGCGACGATCGGCAGCAGTGCCAGCGGGGCCCACCGCACCAGGAAGCGCCCGGAGCGCTCGCGCACCTCGCCGAGCGTCT
>Ga0247742_10001480_pt1 | contig 16324 bp, 8 predicted proteins | sample UWRJL208509C2_FD_180944 | JGI IMG/M metagenome (GOLD analysis project Ga0247742, IMG submission 180944) | Plant litter microbial communities from Arlington Agricultural Research Station in Wisconsin, United States - UWRJ-L208-509C-2 | ecosystem: Environmental > Terrestrial > Plant litter >...
AGCAAGACTCGACTGGGGTTATTGCGACCGAGTCCGCCGTCGATGTAAGGTTGCGCTCGCCCAATTTCGATGTGCTTGAACAAGGTTGGCGCTGCCAATGTTGCTCGAGTGGCCTCCCAAATCTTGCAATTCGAATGTGGTTCACGGGACTCATAGCTCCTAAAAAGAACTGGAATATTGGCGTCCATGTTATAGGCGTTCATGGCGCAAACAAAGCTGTAGAATAATTAAATTCAAACCAGAATAATTCAAAAATGACTGTTAAACTCACGTTCGGCAACGTGTAGTTTCATCGCGCTCCAATAATAGAGCTTCAGAATTACCAGTTGCATCCCTTACCACTGCTTTCATTGCTTTTTCAAGTCTTGTCGCTTTAAACTTTCCTTCTCCTTGCCATCGCTTTGGGTGAGAGAAGACGTGTTTCGCCAAGATGTCTACATCCATCCGAAGTCGCCCAAGCATTAGGGCGATTATACTGTAATATTGAAATCAGCTGCAGTACGCGATATTCAAACCATGCAACGCACCCTCCAGTGTTGGTACCGCCGATTAGATCAAAGAAATCGCACGGCTTGGGCAGACAAGTCAGAGGCGGTTTGCCATCCTGCTTTCGTGTTGCGTTCTCGTCGGCCATGATCCTGTGCATGACCTGTTTGATTATGAGCAGCTCTGAAAGCCCACGAATGCCGCCGCCGTCTGTCCAGAATGTTACAAGTTAGAGACAATGTAAGTAAGAGACTGAGATACCCACCGAGTGAAAGTAGCTTGACTGGTTCTTTTCCGCTAGAGAAACTTGAATCCATGGTCAAAGGTATTGAGTTCGAGAGCCACTGGCGCTGAGCTTTCGGTTTACCCACGAAAGAAAGCCAATCCTTTGTCGGATGTAGCACAAATATGCGGGAGGGGCAGGCGATGTACTATAGATTGTGGAGCGGGTGGTGGAGGGCGTTTGGAAAATCAGAGGAGAAGCTGAGAAGTCTAAACTTACCGCCATGTGGCTCAAAGGTCATCCAGTAGGAAAACATCGACTTGGATTTCCTCAAAACTGACCATAGCCGAGGTCTTCGGGAATTCTGAGGGCGAGGTTCTTGCGTCCAAGTACTGATAGAAATGCAATGACCGGAGCAGTAGCCAAGTTTATACTTTGAAAGAACTTTGACATGCGTTTAGAGTTGACCTATTCGTCTATCACCCATGGCTTCCTTCATTACCACATCCTATCGATATTCATTCCAGGCCTTTCTCAGATATGAAAGACCGGGATTCGCCATGGAAGATGACTGGGAGAAGCTTTGCGCGCTGATGTATATGTTGATGAAGATTCAGAAGGCACAGACCGTGATAGCGGAATATAGGATTCCGGTTAGACATGGGAGGGTCATGAATCTGGTGGAGGGCATAAAGCTCGAAGTCTCGATGCGCGCAGAGTCCAGAAACAGCTCAAGAGACATGCACCCTAGATCATGAGAACCCGCAGGCAAACCGAAGGGTGATTCTGGGAAAGTGTATGCTCGTACGTGAGCACACCTCGGCGCTCAAGAGACGTTCAAAGACATAGAGATGTTATCGGTCACATTTTTGAGGCTTGTATGGGTTACAGGGCAAGAACAATGGTCCAATTTAGATGCTGCTTGACGTGAGGCGGAGTCTGGCAGACGCCGAATCGGCAACTTCCGTTCTCAACGATGTTCACGGACTTGACGACTCAATTTTGTTATTACATCTCTTTTTAGTAGCGCTGATCCACTCTTACTTCGACGATAATTTTTTTTCCAGGGGAATGGCCGGTCTTCTCACTTCAATCGGTTTTGGTTGGATTTGTATTGCCAGTGTTGGTGACTTTAATGGGGGCCTAGCGTTACTCGTGGCTTTTGGAACGAAAAGCGCCTTACAAGAGAGACATTGTCATCTTGTGATTTTTGTCCATCCGTGGCGATCCGGACAGCTCATTATCACCTTCGCCTACTAGTAAAGGGACTACCTTCGGGGGGCTATGGTTGCATTACAACAACCTTTCGAAAATTACTTACAAACTGCTTGAAGATCTTTCATGGGGCTTCGCATCGTCATTCACAGAAAACGAAATATCTCAGTCATAAAAAATTTGGCACTGGTCTACACTTTGTCAGCGAATACTACTGTTTCGGATAGTCGAGATTCAGAGGCTAGGGTCAATTTTTATACTATCTAAGTTTTTCCATTTCTTCCAGAAATGCTCACCTCTATTTTAGTGTCATAGTGGAGGTTAATACCTCGCATAGCTGCAATCAGCAGCTCAACTCCGAACTCGAGATTCAAGCGCTCAGCGCTCAGGCTGCGCCTACAAGCCCAATGTACTGCATCGGCGAGTAAAAAATCGCGCCTGTTTCAAATAATTACTCAAACATCTCCAGTCATAACCAACTCAGTGTCGCTTCCTGGCAACGCAATCGGAGTACCTCCTCAGTAAAATTTTCTATATTTTACTTGGTTTTACGGAGGAAATACTTTACGACCTCAACTTCTCAGGCTAAAGTCAAACGCGAGGCTCATTTAGTCGTCCCCATCTTCGAATGTGGTCACGAATATACTTTTTGCGATCAAGTCCGTTAGTATCCTATATCTGGCCAGCGGTACCTCTGCTCTGGTTTTCGCTCGTCAATATACTAGGCCGTTGGGTGAGATCCCGTTGCTAAATCCCGGGCGGTGTTGGTTGGGAAGGGGATCTGCTTGCGGGAGTGGCTGTTGAGGTTGGTACTTGATGTCTCGGAGGAAGAACATACGGCTAGAGCCATTCCCGTCCTCATATAGGACGCTAATTTATTTTCCCTCTTACCCACATATACGGCTTCTTCAGAGAAATTTCATACCGGATCCATGTTAATATGCTCGTAAGCAGGCCTCTCTGATAAAGATGGCAGAATTCAGGATTCGATAGGGTGGTTCAGTGCCTCCTTACTGTACAGAGTGGGGTATCAAGCCAGTTCATATATCACGTAAATGCCTACACTGGGCCACTGGTGGTGCACATATTAGTAGCAGCAATGAATCGAGGTCGAATCTCTCAAGAGTAAATTTAGAATGGTGTGACTTGGGTGTTATAAAGGTCCTGTCTATTATTTCTGTACTCAAATTTATGTCGAATGACATGGAGATCGATTTAAGGCTGACGAGCAATAGATCTACTCGCTCGAGAGACGCCACGAGAATATTCAAGTCCCTTGTATACCTAAGGACCCAAAATTATGATGCGAGAAGAAATTGTGGATAGAGGGAGAAAACGTGTATCTCACTAAGGTCATCCTATACGTAGTTTGTAAATTCTATGTAACGACGCTTATTTTATCGAGCGACGAGCGCCGATCACTTCACTGTGCCGAGCACAGCCATGCCGTGTGCCGACAAGGGGTATGAAATCACATTTAGTTATTTACTGAGATTCGCTAAGCCTAGAGAAGACACACATGCTTTGAATATCAAGGTATTAAGAGTAGCAGAAATAGCATCTACTAGCGCCATTTAACTGTGTAGGTAGTGAAGAGACGTTCTAACTTTGTTCTAACTTGTCTAAACTTGAATCCGGCACGGCCTGATGGGCAATTTCCGAATACAGACCATGCACGACGCGCCACCGACTCTTGCACGACCTCCCGAACATTGACAACGCTCGTCTACTCTCCTGATCCTCAAAAGTCTCCTGGATGCGACCATTCATACGCGGCGCCCCTCAAGGCTCTGGCACGACATCTCTACTCAAACGTGGCTGATGGTACTTTTGCCTGCCAATACCCGAGCGGTGAGGTTCGTCACTGCCGCTCCGCCTCGCGAATCTTCGTACCGTCGTTACCCAGCAGCCCAGGCACACTAAATCAATGAGGCACGATCCCTACTGCGTGCAGCTCGCAACCTACTCCATCCGCCTGCCAACATCGCGGCCCTAGCCTTCGTCCCAGCTATGCGCGTTTTCGGAGAGATTGGGCTTCAATTATTCAATAACCATTTCTCAACATTTGTGGATGTTGTCTACTTGTCGCTGGAGGATCAAGGCTGCTTATCGGTCCAGTGAGTCATGTTTTCCCAAATTCGAAAGTTTGCATTTTGTTCAATTCTTGGTCGTTGATTAACTTACTTTGTAGACCATAGATGTCTTTCGCTTCCTAACAGGTCTTAACTCCACACTCCATGTGCAGGAACGGGCCAAAGTTAAAAAATGAGATATAATTGCTCAAGGGAGAATGTGGTATCAGCGCTGTTAAACGTTCCTGGTATGTTCCATACACACCTCGTCAAGCCACTTCATGACATCTAACACGCAAATTCAGATTTAGATCGTGTCTCTCGTCTCGTCGTTTCTCGTATATGCGCATGGTTTCAGACGACCCCATGCCTAATTTCCTCTGCCCGAGGTCCGCTCTACTAGTCTCCTTTACAGACCTTAGGATCAACAAATGACAGTCGATTTGATGATAATATAAGCCGCTCCACTGCGTTTCATAACACGCCTTGCCAGCTTCAACAACCTTCACGGCGATTCCTATTTTCCGCGATCATTGCTTCGAGACCCTCTGCATCATCCAAGCGGCCCAGGTCCCTATATGTGGCTGCGAGGCTCGACATGCTTTTGAGAGTGTCAGGATGGTCGTCCCCTAATATCCGCTTCATCTTTCCCATCGTCTCAACACCGAGCACCTCGGCGTCCTTCAAGCGGCCTTGGTCCCTGTAGGTGTTGGCAAGATTGGCCATGTTTTCGAGGGTCCGAGGATGGTCATCTCCAAGCACCTGCTTTGTCTTCTCCATTGTCGCCACCTGAAGAACCTCTGCATCGTTCCAGCGGCCCTCCTTCCAGTATGTGACTGCCAGGTTCGACATAACCCTCAGAGTATCAGGATGGTCATCACCCAAAAGTCGTTTTCTCTTGTCCAAAACCAATAGCTCGAGCGCTTCCGCATCCTCTAAGCGCCCTTGCTCCCTGTGCGTAGAAGCAAGGTTGCCCATGACTGTCAGGGTATCCGGATGGTCCTCTCCCTGCAACCGCTTCATCTTCTCTATTACCACCAATTGCAGCGCCTCTGCATCGTCTAAGCGGCCCCGGTTCCTATATGTATAAGCAAGACCTCCCATGGCTATGAGGGTATCAGGATGGTCCTCTCCCAGCAACCGCCTCCTCTTATCCATGACCACCACCTGGAGCGCCTCTGCCTCCTTCCAGCGACCTTGGTACAAGTACGTGAGGGCAAGATTCCCCATGGTTATGAGGGTGTCTAGATGTTCATCTCCCAGTACCAACTTTCTCTTTTCCAACACCACAAGGTGAAGTGCCTCCGCGTCACTCCAGCGGCCCTGATACCAGTATATGCGGGCAAGATACCCCATGCTCCCGAAGGTGTCAGGATGGTCATCTCCAAGCAGCAACTTTTTCTTTTCCAGCACTACAAGGTGGAGCGCCTCCGCCTCACCCCAGCGACCCTGCTGCCTGTACGTGCCAGCAAGATTTTCCATACTTGTGAGGGTATCAGGATGGTCATCTCCCAGCACACGCATCAGCAAAAATGCGCACTGAAGGCCATGCCATGCATTGGCATCTATAGGCCATACTATCACGGTATTCAAGACCTAGATGGTATTCACCACCAGGCAATAAACGGGACGGATTTATCGCAATGGTGAGTTTCATGGAAATGGTTTGTCGCTTGGCAATGGCCCATCTCATTACCTTAACCAGCTCCATTATCATGATCTCGTCGTATGCAATGTCTTTTGATGCCATTCCTTTGGTCATGCAGCTAGACTTTGGATTCTCTTATAGCTTTCAATTTTCCGTCCATATCACACGTTAAAATGGGCATTTCTTCTTTTGATTGAATGTATTTTACTCTACCAATGTCTTATCTATCTAGTCCAGGACAGAGGACACTTACCTGGTGACCAGCGTTCGCAACTTGAACACATGAGCTCGACGTCGGGCGTATAAAGAGATCTAGGATATAAATATGTCAGCTAGGTTGATAACATAAGTAGTAAGGAGCTCACCAATGCTCTGCCTTTCCGATTGAAAACCCCATCTTCTCAGACTGGGATTGTCGTCGACCTTTATCAATCACCCCTGCCTGCCAGTGTCCAACAGGGAACGAATATGCTACTCACTAAGAAAAACTGGAGCGGCGAATTGAGGCCTCCACGAGTCACTGTATGCGCATATAACGCACGAAGGATTCACGAACTCACTGGTTTCATCCAACCCTCAGCTGCTGCGGAGACCATTCAGTCGCAGTTCATAGCGGGTTCAGTGCGAAGATCGCAAGAAGATGCACAGAGGGATCGCATTTCTGGGCATTGGGATGCGCCAGGATGGTGGGGGAAGGAAGGAAAAGTGGAGGCGAGAAGGTTAGCAAGTGTCAGCGACTTATATCTTCGGTAATTTCCGATGATGTGCACAGACCATTCACGCGACGCGTTGAAGCACGTGAGTAACTTAGGCCTTCAACGTTCAACACTCGTATCTAAAATTCTAAATTACTTATTCATAGCTGCTCAGCACAAACCCAGAAAAGCGTAACCGACACAATTAACCATCTAAACTCACAGCGCCCATAGGCAGGCATGCACTGAAGCAAGAGCATGATATCAGCGGCCAACAGGCGGATAAGATTGTTTTCTCATGCGCAAATCCCTGGCGTTTGTTTAACCTATTCAGGCGACAACAGAACTGTGCCTCCAGCGACAATCACACTTCTAGACGAGTACTCAGTGCGCTATCGGATGAATAGATAGCACATGTTTGTACACCTGGACCTTGTCAGGATGTGGCGAATTCCTCAGCTCTCAAGTGAGTCTTTCGCATTTCTTTTGATGATACCTTCTCAACTTGTGTACCTGCATTAGCCCAGGCCATATTCTTTGATAACCCAGTTATGAGGCCCAGCCACCACCACCATTCACGTCATATTTGGTGGAGCTACAGACACTCCAAACCTCTCAAATTTGTGCTCGTCCATCCCTATTCAAGACGACAGGCAGTGTACCAGTATTTTACTGGAAAGAACATACTAAAGACCGAAGGGGACTTGCTCTACTGTACCTGACCAATGCCATTCATCGCCAAGTTACATGCTGTACAACTAGGACCTTGAGGTGCGTACCCTGGCACGACGGCCTTGCCAATACTTTGCCTTCCCGCTCAACGTGCTCTGGCTCCTATAGGCTCCAAATCACAACAGTCAGGATATAAAGTCCCATCAGTACATGTTATCGTATCGCAATACTGGCCATCAATGCTTCGGATTCAGAGGTTCCGTTGCTCTAGGCCTTGTATCGTTTTAACCAGGGGTATCTCCACAATTGCGAGGGCGATATATTGATGGTCTGCTAGGAGCGAGCATGAAGGCTGCAGTTGAAAACGAGCCCTGCCGGATGCCCTGGGGTGATTTGGAGAGCGAAGTTGACAATTTCGTTAGATTGTTTACTTGAGCCTGTGTTCACTACCGTATATATCCGTCAATATTACTTCCATGTTACCATGATGATGTACCTATTAAATTGACATCGTCAGCTCTGCGATGGCCAGAGAATGTCGATACCAGCTGGCCACTCGCATTACATTGTCAATACAATGGCATGAAAATAATAGCCACGGATTGCAAAGGCAATATAAGCTACCTACTGCTATTACGACGACAATATAATATCGGCGATGGAAGGTAATGCCGATATTACCTCAATGGTGCTTTGTATAGGCATCGCTGAGGCGGCCTCGCTATGCAAGGCTGTTGCCGAGGTGGCATTCATCACCATGTACGGACATTTTTGCTGATGCGCTTCCTCTTCTCCATAGCCATTACCTCGAGCGCCTCCATTTCCTTCAGGCGGCCTGCTTCGTAATAGATCCATGCTATATGCATCCCGACTAATGGATTGATATCCTCTAGCTCAAGCGAGGTCATGGAGTTTGTCGTATGTTTCAACAGCTTGCGTCGATATTTGATGGCCTCGTCCGTGCGTGTCAAAGAAGTAGATAGCCCAATAATAGTAAGAACGAGCTGCTGCATGCCATGTCGGTTCTCTTTCATAGTGGTGCTGCTCCAGTGGTGTACGAGCGGATGAATACTGTAGGTGTGATTTTGGTGATCGTGTTCAATGAGAGAGTGTGCGCCAAGGCGCATTACGACCTTCTGGAACGTCCAGGAGCTCCAGCCCGAATCTTGTTTTCCAAGCTGGTTCAACAACTCCGTCACGTTACTCTGCAATTCCGAGTCCTCCAAATTTAATTGAGACAACGCCGCTTTTTCGAACATCTCCTCCGAAATTCCTTCGTGATGCAGTATGGAGCAAACTTGGAGGAAACACCTTGCCGGTCCGTCAAGTTTCTCGTAGCTCAATCTCCATGTTGAATAGACAGCTAAGGAGTATGGGTCCTGGCCTTGAGTCTCTTCATTCTGAAGTAAATTGTCGCGCTCCCGCTGGTAGAGTTCTCGATACTCGCTTAAAGACGAGTGGCAGTGAATGAAAGCACCGGCCTGGGCAACAGCTAATGCAAAACAATGGAGTTCCTGTATCATATGTTAGTAAGAGATTTTTCACGAAACGGAAGAAAAAGAAGAATAAGTAACCTTTACAATTGTCTCCGCAAATGCATTATTTTCGACGCTACTTTCCGCTCGAGCCTGAAACAGAAGCAAGTTTCTGGCGTCTTCAAGATCCATCCCTTTAACGTCCGCATCCGCGTCTTTACCGGTATAATGACGAAGCTGTCGGTTACGTGTTGTAATGAGGATATTCCCAGAGGAGCATGAAGGAAAGTATTTCTTCAGCTTTAAGTTGGCATTGTCTGCGTTATCGAAGACAAGGAGCCAATTCCGGTCGGTCTGGCTTGCGAGCCAACGCAGATTTGCACCTACTGTTCGCTTGGCAGTTCCTGGGGCGATGTTCTCGAGGTCCGTTTGAACAGTCTCTTCGCTCGTGGCGTCTATGTAGAAGATATCAGAAAAGCTTAAAATATGGGTTAGTTCATTGACTTTTTGATTTTATTTGACCAATTGGTATACCGTTTGCCTCTGGACTCTTCGATGAATTTGAATCCAAGTTGGCTCTTTCCTGCACCGCCAAGGCCATGTAGCACGAAAATCCGCTGGGATGCAGTCTCTGCATCAAAATAGCGGCGCATCTTATCGAGGATGTCCTTTCGACCTATAAAAGAAGCCACTGGGGGTGGACAGAGCCTACGTTCTGGGAGGTCTTCAATTAATTCCACAGGTGGTCTAGGGGACACTGGAAATTTATGAGACACTCTCCAGAATATAAATAAGGTCCTCCCGTACCGAGCTGTTCGATCGTAAGTCGTGCTTTTGGAACTGTGATTATCTTTCCCAACAGCGCCAGCTTTTCGTAAACCTCTTTCCTCCGCAGATATTGTGCTGTATGAGCCTCAACTTTGCTTAACTTCTCCCATTCCGACAGCTTTATTCTTTGCATTCCTTGCTCGACATTCAGCCGAAAGTAAGTCCTCGGCAATTGTGCGAAGAGGCGCAGCATGTGTTCATGCGTATCCTCACAATCAGTGGCGATTGCCCTCAGCGCGTCGACGACGTCGGTCGGTACGATCCGCCGAAAAACCCAGGTCTCCTGATGCTAACTGCCTTGACCTGCCCAGTGCCAATGCTCACCAGGCACCCTATAGGACGAGCACCAAATAAAGTACTAGCTTCATCGAGCACAACCCAGCTGGGGTTATTGCAGCCTATGCCTCCATCAATGAAAGGCTGTGCCCTCCCAATCTCGATACGCTTGAAAAATGTTGGCGCTGCAGACGTTGCTCGAGCGGCCTCCCAAATCTTGCATTCGGGATGTGTTTCGCGGGATTCGTAGGACCTGAAAAGCGTCGGAATATTCATGTTGTGCGCATTCTTGGCGCAGACAAAGCTGAGGAAGAGATCCAAAACCAGAATAAACACTAGATTAGCTGATACACTCACGTTCGACAACCTGTAGACTCATTCCGTTCCATTAACGGTGATTCAGAGTCGCCAGTTACTTCCCTCACAATAGACTTGACTGCTGCCTCAAGTTTTGTCGCGTTGAACTTCCCATCTCCTGGCCTTTCCTTCGGATGAGAGAAGATGTGTCTCACTAGGGTGTGATAGTGCTTTATTGCCGTGTCTGTGTCCATGCGAAGCCGCCCAAGCATTAAGGCAACTATCCTATAATGTAAGAATTAGTTGTAGCTTATGGTAGCTTATTATGTGTAGAAGCAAGTGGCGCACCCTCCAGTGCCGGTACCACCGATTAAGTCAAAGTGATCACATGGCTTTGGCAGCCGAGTGAGGAGTGGTCGGCCATCCTGCTTCAGTTTCTCGTTCTTGTCGACCATAACCTTGTGCATGAGTTCTTTGATAATGAGCAGCTCGGAAAGTCCACGAATGCCACCGCCATCTGCTCGGAGGTTACAAGTCAGAAATCATATCCGTTAGTTAAATCATTAGGATTTCACCAAGTGCGAGTAGCTTGACAGGTTTATTTTTGTTGGAGCTCATTGGTAGAATAAAGGCAATAAAGTCGTTGTCCTGAAACTTGAGTTCGATGAGACAAACCTTCAAACTTGTCCACATAAGTCACTCCTCAGCCGCCTTCTTAAAGCAGACATATTTGCGAACTGCCCATCAAGCTCCGCGAGACACAGGACTCGGGAGATCTGACGAGAATCGATTCGGCACTCATCATCACCATCACAGAAGCACAGCTAGTCGTTCCACACTAGTTCAACAAGCAAGCCAGTTTTGTACAAGGTTCAGAGCCTCAACCAGTAGCCAGAGGAGGATTGAAGGGGTCCATGACAGATTTTACTTCGAAGGTGATAGTCAACAGCTACTTCGGCTCAGAATATCGTCGCTGTGACAATTCCGTCTTATAATAGATCCCTCTCCTCAACTACTGGTTTACCTTCCGCACTCACCTTACATTCTCTCATATTTAGGATCTCATATCTGTTGTGCTTCGGAACTCATGGAGAATCACCTGTCCTTTGTTCTCGCCATTGGCATTTGAGATGCGTTCCAAGCCAAAATTTCTGCCTCGATTTTGCGCGTTGACAGGTCATGACATGTAATTGAGAGCCGTAGTACTAGTAGTAATGCACAGAGTACTGAACGCTGGTATCAGCGTGGCACCGACGAGCCGATGCACGCCACCCCTGTCCCTATTTACTGGTACCTGTCAAGCCGCATCGCGTTAAAGACCGCTCTCGTGATTGTATCATAGAGCAAAGAGTATTCTAAAAGTAGCCTCAGCTGCCAGTGTATAGGAGACTGCAAATGTACTGAATCACAGTTGTGGAACGAACATGGGGCGTCAAAGATGATCAGAATGTCGTGCGTGAGTCTGGTAAAGAGATTGATCATGTTTTTCCACGCTAAGAGGATCACTAGCGGCTAGACTATAGGTACTCCTGAAAGTATGATAGGGGGAACAAAGCCTTCAAGCTCCAAGCTTGTCCATAGAGTTCATTCCACACGGCCAGCAAGTCTATCCCCGCCAGTGTCCTAGTACAGACATACTTCTTACAGCTGGTCTATTTTCGAACGAACCTGCAAGCTTCCGGACATATGACTCGGGAGAAGGCCATCCACGGTCGTGATCATCGCACAGAGCAAAAGCGCAGAGGGCGTTCCACCTAGTTTAAAAAGGAAGCAAGGTTCGTACGAGATGCGAATATCCAACCAGCAGCCAGAGAAGAGCTGTAGCGGCCACGATATATATGCTGCTTTTGGGGCGATGGTCAAAGTTGCAGCGACTCGGAAGGGATCATCTCGGAATATAGCGGCAAGGCAATTGAGACTTACATAAATAGACTGCCACTAATAGTAACTGTTCAACCACATCTGCTCCCTTGCATTTCCCACGACTTGACCGTGTCATTTCAATCAAGATCACATATCTGCTGTACCGAGTCAGAGAACCAGGGCCCTTTTTTCTCGCTGTTAGCATTCGACTCAGAGATTTCGCATGCACGTTCTGAGCTAGAGATTTCGCTTCGGTGTGTACGAGCCTTTCGAGCCACCCACTCTTTCCTCCCTGTATTTATTCGACTCTCGTCAGTTCTTTCCACCATCCGCGCTTATCTCGCTTTAAGAATCTCCTTCCCAAACAGGATCGCTTTCTCTTCAGCTTTTTCAAAAACTTTATTTAGCGTTATGTCATCGCCATCCATCGTTTGAAATCGTACCATTACCACTTTATCAAAGCCCAATTCTTGTCAATATGATTGTAAGTAAGTCCCGGGAAGCCATAATTTGGGTAATCGAGATGTAAGGTATGTATTGATGTCCCCAAATTCTCCTTTCCCACTCTTCAACAAGCATTCACAGTATATTCTCAGTGTTTTGGAGTGTTTTGGAGGAGTGGATGAGCCCACTTAGCCTTTCGAAGTGGTATGTGTTGAAATCAGCTAAGCGGCCGACGATGAATCAACATACAAAAGTGGCTGTATTTCGGTTGACCTCGGTGGGCTCGTGAGGCAAACGGATGGGGAACGACATACGAGGCAGAGTACTTAAATACGAAAACTGTAATCACGAGAATTACTTACTAATCAGGTGCAAAAAAAGTATATAAAGTGACTGACAGGTTAGAAACTAATCGACACACGGAATGACATCGACGCAACGCGCGGCACATCGCGCACGCTCACATTGTCATTGAATATTTCAACAGTATGTTAAGGCCCAAGGCTTAAATGGCCAGCAGATTGGTAGTGGCGACACAGTCATAGCGAATACCCTTGCACATGGTATCAGTAGCCATGAATTGAGGCTGAAAACATTGTGGGTTAATGGAATGTTGTTCTTTAGGTCCTGTCTGGGATTTCGGCACACAAGTCCGACAAAATTGTGTCTAGCCGACTCTCAGAAATACAATGGCTCGAGAAGCACCAGGTATTACACGAGTGAAAGATAGGTACACTAAAAAAATGGCCACTTACACGATGTCCGACCGAGACTTATCTGTGAACACGTACTTCTTAGGTTTCCAATCGACGATCTCTAACAGTGACGCGTGACGGGCGCTAATCAGAATGCCGAGCACAGCCACGTGTTATTACGAGTCCGAATGAGTATTCGTCTTTTACTCGCTGGAGCAAAAAGTGAAGAGAAACAGGAGATCTCTACGCGTTGTCAAAGATCGCTCTCGCGAATGTTTTGCCTCATGCTCATCATCGGGTGTGTGTACTTTCTAGCTGTATCGGATTCTCGGAGTGTTCAAAATTCTTGTTCGTATTCTATACACCATTCATTCACAAGTCATTATTTATGGTACACATTTGTCGCACGTCACTGGCTACCAAGATATCCGTCTATTCCCGCAAAAACTTATCATCTAATTTAAAATAGGCATAAGATGGTGTACGAATCCCAAGTAGGTACCTCGACCTCGTCCTCCTACTCTGGACTATCGTCATCGTCCTCAATTTCAAATTCTTCGTCTGCTATCGGTTGAGAAGAGTAGAATAGAAGAGATACACGCTATTATCATAGCCAATGGCCCGCCACACGAATGACCGGAATTTTAGGTCCGGCTAACCTTTGAATGGCCTTTCCATTTTTCTCTTAACGTCGAGGGACGGAACGAGTTGTGCCACAGTCTCCAGCTTGAAAGAAACCAATTCTTGTGTCCTGGGTTCTGATCCAAGTTCGGGTTTTTGAGTGCTATTGAGGGTAGTCGTGTTGAAGGGGAAGCCATTCATGGCTTTGCGAACCTGAAAGAGCACTATATTAATGGTACCAGATATGAGATACATCCGTTGAGATGGGGTTTGTAAGGCTGAGAAAATAACCAGGCCGACTTACCAGTGCAAACCTATAGCAAATATCAAACATCAGTAAACCGTTCAACCTACGCAATAGTGTCTTTTTTACGTAGACGCAGTTCAGACGCGACTATGCAGAGTTGAATCTCCCCTGGAGGATGCACACACTGCACACACTGCGAGTCTTGCTTTTATATATGCTTTCTCATAATAACACAAAAACCCAGCGCAAATATGACGGTAACATGTATTCGAGTTCCCGTAGCAGATGCACCATGTATAAGGAGGAGAATGTATTGTGAGGTATCCTACCTGCCTACGCACGGAATTCGACTTGAACGCGATCTCACTTAGCGCCCAGAACCCAATTCGGAAATACACATCAACATCACGCACGGATTCGCCGACAACCCCACAACCAGTAGCCCCTACAACAAAATCACGGCCCAGACCCTCTCGATCTACTGGTTTTCCATTCCTATCTATATTTTTCCCTTACTCACGACGCGATCTACGTTGGTTATGATCCTCTATTTCGACTTTTCTCTGATTTTCCGACTCATTTTATACTCACCTTCTACTCTATCTATCGTTTGCGGACCCCTTTCACCTCTATCCCGTGATATTTTATACCCCTGAATGCTAGCTACGAGTAGATATGAAAGCTGCCTATGTATAGTAGAATAACTTCAGTGAACCCCACGACCTTCACTCACCAGTACGAAACACGACGAACTACGAAGTTAAACCAAGTTCATACGACCAGAACTTGACGAACGCACCTCGAACGCACGATCTGACGCCCTGATGCCTCTCTGACGCCCCTTTAACCTTTTCGAACGCATCCACGCACCCCGCTTTGACGACCACCCTCTCCCATTCACTGCCTCACCCCGTTTCACCACCTACTTTCGGATTCACTCTCACACCTACGGCAGACGACCACTGCTGTACTCGCGCCGCCCTTCGCACCAATTTGCGTACGAGAGACACTCAGTCTTTCTAATTCTCGACTACCTCAATACACTACAGTATGTCGATGGCTACTCGATGATACAGACACGACCAGGTGTTGCAATATAAGGTATGGGTCGAGGGAGGTAGACATCACGGCTATTGTAGTCAAGTCTGTAGACCATTACAGTTTCATCCACACCAACAGAACGTTCACGAGCAACCTTCTCTCCAGGGCCCAAGACTTTGCCATTCTTGTTCTCATCGATCTCCTCTTGGGTCAAAGTGACACCTGCACGGTTGGAGACGAAGACTTTGATTGGGTCTCCGGTCTGGTTCATGACGTATATTGTATTTTCGGTTGATGCGACGAATGGAGTACGAGGAAGGATGGCCCTTGAGAGTCGGAGGGCGAGAGCAACCAGGGTCAGGGTCGGGTTGACTTCGGGTGAGAAAGGGAAGATGGAAAGGTCGCAGACGTAAATGCCTTCGCACAAGCGAAGCTTGAGGTTCTCGTCTAGGAGGTATCGACGTTGGGGGTCAGAGCCCTTAAGAGGGATGGTACCCAACTCATGAGCGACACCACCCAGCTCAAGGGGTTTGAAGAAGTTATCGTCGTCCCAGTCGTTGGTATCGTCAGGATCGGTGGGGCGGAGCTCGAGCTGCAGAGCATCCTTGACAGTCCTGATAGCGGCCTTAGTAAGCTCGCGAAGCTCCACAACATCGGGGTTGGAGTTCGAGAATGGAGGGTCGCGTCCTGCAGTAATGACGGGTTCGCCGTCATCATCAAGCTCGATGGTGTTTTTTGTGTTGAGGGAAGTAGGTAAGATGTGAGCGACAATCAACTTTGGAAAGTCTTCGTTCGTGAAGAACTGGGTGGGAAGGAAATCGCGAGGAAGGAAGGAGGAAGAGTCGACGGCCATGTTGACAAGGGCGATAGTGTCAGATTTGAGACGAACGTAGCTCTGAAGCTTCATCGATCCAACCTTCTCGCGAACGGAGGGATCAAGGTAACGGAAAGTGAAACTCCTGGCGAAGATGTCGTGGTCAGTGAGATGAAGCCCATCGTTCTGCTTGAGGTCTGTGGCCATGCCACTGCGCATCAAGATCGCAGGAGAGCCAACGCTCCCAGCTCCCAACACGATCTTAGTGTCAGCAAGGGGCTGTCCCGACAAGTCTTGCTTGAGGAATATCTTTGTCTCGCTGCCACTGGCGTCTCGCACGACGACACCGGTAGCTCGATTGTCGTCATCCCGCATGATACTGCGAACATCGGTGTTGATGAGAATCTTCCAGTTGGGATGCTCGATGCATGCCCCATCAGGAGTACGGTCCTTGCTCATAGCTATTTCGAGCAGTTTGTCGATAGGACTGTAAGCACCAACGGCAAAGTCAAAGTTCTTGGATTCGCTGAATTCAGAAGCGATGCGCCCCCACTGCCATTGGCATTCGGCCTCAGTCTTGATGTTGAGGCGCTCCATGATATTCTGATGGATGGCATTTGTCATGGGGAGGAAAAGGTCCATCAGATTCTCAGCCTCCTTGTACCAATTGCTGACGAGTTGTTGGTAGAGCGTGTTTCCGAACTCCTTGCGT
>Ga0247742_10001482_pt1 | contig 16306 bp, 22 predicted proteins | sample UWRJL208509C2_FD_180944 | JGI IMG/M metagenome (GOLD analysis project Ga0247742, IMG submission 180944) | Plant litter microbial communities from Arlington Agricultural Research Station in Wisconsin, United States - UWRJ-L208-509C-2 | ecosystem: Environmental > Terrestrial > Plant litter >...
CATCATATATTTAAAGCTTAAAAAACTTGTAGACCGTATGCATACATTAAATAAAGTTATTATTTGGAATCCATACTGCATTGAAAGATCGTGTGAATTAGTATTGTCCACAATGCAAAACAGTGTCTTTGCACGTTTGCTGATGGAGCGCTCCAGGAATATCGTGGCTGCTGTTACCAATGTATGCAACGTTTTGTGACGATGGTAGCCAATCGATATGACGCGCCAGAGGTGCTTCATTTCAAGTGCACGTTCACGCCAATAGTGGCATACGTGACTGACGAATACCCATGAAAGAGAGCCCGGCTGTTCGAGGCAAGCGCTGTCGTAATCCTTGCCCCTGACGAGCTCGAATACCCTCTCCAAAAGCTCCTGTGGCATTCGACCAATAAAGCAGACCGTACATTCACGCTGATCGATAAGTTCGGTTTTGGGACTGGTGATATGGAGTCTCGCAATAAGTGAAGCTGCCTCATCAGCAGTTGCATGGTCCCTGAAAAGTCAGTCAGGCCACGAACACGGGCTTCAAGAAGGCAGCACCATATCTTACCCATCTGAGTCTGGTCCAGAGGCCGTTCCATCACCAACCTCTACCACATTCGTACTCTCAGCCAGGAGAGTATCGCCCAAAGTTGAATCGAATTGAATGTGCAACAACATTTACGGCGAAAATGCAAGTTCCACTTCAACTGGAATAGATGTAGATAGTGAAAGAACCTGCGACGAGATGGTATGTAGTTTGAAATGAGTTTGCTGCTTGATCGAGTGTGATTGTAGACTGTGTTGCATTGGGCTCAATCAGCAGAACACTAAGCTGGTGTCATCTGATAAGACAAGCTTTGGCATGTGATCAGTGAGTTCCACGATCGCGAGTAGGCATGAGTACAAGCGCCAAATGTCCAAATCGGGCAAAAAGTGGACGCGCTGTCAGGCACACATTCTTGGGTTGCTCGTCTCCAGGGCTGTCTACGTCCACCTACCTCCTCAATTTATGGCATGGTACGCCATAGTATATTTAATCTTTAGGTGCTCATTTGTTTTGCCCTCACATCTGCGCGTGGTGATCAAGCTCGGGTCTCAGCGCTTCACCGCACTCATGGGCCGTCTGGCTCTCTTCCCCCCATGCACATTATCCTACCATCTTTCTTCAACCTCTTTGAACCACCCAGACTCCACAGCAGATGCCAGTACAATCACATCCGGCATCGTCGAATAAGCACCTTACTATTTATCAGATATACGCATGCCCAAGTAATCATGTTTACACCTCTAGGCTCTGGTTCATCATTTTTTGAACGTTGGATATTCATCTCCTTTCCACTTCAACTACTGCCTCATCAAACTGTTGTACGCCTGTGGTCGTCACACTTGTTTCTTATTTCACGGTTCTATGAACTTGAGGATTTCTCAAATTTTGGAGACTTAGATAGAAGATGGGTGAGTATCTTGCATCGAATCACGAATGAGCTGATATTTCCGTTTGATGCTGTCAACCTAGCATCAAACCTTCCTAGCCGCTTCAACTCACTCCTTCACCCAATTCACTCCGAACTGGTGACTTATTGTTCGCGTGCGTATGAGCCAATGCTATCGAAGATCGCTACTGTTTTGCCATGTTATCTCAGTGAATCGAATTGGGGCACTCAGTGATTTTATTTTCAGGTTGCATTTCCAATCATCTCCTGTCACATTCCCCTCTCATATCATATTCTTGAAGCTTATTCATCTACCTCATGTATTTGACTTTATTCTTCTACCTTCCTCCACCACTGCTTGCTCTTGTCTCCAATTGCATTGTAAGATTTACCGATTGCGTCTGCAAATTCACGAGTGTAGAGTTCCAAAAGCATCACCTACTACTCATATTCTATTATATATGTTGTGAATATCGTTTACCATGTGTTCTACATTCTCATTAGATGCACGCGCTTGAGAACCCTGAGACAGTAGGAAAGTATTATTCGGTTGTAGTTCCATCTGTAATTCGTGTTCGGGATCAAGCTTGACAAGACGCTGCCGTCGAGAAGACATGGCCACCAAATAATAAGAAATGGGGCATATACATGGAGAGGGATCTTATGTTCTAATCTCGTAGCTCAGAGTTCCATATCAACTGATGGCCTAAACGAAGGGCGGAATTTGACTTCTTCAACCCCAACCAAGTTCAAACGCCCCTGCAGTTGCTAGAGGTTCTTAAATTGAACTATGGTATTTCCAGACTTCTCCTACACAGAAGCCAGTCAAAGCATCCTGTGTCATCGGTAGATTTGTCGGGGCTTGGTAGCCTCAAGGTGTACTGTCCCTGGCCATGGGGAATGTCTGCGCCTGGAAAGTAGTGTGCCGGATGGTAGTACCTGTAAGGTTGGCCATTCTCGTAGGACAAGCCAATTTCAAGTCGATTTTCTGAGGTTGGAGTTGGGTAAAAGCTCGAGCCTGAAATCTGGGAAGGCGGTGTTCCTAATGCATATGAATTCTGCAAGCTTGAGCTCTCTGCAGAATTGCCATATCGTATAACTAGTGATGCATGAGCAATTCAGATCTTCCCTCGCAGCAGGGTAAATATTCATACCAGGCACGTATGATGACTCAGACTCATTGTAGCGACCTTGGCCTGTTAGAGAGCGAGGTCCTGGTCTGGCATCACCTGCATTTTTTAGGCTTTGCATGGTTCGCGAGAAGACGGGATACTCACTATATTGGAGAGAATTCCCGTTGTTCGAGTTCGACTTGTATGTATTACTGTAGTTGAAGGAATCACTGACGTGGTTCTGGTAGCTCGAACTATAGTACTGGTCTTGATCGCCATGTACAACGTTGAAGGAAGGAGACTGTCCCCTGATGGAAATGTTCGAGGCATTCTGGAAGACATTCACTTTGAATATCAATGAGCAAAGCCGCGAAAAGTCGTAGAGTAGAAGAAAAAAGGTTCTCATTACCCAGATTGCAAGAATGTCCAATGGAGGAGGTGCGTGAGTGGTTATCAAGATCACTTGCATGACGGGGGGAGTCAAGGTGTTGGCTACACGCTTAGTTCAAGGTTGATGCAGAATAAATTAAGAAACCCACCTACTGAAGGGCAGCGAGCGAAACGTAGGCAGTGTCACAAAGCTTGCATACATGCAGATATCGTTCATGACCCTTCGCAGTGCAATGCGACCACATTCCCTGAACAGTCTCGAAAGATTTCGAACAAGTTACGCAATAGAGAGAGACGGGCATTTTAAATGAGTGAAAGGAGAGACGATTTTGACCGATGGGAGCAAAGAATGTCAGTTGATAATTTGGCAACTTGACCTGATATATATATCTAGGTTTGTCAATAAGCGCCTGCGGCTTCTAATCAATTGGCCTGCAGACCACGAGGAGGGACATAACATAAGATGTAAGTGTACTTCACTGCCTCAGAAGTGGAAAGATTCCACTTGTCTGGCACAGGAACTGGCCGAAACACACATGATGGGCGGTGAAATATAGACCCGTTGAGGCAAATGGGTGACTGACTGAGTCGAAGTTGGCCAGAGCGGGGGACATTTGGTACATATGGGATGGACAACGGTACGCAGGGTCGGTGTCTGGACAAGCTGTGTATACTAGAGATAGTGTGGGTGGCTGAGTTTGCGCATATGGTATCCAGATCGTCGACCAGAACAGACCAGGCTTTGTCCATCGAAGGAGAGGGGCAAGAGTAGGGAGACACAGTGTGTGGTGTAGAAGGCGCGGCGGCCGCATTACACAGCCCACTCAATCCTTCTGCAGCAATTCATGCAACTTCAACTTCGATAATGGATTAGAATTGCATACGTATCTGCGGTAAATTTTCGCATTGGTGAGGCTGGTCCTGGAAAGCATATGTTAAGGTTAATTCGGGCATCTTTGCGGGCTTCCAAACAAAAGACAGGATAAAACAAGATGGATGTAATGGTGTTTGGAGGAATGATGTGGGCCATATCTCATGGAGAAAATAAATGAAAAAAACTTGTGTGTAAACTGAGAGGAGCTTGAATGAGTTGAGAGGTGTAAACTAGGGTGAGACTGAACGTAAATATCGATGATTGGAGTTCAGAAACTCTTCACCCATAACCTCTAGATTACCGTTCAACAATATTTATGCGTCACGGGCACCAGTCCTGAATATTCGAACGATGAACATTCACCAGCACTGGCACGTCTATTGGCAAGCATGAGTTAGCATAAGCACAAGTACAAGGCGAGCAGAAATCATGTACGTACCGAAAGCTGGAAATTTGATGTACTGGAGATTTGCCCGACGGCAGCTTAGTTATCAATTGTCGATAGTTGAATGTTGAGCAATAATCATCTAAATCACCAAATCCACAATGGTAATCTCCTCTCTTCTCGTCCAGTCGTTGTTGACCGCCGACCGATGTTGATGTTGTAGGTCCATATCCGACAAAAGGAACTAGGTCCTAGAATGGGCAACTGCAAGGTTCGATATTGAACACTTGGGGCTGAACGTGATAGCGAGCCAGAATCCAAATCCGGACAACGAAGACGTGGTAGCAACCCGGAGGATAGAGGTCGAATCAAAATTCTAGCTCCAGGGCAGTTGAACGATAAACATTCACCAGTACTGCCTACTGGCTAGAGCGAGTTAGTACAAGGTGGGCAAACGTAGAGTATGAAGATCGTTTACTTACCCGATCTGTTGCCAGCTGCAGGTAATATCAACGGAAACGGGATTCCACCAGTTTCTACGCATATCCGACGTCTTTGCTCCCTCTTTCCCTCCCAGAACCATTCCTCCTCCCAAATCCAAACACATACAAAGCCCGACGACACCCAGAGAAGGGACTTTGAAGGAGTAGACATGAGTAGGAGGGCGGTGTATGCTTTGGGGGATGGACGTCTTCCCCGCGCTGGCAAGCAATCAATAAGACACGTCGAGGTTGTTGATTGTGGTGTAGATGAGTACAAACATGAGTAGTTGAATGAGTGAATGTGCGGTATCCGGCGTTGATGTTGATGATAGATATATGCAGGTCCGCAACGCGTCTTGAAATCTCTTGACGTCTGCTTGTTGACGGACATCAATGTCTGGGGACTCGAACACTGCTGGCGAACTTTGATAATGAACGTTGAACGTCATATTTGAACGCTGCGCCAACGCTAGCGGAAGACGAAGCTTGGCCCGCAGACCTCGAGTTGAAAAGACTGGTAATACCTTGCCCACTGTTCAAATGACGAGCGTTCACGTCTACGATGTGAGTTAGTACAAGCACAATGTGGGCAGAGATCGTTCGGTACATACCTATATGTCGCTAGCTGTACTTGCAGGCATGCGATATCGGTTGCTTCTATCCTCTTTCCTCCCCCTTCATCGTTCCTTCGTCTTCCATTTTCATCCCATGTACCATCTATCCAGACGTTCGGACGCAGAGACTCTGAGAGAGCACGAATCCCTAGCGTCATGCCTCAGCAGGGCAGGTGAAAATGACCACTGAAGAGTGCGGATAGATGCAGCTCTGCTACGCATTTTGGTGCCTCTTGATGTTTCCCACTGACCGCTCCTTGATGACCATGTCAGCGGACTCGAACGGCACTGGTGGATGTTGAATGTTGAACGTAAGTCTTCGGCTACAAGCCAAGACTTTCTCCTCCATGTCGAAACCAAGCGCGATGATAGTGGATGCTTGGTGGTAGTGAACGGACAGAAATCCTTGTGGTGAGTCCAAGACGGGACGCTAGCGCGCCAATGCTGGCCTGAGGCTGGCCATGATGCAGACGTCCGAAATACAATGGGTAGACTCGATTCTGGAGTCGGCTTGAGCCTCTGGGCGCCACTGGGTTCCGAACGAGTGCTCTAGTCGTGAGCAGACAATGATGCAAGGATTGAAAAATGTTGGTGAGAAGAAGATTCAGACGCAACCCATTGGAAAGCTTTCGTCCAGGGAATGTCCTGTAACTAGAGGGTGCAGACGCCAGACTCGATGCGCCGAATCGACACGTCCCAGACACTGTGTTCCATAGAGTGTATGGTGCTTGAGCCTGCTGTGAGGAGAACCTGGCGGGAAGAAAGTGAAGTCGGTTGGGCCAAGTCGGATCGCGTCGAACATGTGTGGCATTCTCTTCGCCCTCCTTCACTTTCGAAATTCGGATACAAGGGGGCACTGCCCGAAGCAAGGGGTATCCAGCGGGAATTGCCGAGACACCATGAGGGGAGGGGGGGGGTCATCTGAGGGTCTTAAACGTGCAACTGATGGTGGCTTAAAAGGGTAGGAAATCGGCACTTTTGCAAAGAATACAACGGATTGGTATGGAATATAGTCATATTGAGCCGAAAAACATACACAAAATACTTGAAAGTCAGAAATTATTGGAAGGTTTGTGAGTAGAAGGACAGAAACGGGCCAACGCTATAATTTCTGCCCTGGTTACAGCTAGCTTTTTGATGCCAAGTGACCTCAATGGCAAAAAGAATAAAGACATGCCTCTCGTGTTGCAATATCTTGACACCTGTAACCTTTTACTGACGCATATGATCATTATTAGTTTCCGTTTTCAACGCGTCGACGACGCATTACTATGCCACTTGCAGAACTGACATCAACATAAGTACGCTTAGGGGAAGAAAATTGGTCAACTCATTTTGTTAGAAAGGCCTGTCTAAAGCTCGCTGGACTGAATGCCTTTTCCATGGGCTCCTTCTGCCAGCTAGATGAGTGCAAGAAGAATGGCAAGTCAAAACGGCGGCGTAGCATGTCGCCAAGATAGATTGATCGCCTACACCGTGCCGGTTGAGGGCCCGGCTCCCGGGCTCTTCTCCCTGAATGTCCCCTCCTTCGTTTGGCCTCATTTCTTTGTATCAGAGCTACTGACCACCAATATAATGATATTTATTTATTTAAAATGATTTGAAGGTGAGATTTCTGCCAGCCGCCAAATGCGAAGCATGAAAAGACTGTTCACTCGCCTGAAATCTCAATACTCGCACTCCATTGTCCTTAAATGACACTGATCCAGTAACTCAAAAATCTCTGCATATCTCCCCATTAGATCTATTATTTGAGGTCGTCGGCCATATATGACACTGCTGTCATGGAACTATTGAACGCGATCTAAAATGTACTATTAAATCTTTCAAACATGCCAAAGTTTTCAGCAGCATTTTTCTCGAACAGGAACCCAACGACAACAATAAATTTTGAGAGCGCACAAATGACTGCATGACTTTACCTTTTAAGTCGAATTTATGTACACATCAAATGAGGCATTTTCGTCATATTGTTGCAATGGAAGAACTTCTAGTTCAATTTCACATTCATATTGTAATTTTTTGTACTCATAATTCCAAGTTTATGTTCACTTTTTGTATACAGAACAATAGCATTAAAAATGTTCCCCTGCCAAACTGAATTGATAAAGTTTTTAATGCATTTTATGTTACATGCAATTTATCCAAAATGTGACATGCTGAGCCCACAACAATAAAGAGGAAAACAATAGCTTTAGTGTCACAAGTTAGATCTACTCAGAATTATATTGAAAATTTTTATTTATGGGTGCTAAAAATCAACAATAAAGGTAGAGTTCATAGTGGAATTGTCTTGCTCATAAGACTTATCGTCGTCGATATGTTTCTGAGTTAGGTAAAATGCACTCAAAAATGTTAGCATGTTTGAAACATTTTTGTAAACATTTTTGGTCGCCTACAATTGTCCCATGCCAGCAGTGTGAGAGTATGGGGACGCTATGGGATGCGTGTTGGCCAAATCTAATCTCGCCTATCATCATTGTTTGGCTAGGCACAAAGTCACGTGAGCATTTTCAAACACGTTCGATTTTCACAAAATTATGCAAAGGGCTGAAATGAAGACCCACTGGGTTCTGAGCTCTTATTATCGAGAGGAATTCCTCGGAGCTTGCAGAGCACCTATAGTGGCTGGTCTCATCCATGATATATAGGTAGTTGCCCACAAAGGTGGATCTATCCAGAAGGGCAACTGCCCACCACCTAACGGAAGGGTAAATGCCTGCCTCTGCTGGGCGCCGGGTGATGGATATCATGGGCGGCATTGATGGCAGCTGTCAGCACTGCCAAATTGGGTGCTGCTCACTGTTGTGGTACTCACGCTCACTGTTGCCGCTCATTGGGCACTGTCAATGCACAAATTCACCGTACATTCTGTTCCTAGGATATGGGTAGTCCCATCTGGGATGTTTTTGGCGCGCCAGGGGGGGCGGGATAGGGTGTAATAAAAAAACCCGGTAGTGGCAGGACTCCAGGACCCCAGAACTCCCTTGAGCGCTCATGATGTCATCGAGCGCCCTCCGCTCTGGCGTTGGGCCCGCGTCTGCTATGCGTGCTCCCCAGCTCATTAAATGTATTGTAGAATCATTATACTACTATAACATGTAACAGATTATGTGTAACTCCCTCAGAAAAGTAATTTAGCCCTATGGCTGCTCAAGTTTTCAGAATTTCCTTTTCTGGAGTGTTGCTTTTCAACTTGTCCACTCATTTCAAGCACATTCGGAAGTTTCTCTAATCAGGAAGCAATATGATTATTATGGAGTGTCTACATAGCATGAAGTGCGATAAATGTATGTGTTGCTAAGTGATACACAGCCCAGGAGGTCTACTGAATGAGGGCATTCAAGACACGCAGGCAATCTTCGCTCGCCATGTTCCATCCCGCTCGATCTGCATCTGGTGCCTCCTTGAGCACTAATCCCCAGAAGAAGAGAGCCGCCACAACACTCAATATCCCATTACGCCCTGCCCTCTGTAAGCTGCCCCAGTCCCCACTGACGTTCGAAGTGATAATCTGTCCTGAGGTGGACAGACGCCAGTCTGGCTGCAACCCTTCCCACCACTTCATGAAGGTTGCTTGGAACTCGGATGTAGATTTGATGACTGGGCGATATGAGGTCGACCGTGCACGTTGAATCCAGTTGCGGACGATGGCTGGTCGATGAGTAGAGCCAAGCACACCAGGGGTACAGTTGTCTTCCTTCCGTTCGAAGTTGGCCCAGGTTTGAATGAGAGACTTCCACCCTTCGCCAAGCTCTTCCGATCCCAGCATTGATAGGGCAGAGGTGAGCCAAGGGGGATCAACAACAGAGGGGGAGGTGGAGGATGAAGAACCCTGCTCCTTCTCGACGCCCTCCTTTGCGGCGGCCTTCTTTGTTACTGCACTCGCAACATCCATCCCTCCAGCTACATCCTTCCTCGCAGCGTCACCCTTTCCTCGTGCCTGTGTGCCAGTAGTAGCTGGAGGCATGGCTGAGCCCCTCGTGTTCAACCTCCAAGGCCTTTTGTTGGCCAAGAGAGTGCGTCCATTGTCTTCCTCAGACGCAGTGACGGCTTCATTCGCTATGAGAGGCTGCTTGCGTTTGAGTCCAGGAGGAGTATTTGGCGTGATTGCGCCCTGAGAAGCAGTGGACGCAGATATGGAAGTGGCTGGTGCTGGTGCTGGTGCTGGTACTGGATTGTCCCCTGAGTTCTCGGGGCTGGTAAACCGAGAGACAGGAAGTTCATCGAAGCAAAGAACCGGAGAGGGGGGCAGGTCGAACATTGAAGGGAATCCAAGGATTGGCGATGCTGTACCTGGCTCGTCAACCTCAGTCTCATTCTCTCCGTCACCTCCATTGCCATCATCTCCTGTAGCAATGCCGCCCAAAGTCGAACATGTGGGAATGGCGGCCAACAATGTCATATCAGGCTGGATAGTGGGCTGTATCGCTGGTGTTGAGCCCACAATTGTAGTCGTAGGAGTCGTGTCTTCTTCACTAGACTTAGGCAGGGCGTTAGATTTGTCTGCGTTGCCACTTGCTTTGGTAGGGTTAAGTGAGATAGTGGATAAAGCTGGTCGACTGCGCTGATTTGAAGCATTATTGCTGACAGATGGTCGAGTGGGGGCACCAGCAGCGTTGCCAACACCAGTGGATGAAATCGCAACTGATGGGGCACGGGTGGACGTGGATAAAGTAAACGAGGGTGGGAATGCCAGAATTTCGATGCTGTCCAAGTTCACATCGTCTCCAAGGCCCATCTTTTCCAACGGGTCGAAGCCAGAGGTATCTGGAAGTGCACGCGAGTGGCATTCCTCGAGACCTATCAACACCGGTTATGTTAGAGAAGACTAGACTAGTATAGAACATCCTTACTATAGCAGTTCATCAAGAAATTGCTGAAGATTGGTACAATATATTTCTTGTAGCGAGTACGCTCGAATCGACCGAAGTTCATCTTTACATCGCCCATTGTAGTTCCCGAGTGAACACTGACATTTAAATTAGTGTACTGGAGGATATCAGATAGGCAAAACATACCTTATGACCTGAAGACGTCCTCCTTGAGCCGGCTCTGGTCCTCCGGCAAGAATCGTCACCTTCAGACCGGTTGCCTCAGCCAACAAATCACATATGTTCTGCGAAAACTTGCTGAGGCCTTGAATACAGCTAAACAATGTCAGTTTATCTTCGATTCAGGTGAGACTAGACCACTGAACATACGTTTGACGATCCTCTGGCCGCGTCGAAGGCCCTTCCTTCATATGACGGGCATAGTTGATCTTCTCCTCATTGTAAAGCTCGGCAGCGCAAATAGCCCATTCCTCCTTCTCCTCAGACGATAGCTCCTCAAACAAGCTCTTCGCAATTCGATCCCGGATTGCTGCTGCGGTATTTTTGTTGAATCCTGGGTCAAGCTTCGCCAATCTACTGATCTCATCACGTTCGCCAACGCGCCAGAGATTAAACGGAGCCTTCAGGCGCGGCATCTTGTATCCCTTTTTGGTAAGCTTGAAGAGGAGTGCTCGATACGGGTTGTGTTCACCCATATCATGAGGGTCAGGGTTTTGGGACTTCATATAGTGATAAGAAAGCCAGTGTTTGATTTGCTGGAGGGAGGTGAGCAATGCCTTCGGAGTCAAACACAGCATAACTTAAACTCACTGCTTGGCGATAAACAATCAGTGCTGCATGTTCCTCTCGACGAAAACCCTCTGCTATGAATTCTTCCAAGCTCAGCTGAGTATGGTCAATAGCAGGCTCATCTAGCTCAATTTCCTCATCGTCAACAGCTGCGAGGTGTTCTGGGGTTGGCTCTTCGTCAAGAGGTAGGTCGACTGGGTATCTCTTGAAGTATCGGCGGCTGATCAAGGCAACACCATCAATAGGATAGCCGCCTTCGACAGCTCTGGCATATGCTATGAGCTCTCCTTTTAGAAATTCCTTCCTAGTACCACAGAACGTTCCTGGGTTAACCATACTAGCAGATATAAGGTGAGTACCTTTCGATGGAAATCATTCATTTTTTACCTACCTGCTTTGTTCTTGCTGCCAGCGATGTTCGTCAAGAAAAAAATGGGGGATTACATTCAGACGAGCAGGCTCTGATACCTTTATGATCAGGCGCCGTCTGACCGCGAACCAGCCCAATCTTACAACTGTCAGGGCAAGCAATTGGCAAAGCTCGTCAACCTGGTTCGTCCGACGCAATCTCGCCTTGTGAAACGGCGGCATGAATTTGGTCGCAGGATAGTCAGGTGAGTTATTGGCAACCCAAGTTAGCCACATCCTGCTGAGGTGGTTCGTCCGACACAATCTCGCCCGGGGATTTGGCAATCAGATCCAAAGGTATGAGCACAATCAAGTTAGGTTGAACCCACCCCGTTCTGACCCTCAGATCGATCTCCAGCATTCCCAATCAGCATTCGATCCCCTCTCAATTGAATATAAACCAAGCGGCCTCAATGCCGTCTTTCATTCGCAAAATCAGTATGCAACTCACAGACGAAAAAACCCCCAGAGCCCCAGTCGCCAATGGCGCACAGGTACCCTGCTTCCCAGACTATGACCCCCAGTTATTTGCTGGTAACTCCTTCCTCAGTCGTGTTCAAAACCCACCAACTTTCTTTCAAATGCTGGCATCGCTATCTGACTCGCCTGCACTCCACCTGGGCCATCATGCTGATACACCTGCCACCACCTCTGTCTCTAGTCGTGTTCAAAGCCCGCCGACTTTTTCTCAAATGCTGGCGTCGCTGTCTGACTCGCCTGCACGCCACCCAGGCCGTTGTATTGATATGCTTGCCACTGCCTCTGTCTCCATAGAGTCAACCATGGACGGCCGCGATACGCCAGTCATAACCAGTGCAGTTGAGCTCTCAGTTCCTGCTCCTGCCGATGACGGCCCTATAACTCTAGGCCCGCCCGTCATCACACGTAGACGCGGCTTGCAGTATCGTAAGTGTCATTTCTCGCTACAAAACATTCCTTTGATTAACAAACCTATTCTCAGCGGCTAATCTCACTCAGGGCATAGTTTTCCCTGGCCCAACCCCTTTCAATCAACCTCGTGGCGGCGAGAGTGACATCGGCGTTGTCTTGGGTGGCTCAACAGCGACACCCGCTACAGAAACCAGCGGTGCGGGCCCTCCAGGTGTCACTCGCCACCTCGATAACCTGGACCTACTCAGTATTCCTCGCCCTTCTACACCAACTGGTACTAGCACCAATCCTATTTGGATTTCCTCGCTAAGCCCTCGCAAAAAGAGGGAAAGTAAAGGTGCTAAGACTCACGTGAGTAAAACCAAGAAACGTTGCCAACCACTTTCTCCAGTGGCCATTCTTCCTGCACCAACTCGTCGCCGAAAGGCTCAAAACCCTGGACCCTGGCCCGTGACTGTTGTCACTGATTCCTCAGAGGAGGAATCTCTTGCGACAATGCTGCAAGATCTCACTGATGCTGTGAAGACCCCTTCTATCAGCTCCAGTCGGCTCCTGCGTGGTCATGGCGGTCGTGGGCGTCACATTCGTCATACACCTGCCTCCACCTCTCCTTGATACACATCACCACCGGATGATATGTTCTTACCTAACACTCCCCCTGCAGGGGACAGTACTTTTTCTGCTCCTTTATTTGCCGCATATGCATCTGCATCTGCATCTGTGTCTGTCCCTCAACGTGACCCTTCGCCTCTCGAGGATATCGCCTCTTACTCCTCCCGTGGTCGCGGGCGCCGCGCTCGTCGCACTCGTCGTACACCTGCATCTGTACCCATCCGTGACGCATCACCCGATGATATGTTTTTACCTAATACCCCCCCTGCAGAGGACGGTATTTCCATTGGGCTAGCACCTGCACCAGCAACTGCACGTCAACGTGAACCCTCACCCTCTGATGATATGTTCCTCTCCGATTCCTCAGAGGAGTTACCCTTGTCCATCATTCCTCCTCCGTCCACTCCAAACGCGAGGACCCTGCACATGCCATTCTCTTTGGATGCTCCTCAAGGGAGCTCCCACTACCAGGCGGTCGCCTCCACATCAAACATCGATAACAGCTCTCAATTCCTCTCCCCTCATACCCCGCAAAAGGCCCCTCTTCCTTCCCCATTTGCTCACCTAAGCTCGTCTGAATTTGACTCATTCATTCTAAAAAGTCTTCCTAAGAAGCATCCAAAGTAGTGCTAGAGATTCGCCTCCTTCCTGCGTCTCCTCTGTCGTCTCACATGCCATCATATGCCATCCCTTACAGCCCTATGCCTCATTATTTACCTATGCTCCTTATCTTTACAACCCTATGCCTCATCGTTTACCTATACCCTTATTTATTTACTGAACCCTATGCTTGAACTCAATACATGCTCATGTCTTCTTATTGTTCTGAGTCGAAGTGGAAAGACCTCTCAGAATATTCGAATATCAGTGAAAAACCCTGTAAATATGATGTATCATGATATGCAGGTGCTGTCATCCAAGTAAAGTCATGGAGACCAGTATTGGGTTTTGACGCCCTCGCGAGCCATTGGCGCTAGGTATCCCCATCTCATGTTCAGCAGTTTTCTACCCTACTCAAGCGCCATGAACATCTGATATTCTACTTCATCCTTGTCACGGGCATCTTTATTTTTCTTCGATCTTGTCTTATGACTGGTGGTTTCATCTTTAGATCAGAATGTCAGCGAGACGGCAACGAATACTAACCGGTTCTCCCAGCTCTGTATCCGTAGCACAGTTCGGTTTGCGTTCCTGTAACGAGCCTGGGCATCACAATGGCGTTGTCTTCGCATTTCTGCAATATCCTTGGAAACCACCTCCTCTCTGCGTCTGAATGTGCCGTTCAGAAAATGCAGTATCACAGGTGTTTGAAAATATCATACTTTTGAGCACGTTCCCGACGCTTTTGTCACTCTGTCTCGGCATTCCTGAACCAGTGTAACCAATAGCAAGTGAACATGAATGTCGGTCGACGAAGGGCGCTATGACCACTGACCTAGCATACCATGATCGTCTCTGTGCTAATTTTCTCTCTTTAGATGGATCGGACATTTGGGCACTGACAGTTCTGGATGAAATGAGAGTTGGTGGTCTATGTTCGAAGGAGAGTTTTGATATTCAGGCCTCAGGGTCTTCCTAAAAAGGCATTTGCTTGACCCAATGCGTGCTATAATCAACTGTCCCGACATCACCACGCCAGTATTTGGAAGCTCATATTGCCGTGCTGCAAGCAAACTAGCACGTTTTATAAAGTCTTGAACATCAATCTCTTTTTATGTAGATCGCAAATCTCTATATTGCAGGCTAGGTTGATAAGTGAGTTAAATCTAGGTACTTGGCGAGTAGATAGTAAGTTCAAACTTTGCGAATGCGAAAGTATGCGCATAGGTTTTAGGTTGTAAGCTCAGCTTGCCCAGAGTATTGGATTTTCTCACTTTTGAAGCGTACTGGTGTATTACAGGAGCCATAAGGAAGCCGTCCTTCGAACATACAGAGGTAGTATCATCTCAACAGTGGTCAGTTGGCTAAAAATTCGAAGCCGATGCCCAAATATGCCTCAGTGATGTGCTAGTGGTCTCGTCTCATTCAAGGTTATTGAACATGATGGTTATTATATTATTGCCAAAGGCGCAGAGATACAAAGTTAGTATGTAAAACTAGTTATTTGAATACTGGTAGTAGGGAGCGGCCAAACGCCCATCGATTTGCATCTTTTGCCTGAACATCTTCTAGTTCTTCACTCGAGAGCGAAGCAAAGTAGTCTACGGATCTCTGAAAGCCATTCTCTACCCACCTAAAAAGAGCACCGGCACTGTACTGCACAACCGAGTATCTTGTTTCGCCCTGCATGACGGAGGCATTCGAATGAGCAATCACTCCCGAGGCCAGAAGAATAGTAGAGCCCGGAGGGAACTCTATCACCAGGCAACACTCCCATAGAACAAGGTGACCCCCTTTGGTCGGGTCGTAAGATCCCATTGCCGTCACCGCACAGAGACCGAACGGGAGATTGGCGAAATCAGTATGCTTAAAGCAGACTGTGCGTGGCCCGAGGTTGTAAGTGGTGGAGGAGAAAACACTGTTTCGAAATACGGGCGTCAGAGAGGGATCTTGTTGGTAGAGTTGGCCAATCTTCTCCACGTAATACGCGTAAAGTTTTGGCGCCCAGGTAGCCATCACCCCTGCGTGTGTGCATTAGAGTGAGTTGGGGTTGGCTGATGTTTAAGGGCTTACCGGTAGCAAAGCCAGCGACACGCTTGAAGAAGGGATGAGAGTTTAATTCGTTGAGGACCACCGCATCACTCGGGGTGTTGACCAAGTTCTTGGGACGCACCTGACCGCCGCCATGGGAGATTCCACATCGTAAGGCGACGAAGGCTCCGCGACGATGAACGCGGCACTTGCCTTTACGAGGGGTGCATTTGGGTTGAAGGTCTGCCATAACGGAGCAGGCTTGAAGGTGTAACAGCAGCCATTCAGCATCTTGAGGTGCCCCAGCGAGTATTCCGATAGTGAGGCCAGTTTTGTCAATGATTGGCATAGGGCGACTAGGTCGTCTAGGTAAGATACGCGAGAGAGGTAAGAACCAGGAAATACGAACCGTCCATCCCAGCGAAGAAGCCTGAACCTGAACTGCGACTCCTTCCCCACTAACTGCTCCAGCGTGTACACCGTTTTGCTTCGCCTTCGATCGTCAATCCCAGAAAATCCGGTACTCACCACATTCTTGAGCTGAGAGGTATCGGCATCGCATACGATGTGCTCTGAGCCCTCAACGTGGCGACAAACCAGAGCGGAGGTAATTTTGTACGCCCCAAAGGCAGTGGACGCCTTCTGGAGGCTTCGATCTCTAGCCCGCCGAGTTTTACTGGCCTTTTTTAGCTTTGACTTCCGTTTCTCCATAGGGTTGGCATACTGAGGTGGCGCTGATGAGCTATGAAGAGACATGATCGGTTGGTGGTGTTCACCAGAAGTTGTTTGCACAATAGGGTGACGAATGTTGTTGGCAGGGGGCAGTGTGGTCTTGGTAACGGGCTTAGGAGAGCTCGCAGGAGTAGAG
>Ga0247742_10001483_pt1 | contig 16293 bp, 17 predicted proteins | sample UWRJL208509C2_FD_180944 | JGI IMG/M metagenome (GOLD analysis project Ga0247742, IMG submission 180944) | Plant litter microbial communities from Arlington Agricultural Research Station in Wisconsin, United States - UWRJ-L208-509C-2 | ecosystem: Environmental > Terrestrial > Plant litter >...
CGCGACCTCAGGCAGATGCTGAAGCTCGAGCGTGCGACCCTGAGCGTCGTCGTTGCGACGCTCGTGCGCAAAGGCCTGATCGAGCAGGCCCCGGGAGCAGACGATCGACGGCAACGGATGCTCGAGCTCACCCCCGCGGGCACCGAACTCTGGGCGAGGCTGCCCGACCCGATCGCCGAGATCCGCTCGATCGCCTTCGGGCCGACGAGCGACGCCGACGCCGCCACCGCGATTCGTGTGCTTCGGGAGGCGACCCAGCGTCTCACCGAGCACATGGGTGAGCATCCCGCGCGCGGGCAGTAGCCTCACGCCGCCGGTCGAGTAGCGCGCTCCGCTGGTCGAGTAGCGCCCGAGCTTGCGAGGACGCGTATCGAGACCGACCCCGCAGTCACTCTGTCTGGTCGAGACCCACGTAAGCCGCTCTGATGCGCTCGGTGACATCGATCCCCGCAGAATGAACGTTGCTGAGGTAGACGGCCGATGAGTTCGTCAACTCTCGCCGACGCCCGATAGCCATCGCTTCGTCTACCGTCAGCTCCCGTGCCCACACGAGGTCGTAGGTCGCTGAGTCGATGTTCAGGAAGACGATGACGTCGAGATCCCATGACCGAATCGCGCTGAATGCTTGGGTGCGATTGTCTCTCAGGCCAATCGCGCGAGCCTTCACCTGCACGCGGCGGCCAGCCGCATCGATGATGTCGTAGCTCTTGGCAGAGTTGGCAGCGAGTTGGCCGCCGTACGCCTTCCACACGATGTGCTCAGCAATGTCACCGAGCGGCGGGTTGCGCGTACGGACCAACCCCCGCGACAGAAGCTCGTCAATGATCGACACGTACGCGGCGAGCAGTTCGCGAACCGTCATCGTGCGTGGGTCGAAGGTCGCCATGACGCAACGCTAGCGCCGAACGGTCCCTGAGCTTGTCGAACGGCGCGTACCCTCCACCGCATGCCCCAACGCCACGTCTTCACCGGCCGAATAGCCGGCCTAGGCACAACCTCGGGCGTGCGCTTAGTAATAGGAATGTGGGAGACAACCCCGTTCGGCCCCTTCGCCGACGTCATGCTCGAAGAGCCGGGCGGCCACCGCATCCTTCTGGCCCCGACCGACGAGATCGCGGACTTCATCGCCACGACCTACACCTTCGACGAAGTGCGGGTCGCGCCAGTGACCTTCCGCCGAACCACCGCCGGCGTCACCTTGTCGGCCCCACGCCTTTCCCTCACCTTCGGCGTCGGCAGCATCTCCCCGCTGGGCCGTCTGCTCCGCATAGTCCCGCCGGCCTTCGCCACCAATACCACCTGGCTCCGCACCATCGACCCGATAGTCCGCCTCCTGGTCCCCGGTGTCCGCACCGCAGGCTCCGCCAACGCGGGCCGCCGCGAGTTCTACGGTGTGACCCGCGCCCACACGATCACGGATGCCGCAGCCACCTGGCGAGACCGCGACCTCGGTTCCCTGGCGCCCCTCTGGCCCCCGGTCCGCTTCGGCTTCTCGAGTGCGCCGCCTTCGCCGCAGATCGTAGAGGTGACGACCACGATCGTCGGTTGAGTAGCGAGCGACGAAGGAGCCCGCGTATCGAAACCACCGACGCCTAGCCCGCTAAACTCAACACGCCAGCCTCTGTAGCTCAATGGAAGAGCAGTTCCGTCCTAAGGAAACGGTTGGGGGTTCGAGTCCCTCCAGGGGCACCACAGAAGGATTACTAGAATCGCCAATGCCTTCCAGATTGGCGGGCTTCAGGAGTCCAGGCGCAAATCAAGGAGATCGTTTTCAGAAGCGGTCTCCTTTTTCGTCCCTCGATGTTTGTGACCTTCGGTGTACGCGAGTTCGCGTCCTTCTTCGAACGTGCTCCCAGCCCGGATGGCCAACCACCCGGGTTGAGCGGCCGCCAGCTCGCGTAGCGGGCGGTTGATCGCGCTGCCGATCATCTCACCTACGCCGACATAGATGTGCTGAAATATGGCTTGGTTGAGCTCACGACGAACTTCATCACCAGCAAACTTGTAAAGCCCGTAGGCGTTCTCAAGAAGAACGAGATATGCATCGATAAGGTCGACGCCGGGCTTCAAATCTCCGTCGAGAGCCGATAGCTGGTTTGAGAGATGTGTCTGTTGACGCACAATCTCACGCCGCTTAATCCGAACCTTCCCGAGTCGAGCGAGCCGTCCGCGGCAGGCTCAATGAGGTTGTCCTCTTGGGTTGACAATCGCGCAAGCTGATTCTCTATCTGCTGCTGGAGAAGGCGATGAGAGGCGGCCTGGTCATCGAGGGCTGCGTTCATTTGGACTCTTACTGCAGCGACGAGATCAGGGTTCAGAGTCAAAGTTCGGGACGGACTAAGAACTATGCGCCAGTCGGCTTTGGCGTCAATGTTCCGACCGGTAGAAAGTCGAAGTAGTAAGCACAACATGCACGTGTGTCGGTGGTCGGTTCTAGAGTTACCGAGTGCGCGAGCCACCCTTCATAGTGACGGTCCCATCGGACCGTTGCCGGAGGACGTCGAGGGGCTGTTTTGCTCCCTGATGCACAGAGATCGCGGGCACCGTTTGATACTTGCGACGCGTTTTCCGCGATGGCCGGATCAATAACTTTGATGTAAGAGAAGCAGCGCATATTCGGCAGGCCTTCTTGCTGGCCGGCGGCTACACGTCGCTCGGACGCTTATGGAGCGTCTCGACGCGCGTCGAAGTAATAGAGCGCGACGGCGGTCGGTGCCAGGTGTGCGGGAAACCTGGTGTTGAAGTTGATCACATCGCGGGCAGTTCGGGAGATCTGGACAATTTGCAGCTCCTCTGCACTGATTGCCATCATCTGAAGACCTCGCAGAATCTCCAGCCCGCCAGCCCTGAACAATCCGCGCGCCTTTTTCATGACGCGGGTGCTACCTGAAATCCCGACTTTTCTTGCTTACGACCAACTTGGCTAATGAATGGCGAGGCTCAAAGTTGAGTCGGAAGCAACGCTTCATGGCAGAGCTGAAACGTATTGGCGTCGATACGATGGGCCTCAAAACCAAGGCCGATTTGATTGACGCACGCGATGGATGGCTGGGCGACGACGAGTTTGTTCCCTTAACTGAGGACGATGACGCTCACTGCGGAGCGGCGTCTTATTTCGCTAAGGCCATGGTTAAAGATGACTAGAAAATACGTGCTGGCGCCTTACTCGGACAAAGTGTATGGTCTTCCTATTAGAACAAAGATTCGAATGTCGTTGAACGCCTCAGGCGAGTAATTCCGGCTGCTGCAACACAATAGATTCATGATTTGGACCGGGAGAAGCAGGTGGTGCGCGCGTCGGTCGTGGTGGGCTGATCGCCCACGCTACCTTGGAATAACCGCTTGCCGGATGGGCCGAAGGGCTCGAGTGTTACCCGAAACGGAGTATGTCGATGAATGTGGCTGAACTGAGTGTCCTTGAGATCTGTGCAGGCGCTGGGGGCCAATCTTCAGGACTCGAAAAGGCCGGATTTGTACATGCTCTTGCAGTGGAAATCGACAAGGACGCCGCGTCAACGCTCCGTTCGAACCGTCCTGACTGGGACGTCCGAACAGCAGATGTTCGTGAGATAAACGGACGAGAGTTCCGCGGGATCGATTTGCTCGCTGGTGGCGTGCCGTGCCCTCCGTTCAGCGTGGCAGGAAAGCAACTTGGTGCGGATGACGAGCGGGATCTCTTCCCGGAGGCGCTTCGTCTCGTGCGTGAGGCAAAGCCGTCAGCGGTGATGCTCGAGAACGTAAAGGGACTTGCCTCAGGACGCTTCACTCCGTACCGAGTCTCCATCCTCAAGGAACTCGAGAGCATGGGATACGCAGCGGACTGGCAACTGCTCTACAGCTCGGAGTTTGGGGTGCCGCAGCTGCGACCGCGCTTCATTCTCGTCGCCCTTCGCAAGACAGCCTTTAAGAAGTTCCGCTGGCCAGGCGCGGTGAGCAGCCCGGCTCTTGTAGGAGAAACGTTGCTCCCGCTCATGGGCGCGAACGGGTGGGAAGGGGCGGCAGCCTGGTCAAAGCGTGCGGCAGGGATCGCACCGACGATCGTTGGTGGGTCAAAGAAGCACGGCGGAGCGGACCTTGGGCCAACGCGAGCCAAAGAAGCATGGAAGCTGCTCGGTGTTGATGGCAAGGGAATCGCCGATACCGCTCCCAGCGCCGACGCCGCTGCAGATCACCTCCCGAGGTTAACCAACGAGATGGTCGCACGCATTCAGGGGTTCGATCCGTCCTGGATATTTGAAGGACGCAAGACCTCCGTCTATCGGCAGATTGGGAATGCGTTCCCCCCGCCAGTTGCCCAGAGCATCGGTACGTCTATCGCCGCGGCGCTTGGCGCCGTATCGACGACGAGGCAGTCGCACCTGCGGGTCGCATAACGATCCGAGTTAGTGACCGAGCATTTTCTTGAGCTCGGCTTCGATCTTGATCTTGTCACCGGGGCTGAGCATGCGAAATCTGTCATACGCAGCGTCTGCCTTGTCACGAGTTCGGTGTCCTTGAGCGGTCCAACTGTGAATGCGTTCGAGTTCGGTTTTCTTCAGGAGCCGAAATTCTCCTATGACTTCTTCGTAGGTCTCTGGCCGCCCCGTATCCGATCGAATCGCTTCGTTGCAGAGAGAGCACTCAGCCTGCAAGTTCGAGAGGTCATCGGCTCCTTTGAATGACCCTGGCGTGATGTGTCCGGCCGTGAGGACGGCGACCTTGTTCGGTCGATCTGGATAGGGCTCGTTCGCGCCGATGCCACACACCTGGCAGCGGCGACCATCCCTATCGATGACAATCCGTTTCGTCTTGGCGCTCACACCGCCCGTCCTCTTGGGGCGCGGACCGAGGTGAGGATGCCAGCCGACGAAATCCAAGCGGTAGTGACCGAGCGGAAGCGTGCGGTCGTACTTCTTTGACGGGATCGCCCAGCCGTCGCGGTTCCTCAGTTCACGCAGTCGACGCTGGAGATGCTCCTTGTCGTTCTTCTCTAGGCCGTCGCCAAGTGCGATTCTGATGTCTTCGGTCGTGAACTGTTCGCCCACGAATTTAGTTGAGGCAAGCCACGCAGCGATCTTTATCTCATCGCCGAGTTTTCGCGTCTTACCTGGCCAAGTCTTGAGCTGCCACCAGAGTGTGCCGTCTGGTGCATAGGCCTCGGAGGAAAGCTGCACGGCGACGCTCTTTTCGCGTAATCAGGTGAACGATCCAATTGTCACAGACCTTCGACCGTTCCTGGCAACAACGGCGCGCTTGAAGTCACTGGGTCGCTGGGCAACGCCACTCGCCACCAACGTCCCTCCAATTCGACGGATTGCGGGGAATTAGGTTGCGCCTCAGCAACTCGAACACTCACGAACTCGCCAGGCTGTGGAACCACGATCCCCAGCTTTTCGGCGACCGCTATGTGACTCGCGTAGTCGCCTCCGGGAATGATGAATCCCTCTTTGGCAAGTGCAGTTCGCGATCCACCATTTGCGCGCACGCGCTTCATATAGTCATCCTGCTGCGCGACGGTCGCGACGGTATTTCGCCCGATTCGGCGGTTATTGGCCCGACGAAAAAGTTCGTTCAGACGCCGCTGGCCGGAGCGGTTATCAAAGATTGCCTTGAGGTCAGCGGGGGGAAGCTGGAGAAGCACATTGGGAGGAAGCACCGCGTCGCGATGGAGCCAGATGATGTTCTCGCGACCGAGCTGGTTCAACCCCACTTTCCCGTCGCGGTTAGCTCCCTCGCGTCGGAACTCATCGCGGGCGCGTATGACTCCCATGCTCCAGGTCGAGTGTTCATCACTCGCCGTGCAGACGAGGAGTAGCTGACCGAACGATTCGGGCGGGAGCATCCAGCCTCCGAACTGATGTGAATACTTGCAATCGATGTCGTGCCCATTGACCTTGTAGTCAAGAAGCCTTCCATCGTCGATAACGTCGTTGAACTCGCGGCGCAGATTGATCTCGATCAGAGTCCCGTAGTGAGTTTTCTCCGTCTTGTAGAGGTCTTCCCACTGGTAGCGACCGGTGTGCTGACCGTCGTACAGCTGGTCGTAAGTCGAACGAAAGGTGGTTGCAGCCCGCGATCCGTTGGGATCTGCAGCTCGAAGCCTTGCCACGACTTCATCAAGGGCAGCGTCTTTCTCCGCGATGTGAGCGAGATTCGGGGCAGCCTCCATGCTGCGACTCTATTGGACGAGAAGGCTTACCTGGCTAGCTTTCGCGGGTGCGACCCCCACGGCTTCCTCAGCCGGTGCGAGACGAATGAGGCTCTTCGCTTTCCCGAAGCGGGACACGACCAAGTGTCCATCGCCGAGGTCTGAGTTCAGTTGCTGAGTGATCCAGCCCTTGGACATGAAAGCGTAGGAGTTGGGGTGTGGTCTCACGCTACAGTTCACATACAGATAGAACGCTGGTTCTTACCGCGTCGGCGGCAGACAACGTCAAGGAAGCCTGAAAAGAGGGGGTCGCTGTGGCGGACGGGCCCGAGTATCACCAGGTCCCTCTGGATGAATTGCACTTCGATCCCGAGAATCCTCGACTTCGTGAATCGATAGATGCACAGGACTTGTCCCAAGTGCTCAAATTCATGCTTGAGGACGCGGGCTTGTTGGACTTGATGGGCTCGATAGCTTTGCAAGGGTTCTTTCCCGGCGAACCCCTCTTGGTAGCACCCGATGCTCGTGATTCGCGCCTAATTGTCGTTGAGGGAAATCGCCGGTTCGCCTCCGTACTTTTGCTTACCAATCCAGGTCTCGCGCCAACTCGCAAAAAGGCGGTCATTGAGGCTGCCGCTCAAGCGACTAGCCACGATCTCGCCACCGTTCCGTGCTTGCTATTCGCAGATCGCGACGCGATCCTCGGCCATCTTGGATACCGCCACGTGACGGGCATTAAAGAGTGGGAGCCGTTGGCCAAGGCTCGGTTCTTATATCAGCGATTCAAGACGCTAGAAGGAACCGACGGAGAGCGATTTAAGCTACTCGCGCGATCAATAGGAAGCCGTGCGGATTATGTAGGCCGACTTCTTACTGCCCACCAGCTGTACGTTCGAATGGACAACAACAACTTCTATGACCTAGAAGGCGTGGACAGCGACACAATTGAATTTTCGCTGATTAGCTCCGTTCTTGCCTATAACTCGATAACGCTTTACCTGGGATTGCAATCGAGCCAAGACCTCGAGCTGGAGACACTGGACGATGGGCGCCTGCACTTTCTCACCCAGTTTGTCTTTCAGAGAATTGACGGTCACACGGCACTAGGTGAATCCCGCAACATAAGGGTCCTAGCCGACGTGCTTGATGTGCCGCGAGCCAGAGAAGCTCTCGAGTCGGGGACTAGCTTGTCGGCCGCAGCGACGCTCGCGGGCGCGGGCGCAGATGCCTTTCGTAGTTTTGTAGCAAGCGCCAAAGAGAGCCTCGATCTCGCATTCCATGAGCTTGCTGACGCACCGATAAATGGAGATGACCTTGACGCGGTGACCTTGGTCAAGACAACGGCAGAAGAGCTTGAATTAGCGGGGCGAAAGAGACTTGGCTGAGAGCGACGTATTCGGCGATCTCGACCGATTGCCTGGTACGCCGCAGATGCATCGGTGGGCCGACTGGGCTGAAGTACTGTGCTTTGTCGAGGATGAACTTACGAGCCCTGACTTCGCCTCGAACGTTGAGAAGAAATCTGACGATATTGACCTGGAAGTGTTCGACGATGTCGAGCCGGATCAGGTAAAAACGGATGTCTTGGCAAATCCATTTGACTCTCCTGACCAGTTCAAAGACGCCGTTCGACTTAGGGCTGCTGACGTCTTCAATCATTTGGAAGCGCGCTCTCGTTCCTATGGTGATTCATACCCCTTTGAGATTGATCCGGGTGGCAAGAAAATCACGCTCCGCCCCAGCCGACCCGACCGCGAGGTCTACCTCTTCTTGCTAGCTTGCGCTGCGCTGCGATACGTTCCCCGCAAGAAAGACCAGACCCGGTTGGCAGCCGAGTTTGAATGGCTGTCAGTCGAAATACTTCGGCTCGAGATGCCCGTGCGTGCGGAGACCCATCTCTTCGGAACGAACCCGACGCGCACAAGTCGCTACAGCGGAACGCTCATCGAAAAGATCGCACAGCTTTCTATCGATATTCGTGAGCAGATTCTCGTCGATCTGAAAACAGATTTCGAGCCGAGCGATCCTGGCGACAATGGACTCGACATCGTTAGCTGGCTACCATCGGTCGACCAGGCGCCTGGTCTTCTGACAGTCTTCGCCCAATGCGCATGCACTCCGGCGTGGGTTCAAAAACAGCACAGCTCCAGCAGCGACGCGTGGGAGCCCATCTTTCGTTTCACGGTCGACCCTGTCAACTACTGCTTCATCCCATATGACTTCAGGAATCTCAACGGATATTGGTACTACCGCCACTCGATCCACAATTCCGTCGTGATGGATAGGCGTCGGATCATGGACGCACTTGGCGTGCCCGACAGCATGGGAAACTACGACTCGAAAATCGCGGCGATGATTGCGGCGCTCGGGCTTTCGGCTGTCAGTTCAATCTCTGCATAATGTCCCTAACTGACGAGAGCGACGCGAGAACGTAAGTGTGGTCGACTGGTTGACGCACCGTTTAGGAACAGCTCAAGAATGACATCGGACTAATAGTGGGATACAACGTACTGACAGCCCAAGTTCTTTCGCGCAAGGCCGAGCTCAATGACCGCCGCAACGAGGCATTTCGTCTTCATACCCAGATCGAAAAACACGACGCTCTCGAACCTTCTGGACTGGCCGGCTTGGCCGAAAGCGAAACTCGAAGGGTCGCGAGTCTCGACCTTCAGCTATCGGCGTTGGGCAGCTCCATCGCAACGGCCAATGAGCGTGCACAGAGCATTTATAGCGCGACACTTCCCGGCTGGAAGCCTTCTTATTGGTTCTCTGAGGACCGGTCACGGGCAAAGAAAGCTCGCGCTCAGCTTTCCGCCGAAATAGAGACAAGCGAGTCGAACAAATCGCGGTATTCAGATGAACGCGATCGTGCGCTCGCTGCCATCGCCGGTGCACGTCAGGCGCTGGAGGAGCATTCAGCGTTCGACCGCAGAGAGGCTGAGAAACGACTGGTCAGCCTTGGCGACGAGATCGATCAGCGCGCTGCTGAACTCGAGAGATTGGAGGCTCGAGAAAAGGCCCTGGCCGACGAACTCGAGGTTCCCCTTCGCGAGTTTCTGGAACGTCGAGCCAGGCTAGATGTACTGAAAGCTGATCTTCAAAGAGCTAATCGGATTGAGCGGGAACTAGGGAACGCGAGCAACTCCTACGAGCGCAAGCAGCTCCACGACGAATGCAAGTCCAAATTTGGTACCGGCTCCCCGAGAGAGGTGATCAGGAACGCAGAGAAAGCAATTGCGAGCGAGGAACGTAATTCGAAGAAACTAGAGCGTCGGCTGCGCGCTATCGAACGACGGAGCACCCTCGAGATCGACTTACTTGTGATCGACGGAAGCAACCTTTGCTACGAGGGCGACAAACTCATCGGTCTTTTCGCATTGCGCGAGGTGTGTGCTCAATTGCCCGACAGCTTGGACGTCATTGTTGTCTTCGACGGATCAATCCGAAAGAAGCTCGGTGTCAGTGACGACACGCTGAGGTCGCAACTCCGTGGAACAAGAGTCCACATTGCGGCGTCAAAAGCGGGCGCGGACCAAACCATCTTGGACTCTGCTCAGGCGAAGACCGCGTTCGTCCTGAGCAACGACACGTTTGCGGAGTTCCCAGACAAGTCGGTGGTGCAAGAGGACCGGCTCCTTCGGCATGAAATCATAGGCGGACGAGTGATGATTGAAGATTTGTCGATCGAGGTGGAATACTCCAACCGAAGCTCTTGACGTGTCCTTGGACGAGAACGCGGCTTACGAGTGCCGGGACCGAAGCGTCGACAGACTTTTCTCGCCTGATAGGGATGATTGTCGGGCTTGCACTGAAGGATGGGTGAATCGCCCTGGGTTTCGTTCCGCCTGATCCTTTTGGAGGATGGAACAATGACGAACCCTCACCCGGCCGAGTTTTCGTGAACGTGCTCTTCGGATGCTCGCTGAAGCATGGTCTGATCACGCGTCGGATTTCGCGGCGGCCAATCATGTCGCTGGCCTTCTCGGGGTGAATCCTGAGACGCTTCGGTTGTGGAAGACGCGTGGCGATATCGATGCCGGCCGAGCGCCCGGGACGACGTCGGAGGCTCAGCTTTAGATCAAAGGGTTGAAGGAGCCGCACTCTGCGGGCAGCAGAGGTGGGATTCGTGAGTTCTCGCGGTTATCGGGCCCCGCTCCTGACCCAATGGACCCTCAATACTTAGCGAGGACGAGATCGGTTGAATCTTCGGGCGCTGTCGCGTTCTGCCTCGGGGCTCAACTACACCGCTCCGGCGATACGCTCGATCTCCTTTCTAAGCGCCGACGGGATGTCGACTGCCGCAAAGTTCGTGCTCCTGAGCCATGCGAGTGCTTCCTTCGTCGTCCACTCATCGGGACCGATGAGATTCGAGATGGCGAGCGTTGCAGTCCGCGAGAGGCCTAAGGACATAAGAGCGACTTGACTGGGGCGCGAGACGCCGAGTTCGAGCATCATCGTCACATCGAACGCTGGAACCGCGTCGGTGGCCCCTTGCTGTTCGGCAAAGGTCGCAAGCACGTCGTTGTAGCAAGCCAGATATTTGGCCGACTGGAAGCGGACCACGGTTTCGATGTCGCTCATCACATCGCGGATCGCCTTCGGGAGTGGCGTCCTGTCGCTCTCGCGTTGCTCGATGAGTCGAGCGAGCGGCATGCCGTTCATCCAGTTGATCACGAGGGCGGCGATCTGCCATTTCCTCTTGTCTTCGCCTTCAGCGGGGGCTTGCCCAAACGCCGAGGTCATGGTGGCGCCGAGTCGCGCGTAGACAGTCTTATAGCGTCCCTTGACCAGTGTCGAAGGCTTGGGAATGGTGAGGGCCTTGGGCGTGAGGCCACTCTGACGGAAGCTATTGAGGAGCCTCATCATCGCGATTGGCGAGATTCCCGCATGCTTGGGGATGAAGTAGCTGGGCAACTCGAACGATTCGATCGCACCATCAACTCGTTGACGAACGTAGTCAAGGATCTCAGGGCTGGGGGCCGATGCCAGTTCGATGTCGAGCGAGCTGCCTCCGACGCGCCGCGCTGCGAGGTAGCTGAACAGGTTCTCCCCATCAGGATTGGCGTCCACCGCCAATTCGGCGCTCTCCAAATACTCGAGTAGGCCAGTCGGATCGCTTAGTCCTGAGGGCACCGCGCGTTTTAGCGCGAACTTGCCACGGACCGTCGGCACGTGTTCCCATGCGTTCAGCAGGGACGTGTCGATGCAGATGACATTGCCTTGAAACTCCTTGCCCCATCGGCCAGCTCGACCTGCGAGGTTCCAGAAATCGAGCTCGCTCATGGGGTTGCCGAGGCCCTTCTTCGGCGCTCGGATGAAGATGTTCTTGCACGGTAGGTTCACGCCCTCAAGAAGCGTGGATGTGCACACTAGGTATGAGATTTTGTCTTCCTCGAAGAGACGCTCGACCTCTGCCCGGACTGAGAGTGGCATGTTGCCATAGTGAAAGGCAACACCGAAATTCAGCGCGTTGATAAGGGCGTAGTTCGGATGAACAGCGGTCCGAATGAGCGACTGCAACTCGAGGATATCGGGGTCGAATTGTTTCGACGAAGTGCCAAGTCGGCCGCAGAGTTGCTGGGCATATTGCTCTGCTTCGTGGGGCGTGTTCGCGTAGATGATGTTGCCGCCCATAGTGCCAAGGGCATGTGCGACGGCAGCGATGTTCGCGCGCACACCGGAGGGGCGGTCGGGGAGCTTGATGGTCCCGATTTGGACGCCTTCCCCGCTGTGAACGAGTTCCACGATGCGTGTTGACCTGTCGCGATGGGCTGGCTCGACCCGAAGGATGTTCTGATTGACGGTGACCGTCTCGGAGGTGAAAGCGGCGCTACTCGCGGTGCCTGGGACGCCGGCCAAGAGGAGTTCCGGGTTATCGCTGAGCGGACTGGCGAATAGGACCTGGGCGGTTGGATTCGCTGCAACGGTGCGGTCGATAACTTGCTGGAGCAGGATGCCTCGGTGCGCGGCTCCCAATCCCTGCGCCTCATCGACAAACAAGAGATCCACATGGAAGTCCGGCTTGTCGACCTGAACAAGGTGAAGTCGCTCCTGAGTCATCACGAGAACGCGGCTTCGCGCGTCGTGTATGGACTTGTCCCAGGGCATCATGAAGACCGAAGTCGTCGCCCCGACAGACTCGCGGAAGTTAGCAGAGACCTCCTCGACGAGGGCGCGCGTGGGCACGAGATAGACGGCAGAGAAGTCATCATTGCTGCGCAACTGCTCAAGAAACCATTCGCGCATGATGCGGGATTTTCCTGACGAGGTGGGCGCCGAAACGCTGAGCCAGTCGTTCGCGGTGGCGTCCTCCCAGAGGTCGCTCTGGAAGCCATTGACTGGCAGCGACATCCCAGTCGAAAGTGGGATGGAGTGCTGCAGTTTGCTCTTGATCACTTCCAGTTGAACCGCGATGGGTCTGAAAGCATCGGACTTTGGGTCGTAGAGACCTTCTTGCTCTGCAAGTTGGACAGCGAGGCCATTTCCGTCGCGCTCGAGTAGCGCGGTGGCCGCGGCGCACTCCTCGGGGCTCGTGTTTTCGTCGAGTAGACACCCTGAGGCGACACGGAGAACTGCGATCTGCGCAGCTTCGGTTGTCTCGGCGGTGAGGGTACTCGCGCAGAGGAGAGCGAACTGCCAATTCACGTCAGGTATTGGTGCCGAAAGGGCGAGCTCAGGTAGGTCAGCTTGGATCGCACGGAGTCGAAGGGCCCAAAGGATTTCTTTGAACTGTCCAGACGCCAGCGCTGCAGCAGCCGCAGCGTTTCCCACTAGCTATTACCGACCTTCGCCCGGACTGCCTTGCGCAGTTCCATCACCGATGGAAGGGGCACACAGAAGACGTCGATTGTGACGGAGAGTAGGGCGTTGTCGGTGACTCGGTTGAGTACGGCCGTATGCCATCGCTCGACCTGCGCCGAGATCTTGGCTAGCTCACCTTCTACGGCGGTGGCGGCATTCGGGTACTCAGTTAGGTCGAACCCGACGAGGCAGACGCCGTTCCAACGTAGGGCCAGGTGCTCTGGGTTGGACTCGTCGAAGTATCGAATTAAGTGGGCCACGAGCTCTTCGTCGTCCGCATTGAGGTGCTCGCGAACGAGTAGGAGGTCACGCTTGCGCGTCTCGTAGCCATCTGGCCTCAGGAAGGGTGCGATGCTCAGGAAGCAATCGCTGAACGCGCTATAGCTGTCCTTATAGAGCTTCGATTCACCCCAGTAGAGATCAAGAACCCCGTCCTCATTGAGCCTCGCGTGAACGCCATCAGAGCCATGGACGTGCATCTCGGAATTGGTCTTGAGCGGCATCTTCGACAGAATTTGCGGATAGCCGAGGATCTTCTCCATGAGCAGGAATAGGAGTAGTTCTCCTCCTTCACCTGATGTGTCCGACTTCACGAGCAGCTCGCGCGCCTCGGCGTGTAACTCGCTAATCGCCGCGGTGGAGCCTGTGTTCTGATAAGCGGCGAACGCTTTCTTGATTCGCGATCGAGGGATCGCAAAGTCGAGAAGTGCACCGGCCATAGCGTTCGCGAGCTGTTGCATTACAGGCTGTCCGTTCACGTCGACAGCCAGGAAGTGCGTGCGAACCGTGGTTTTCGATTCCTTCAACAGAACTGGCTCGGCGTGGGCCGTGAGAAGGTGCGAGAACCCGACATCATCACCACGCGCGAGCTTGCTAAGGGCGTCGACTAGCCAGTCGATGTCGACTTCTGTAGTGGCGCTCAGAACTACTCCTCGTCGAGGTCATTTGTCGAGTTCTATTGAAGGCTAGCGTTGCCAGATCCGCAGTAGAGTAATCCTCGCCGCAGACGTCCCGCCCCCTTTCGGGGCTGATGAAGCCACGGTTAGCACCGGCGGCCGCTACAGCTAGGCCAAGTGTCCTCAGATAATTGGCGGTGAGATCCAACAAACCGCTGTAAGGGAGTAATGATGGCGATTAGCGTGGTGACCCCGAATCTCCGATGGCCAACTCGGCTCGCGGCCGAGGAAGCGTGCCTGCAGATTCTTCGTAACAGCGGCTACGCCGTTGGAGCTCGTGTGACGAACGCTGGCGATGTTGAAGTGCTCACGGAGATCCTTGCGATCCACCCACACGCGGCCGAGAAGATCGGCAGCGGGGTAGACCACTTCAGCATCGAGCAGATGTCGGGCACGCCCGGGCAGGCGGTTTCTGCCGACTCAATTGGCTTTGTGATTCACCACACGGACGGGAGTCGTGTCGACTTTAGCTACGTCGAAGCGATCTATCCAAGCGACCAGAAGCGTCGTGTGACTGCAGCACTCAAGAGTTCGGTGGACGATTTGCGTCTCGGGTTCCGAGATGCTCGCTTCGCAGGCGGCAGCGCCACCAGCGATGTCTCAGGTGTCGCGTTCGGCAGCCGCGCGGAGGCGAGCGTCATTTACAACAATCCGTCCTTCTCTCAGCTCGCCTACCGTTTCGCCGAATCTGAAGGAGGGTGGAACGCGATCGATGTCGAGTCTGGCGGGAGCTCTTTACAAATCGGCGACGTGATCGTCGATTCTGCAGCGCGGCAGCGGTGGCGTGACTTCTTTCAGACGCATGCTCGACCCACACTTGCCACGAGAAGTGAGGGCGCAAGCCGTCGACGTGTAGACGAAACTGCGTGGACTCCCTAACCGCAGCGATACCGCACACGGACATCGCCGACGCCCTATTCGCTCCTTGATGAGTCCGAGTTCGAAGCTGGCCACGCAACGCACGTCGACATCCCGTTCGAGGCGAGCAACTTTCGGGGATCGGCAGGTGTCTCACTGCCTCGATCGCCGTAAATAGCTGCCGACGCGTTGAAGAACCAACGGTCTCTAGCCTCAGATTGGGCCGAACGGTCGCAGATCAATGCCCAAGCAGTTTCGGAAATGCGCAACGAAGAGGCGCATGTCGAACTCCGATACCACGACCGTCGGTGGTGTTGTCATAGGCCCGCACTACCGTGAGCACTACCTCCAGAAAGTAGTCTCATGTTCCTGCTCGGCCCGACCGTCGTGTATTCCGCCAGTGACCTCACCGCGGCGGCCACCTGCGAGTGGGCGACCATGCATCGGCTCGACGCGAAGCTCGAGCGGGTCGAGCTGCCGAAGCTCGAAGACGACGACATGCTCGCGCGCACCGCGAAGCTCGGCGACGCGCACGAGCTGCGGGTGCTCGCCGACCTGAGGGCAACGCGAGACGTGGTGGAGATCGCGAGGCCGGAGAACCCGACCGAGGTCGAGGAGGTTGCGTCGCAGACATCCGTTGCCTTCGAGGGCGGCGCGGATGTCGTCTACCAGGCCGCGTTCTTCAACGGACGTTTTCTCGGGTACGCCGACTTCATCCTGCGATCGGATGACGGCAGCTACGAGGTCTGCGACACCAAGCTCGCCCGGCACGCAAAGATCACCGCGCTGCTGCAGCTCGCGGCGTACAGCGAGCAACTGCAGCGCCTCGGCATCCGCACCGGCGAGCGGGTGCACCTGTGGCTGGGCGACATGCAGGTGAGTTCGCATCGGCTGCAAGACATCCTTCCCGTCTATCGCAACCGGCGGGCGCGGCTCGAGCGCATCATCGACGAACGGCTGGCCGACAGCGCGCCCACCGCGTGGGGCGACGAGCGGTACGCGGCCTGCGGGCGCTGCGGCTACTGCACCGAGCAGGTCGAGCTGCACCGCGACGTGCTGCTCGTCGCGGGACTGCGGCTCAGCCAGCGGGACCGGTTGCGGGCTGCTGGCATCCGCACGATCGAGCAGCTGGCCGAGGCACCCGACAGCATCGACGGGATGTCGAACGCGACGCTGCGGGGACTGCGGGAGCAGGCGCGCATTCAGCTCTCACCGGTCTCCGAGGCTTCACCGCTCGCCTGGGAGATCGCGGACGCCAGCGTGCTCGCCGCCCTACCCACCCCCGACGCTGGTGACATCTTCTTCGACTTCGAGGGGGATCCGCTCTACCAGGAGGGCGACACCTGGGGCCTCGACTACCTGTTCGGCCTGGTCGAGAACGACGGCACGTTCCGGCCGTTCTGGGCGCACGACCTTCCGCAAGAGAAACGGGCCCTGGTCGAGTTTCTCGAGTATGTCGTCGAGCGGCGGGCGCGGCATCCCGCGATGCACATCTACCACTACGCGTCGTACGAGCGCACCCACCTGCTCACCCTCGCCGCCCGGCACGGG
>Ga0247742_10001484_pt1 | contig 16272 bp, 22 predicted proteins | sample UWRJL208509C2_FD_180944 | JGI IMG/M metagenome (GOLD analysis project Ga0247742, IMG submission 180944) | Plant litter microbial communities from Arlington Agricultural Research Station in Wisconsin, United States - UWRJ-L208-509C-2 | ecosystem: Environmental > Terrestrial > Plant litter >...
GCTGCTCTTATTACCGGAGTTTCCGGGGCTGGAGCTACCGACCAAAGCTTAGAAATTTCTGGAGCTTCATGTGTTGGTATTGTTGATACTTGTGATATCCTTTAAATAAATTACCGATAAAGGAAATGTGTTTACAAAAACCAAACTACTGTTAGGCACCATAGTTATTGTTGCTTTAACCTCTTTAGTGTTCGCCACATTGTCACTACCTGACAGATCTGAACCTAAAAAAGGTCAGTATGAATCTGTTGAATATCCTGCTTCAGTACAAGCTTCCATCAACGAATGCGGTAGCATTTTCTACTTCGAACCTGACTCTAAATGGTTTGGAACTATCCCCGAAGCCATACATCAGGATTATGCTGATGATAATATCCCCATTCAACCTACTCTTGTTCCAGTTTACGGCTTCATGTCTCGTAACCCTTTCGATCCTGAAAAAGTTGGGGTTTATGATAGAACCTTTGAAGGTTTCTCCCGACAAGATATTTTAAGAGCTTTATGGGATGGTTACAACATTATGTGGTACACCCCAAATATTTCTGATGTTAAATATAACCAACTTAAAGATTATGTGGAGAATGCTAATCGTTCATCCGCTAAAATAATTCTTTTACCCTTTAACTTCCCTGATAAAGAAATTCCTATTGGAAGAGATATTGCGTTCTCCTCATGGAATGCTTCACAATCTTGTGAAAATTTCGAACCTTCCGTTTATGATGATTTTATTACCTTCGTGAAAGAAATGGTTCCTTCTCGCGGTGTCCCACCTGAAGCACCTTTAGCTCCTTATGGTGGTTTATATCCTATAACCCCAGAATATCGTCCATAATTTTCTGAAGTAGTTTATACCGTTAGATATTCTCTATATAATAAGGAGTTTCTAATGGGTAAACGTGTTCTACAGGCTGATGGTTCATACTGTTACACAGAGAATTGCCGCATACATGATCGTGGTGATGATAATTTCACTGGTTCTGCTGCTGTTATTCGTGATAATGAACGTAACACGTATGCTTTAATAGCAGAACGCATTGCTGGGGTTATCAAAAATAAGCTTCCTGAAATTCCTACAAAACAGGTTAATAACATAAGTAATAAACTTGTTGATGATATTTATAACACAAGTGAGACTTTACCTTCCGAATTAGCACAGAAAATGTGTGACCTTGTTTATGGTGAAAACGCTGAAATAGCTCCTGCTGAGTGGCAGAAGTTTTATGAAGCAGGACATATGGTAAATAGTGAACTTATTGTTAACCTCACTATGAAACCCGGTGATGAAGTCATTATTAGAGAAACTGGTGAGCGTGGTATTGTAACTGAAGGTTCCAGTTTTGCTGGTTCCCGAGTTCGTGTCAGCACAGAAAATGCTAGTAACAATGATTTTAAATTCTTTGAACCTCAAGAGGTAGCTAAAATCCAACCTAACACTAAAGGTTTAGCTCGTGAGCTTATTGTTAATTCTCCTCGCGATATCCTTATTCATAAATCCTCTCTTTATGATTTATTGAATGAAGAAACAAGCGCAGATACCCGTAATGCCCAAGGGTTACATGGGTTAACTCCAGAAGAAGCGGTAGTTGTTCGTGCTCAAGTTATGGAAGAAGCAGAAAAATTCCAACGGGGTTACTCACATGATACTCTAACCAAATCTCGTATTATAAAGTTTATTAGTGAGGAAGCCAAAAAACCTAATCGTACTTGGTTAGATGAACATGACAGAGCACTTGTCCAAGGAGCTTTCACACGCATTCTTAACTATATTGAGCCTAAACCTTCAGCATAATTTTTCGTTATGCTTCCTAATTTACTGTGGTAAGATTGGGATATGAAAATAACTCCTTTTAGCTTACGTATGGAGCTTATTGAGATGGGTTGGTCTTCAGATATTTCATCCAAATATATTGGGAATGATTTAAAAGACTTCAGAATTCGTGTAAGTAAAGTTTACCCGAATCGTGGTTTAATTAAATTTGTAGCTAAAGTACCTTTCTATAAATTCACTGAAGCTTTATCTATCATGAAAGATTATGCTGACATGTATGATAAAAAACCTCTTCTTGTACCTGAAGTTGTATTCACTTTAAACCCAGTTGATATTGTTGATAACATTGATTTAACAATGGATGGTATTGAATATTTCATGTTAGAAGAGATGAATAAAAAAGGTTGGGCTTTTAAGGACAGCATACAGGTTTTCTCTGGTAGAACAAAACTTTACCGTAACTTTGGTTTTGAAAAATATAAATGGCATGGAGTGAATCTTGGCGCTCCTGTAAGGGTAGCTAATCTTACAGAATTGATCAATAGAGACTATGAAGATTTTACTGCTATTAATACGCTTATGAGTCGTGCGTTACGAGCTTACGAAGATTTCCCTACCTCTATCCCAAGACAAGAGGGAAACAAAATGATTGAAGATACTTTAATTACAAGTTTAAGTAAATTTAATCTCAGTTAGCAAAAGCATCTGTTATAGCTTGAATGTTACAAGCATACAAACCCGCATTAGGTAACGCGTTACGTTCAATAATAAGAGGTTTACCTTTACTATCTAAAGCAACATCTAAAGCATAATTCATAAGATCTGGTTCCTCTTCAGCAAAAGATTTAACCATCCTATTACTGAACTCAACCAAAGTTTTAACAACTTCAGGGTTGGCTTCAACCTCAGATACTTCTTTACGGTTCTTACGAACTTTAACATCAAAAATAGCTTCATTGTTTAATGGGGTGAACTCTTCAACACAACCAGCACCTGTAACAAGCTGCTGGTTAACAACAAATACTCTATACTCATATTCCATAACAATTTTCTGCTGCGCAAGGAAACCATTTGTTAAACCTTCAAGCCGGATGAGTGACCAATCCAATTCATCCATGAGTATCTCTTGAACTTCAGAAGTTTTAGAGTCAGCGGGGATGTTGAAAAACCATAAACCTTTTTTAGCTTGAGTTGCTTTTAAAACAATTTCTGTTATCCCAGTATGTGAGAAGGTAACCAAAACATCAAGAATGTCCTTACCTCCCTTATCCGGGTTGAACCCGCAAAGTTCATTATCTCTACCCGCATTATTATGGAAAGTCTTTGTGGAAGCATAATTATCAGCTTTATGACTTTCTTTAAGAAGAGGATGATCTAAAGCTACATTCTGAAAAACTATACCGTAGATAGGTGTTCCGGTTCGCATAAGTTTAGAAACTGAAACTTCACCTCGTGTTACAAGGTTATAAGCTGTATCGCTGTTATCTAATGTAAGGAAAATATTTTCAGCACCGAAACTTTGAACCGCCGCATGAAGACGAGCAGCTTGCTCAAAGAAATCTTCATAATCACCATCACTTGACCAACTGATTGGTTTAACGTATTTATCCCATGTTTTAAGAATTTGGTCTGCTTTAGTAGTATGTTTAGCAGGGATAGTTTTAGGGTTAGGGTTATCAAAAGCGCGAAGTGACACAAGCCACTGTCTTTGAAAATTCACTTTGACTCTTCCTGAAGATTGTTAATAATATTAAGTTTACCATATCTTATCTTTAAAATCTATTTTAAGGTAGAATGGGTTTATAAGCTTTTATTAAGGATAAAAAATCATGGTTAACAAACTCCCAACACATCTCCCGCTCATTGAGATTGATTATAATGATGTTGATGCTGAAGGGCTAACATCATTTAGGTATAAGGATGTTATTGCTAATGTGGATCTTTATGTTAATCAGGAAGTTATAGCTTATCAACCTGAAGATGAAACCTACACTTCTGCTGTGATCAAATATTTAAATGATGAGCATCAGCTTGGTAAGCTTGAGGTTCATTGGAGACTTATGCAAGAATATTCTATTTAATAGAATAAAATAGTTATGGCCGGTACTTTATTCAAAAGTACCGGCCATAACTATTTGTTACTTTTTACTCACAGTCCATTGAGTAAAATTCTTCCTCATCCGCAAGGACTTGGTTTTCAAATTCGCTTTCGTTCTCTTCCATTTTATTCTCCCCTTAAATTAAATAGTTTTGACTTGCCTTACAAAAATAAGTATACGCCTATTTGTTTGTAAAACAAGCTTTAACTATTATCTTTTTCTAAATTCAGAAGTAACTCCTTATTAGTTGCTCCTCCTGAATATTTTACACTCTTACCATCTTTAGAAACAATACGATGACAAGGGATAATAACTGTTATCGGGTTCTGTCCAACAGCAGTAGCTACCGCACGGACAGCTTTAGGTTGACCGATTCTTTCAGCAAGCACACTATAAGTAATAGTCTCCCCAAACGGAATTTCACTCAATGCTAACCAAACCTTCTCCTGAAATTCTGTTCCTTTAGCTGAAATAGGAGTTAAAAACAATGATTGCTTAAAATCAAAATAATTTTTTAATTCTGTAACTGCGAAAGAAAAATAATCAGGTTCAACAAACTCACCTATTGTGTCTACCTTAGGGTAGTTAGGTTGTGTAGGTTGGTACAACCCAATAAGAGTCTCATCATCAAAAACAAGCAAAGTCTCACCTAAAATAGTATCAACCTTAGTGTGTTTTACAGTCATTATTACCTTTCGTTACTTTTAAGTATCGCTCTTTAAATAAAATTTTGGTCAGATTTTATAAGGAAAATTTCCTTTGTTTAATAGTTAACAGATTCTTATATAGGCTACACACTTACCTAGTTAATATTATATTTATATAACCCTTAATTTTACCCTTCATGATTGAGAAAAGAAGAGATTTCTATGTCCCTAGCTTTTTTATTAATTTTAAGGTAGAATAATTTTATGGTTCAATATGTTGGTATTGCCGGTGACTGGCATGGTAATAAAGGGTGGGCGCGTTTACGTCTACTCGATTTTGCTGACCTTGGAATCACAAAAGTTTTACAGTTAGGGGACTTCGGCCTTTGGCAAGGTAACAACGGTATGAAATACCTTCACCGTATTAATAAAGTTCTTCAAGAAAATAATCAAACCCTTTATGTTACTTTAGGTAATCATGAAAATTATATTCTTGTTAGTGCTTTAACTGTTATTAACTCCGGTGAGAACGCTGGGTGGTTATATAACCCAATTTACCCTAATATTCTTTATGCTCCTCGTGGGCATCGTTGGGAGTGGGAAGGTGTTTCTTTTGTGTCCCTTGGTGGGGCGAACAGCATTGACCGTGTTTACCGTGTTGAGGGTGTTTCGTGGTGGCCGGGTGAGCAAATCGGTTATGGTGATATTTTCCGAACCCGTGAGGGTGGTTACGCAGATATTTTCTTAGCTCATGACTGCCCTGAGGGTGTTCCTCTTTTTGGTGGACATAAAGCAGGTACCGGGAATTGGTCATCTGAAGATATTAAGTATGCGGAAAGATCCAGAAGGTCTTTACGTCAAGCTGTGGATGTTGTTAAGCCAGAATTATTCTTCCACGGGCATTACCATTTTCTTGCTGAATATAATACTGTTCTTAAAGATGAGGAAGATAAAGATTATACTCTTCATACAATTGGGTTAGATCAGGATACCCATCATCATAATATTGGTGTTCTAACATTACCCTCTAAACAGTTTGATTTTATTGATTATAAACTGGATGCTTCAAGACAGTAAGATATTAACAAATATGTTTATAAAAATGTATATGATATAATTGGTATATAGTATTAATTAAGGTAGAAATGACAAAAATACAGATTGATTTTGAATTTGAGTTCGTGAGAGACGCACAAACTCATCAGGTAATAGTTGATCTTGAATCGCCTTCTACTAATGATGAAGACCAGCAGGCCATTAAGCAAATTATTGATGAAGCTGATATTGATCTTACTGATGAGGAAGCTCTTGAAGAGCTTGGTTGGGAGATCGATGAATACCTTCAATATGACATTATCTATCCTAAACTTAAAATAAGTAACATTGTTTTATTGGAACAGGATAATAAAGTCACTTTCGATCTGACTCTTAATTTATGGGGTAAAATTTTCAGCACAACTGATACTCTCACAGATGCGAAATATTTTGAGATAGATGCTGACACATCAGTAGATGAGGTTGAAGCAATCATTATGAGAAATTATTATGGTACGCATCATAATTTTGATATCACAGAATTAAAATTAACTGTTCTACCTTAAAAACAGGAATAGCAACAACGATGTTATTAATATGTCTTAGTTGTCAAGTAAGCTAAGTAGTCGAACTCTTCCATCTTTGATTTGTTTAATCATTTTATTTAAACCTTCATCACTTACAGGAAGTTTACGTTCAATCAGATCTCGTTCAAGACGCGTTTGGATAATATCACAAACAGGTAAATATTTAGTTGCTCTACGGCGTATTCCTTCTTTGGACATACTAGACTCGTTATGGTATAAACCAACAGCGTTATCAATGAAATCACTTGCTTTACAAATACATGTTCTAGGATCTTCAATCGCATCTTCAACATGGATAGCATATTCTTTATTACGTAAAGCTGAAGCCATATATTTAGGTAAAATAGGGTTAGACATACCACGAACTGTTGCTTCAGTTTCGGTTCCGAAAGTATCAGAAATATATTTGAAACAGTTCTCTCTAGCTTCCTCTTCAGTTAAAGCTTTATTATTAGTGAATTCATCACTAATCTCTTGAGGATGATCTTCAACAGTATCATGTAATAATGAAGCAATAAGAGTTGCTTGGTCAGTACAACCAAAACGTATCAACCGGACAGTATTACGTAGAGGATGCTCAATATAAGGGGTTTTCTCATATTGTTTACGATTGGAACGTAAATCGTTACGATGAACATGTGTTGAGAAAAGAATAGCTTCTTTAATTTTCTCCTCATCAATCCCTTCAGTTTTCTTAGCGAAACTGACAATAGCTTTAGCTAAAGCTTGAGAGTTGAAACTTTTGATAGGAGCCGTGAAAAGTTGTTCATTACTTATATGATAACCACCACTTTTATTGTTAGTTAATGCTTTAACAATAAGCTTTTGAGCTTGAAGTCCTTGCTGATCACCATGTTTCCAACAATGTGTTGGGTCTTTAGCTCTGCACGGGTTTGAAGTAGGCATATAGTATATCTAACAAAAATGTTATTCTTATTATAGAAACAAAATACCGATAAAAAATTTAACTCAGAAATATGAAAGTTTTAGTATGAATATTCCTCCCACTTCACCAATAACACCTAACCCTATAGTGGAAGCCATCCAAAAAATGCGAGAAAGTATTGAACGTGGCGACGAACCAGCAAGTATCATCATTGATACAGACTCATTTGAAGAACCTGATGAGATGGATAAAGCTTTTATGCAGTATGCTTTTGACCGCTGGGATGATTAAGCTAAAGTTTGTATAAACTTCTCTACCTGAATCATATGACTTTCATCAAAGCCTGACGCTTCAAGGGGTGTTAAAAGAAGTGCTCTGTTAGGGAGAAAAACATTCATATCCGTAATAGGCTTAGTTGCAACATCATCCACCCAAATAAAATCAACGTTACTTCCATTTAGGAATTCCTGTAAGGCTAAGAACTTTCCGCCTTCTTCAGGAATACTTTGATCCCAATCAATCCAACCTGAAGACTTAATTCCTACTAGCTTATCTAAAACTCTCTGAGTATTTTCTTTCCAAGCAGATAGCCAAAAAATTTCAAAACCTGTGTTATTAATAAAATCAATAGTTGCTTGACTCCAAGTGACTTCCTGCTCACGCACCATTTCTTTACCGGAAGTTTTCTTACGCCATTCAACAACACCTGTTCGCGTATCTGGGTTCGACAAATCAAGGTCATGAGCATTCACAACCCCATCAACATCTAAAATCCAAATAGCCAACAGTTTTCCTTAATATGGTTATAAATAAGCATAGCGCACTGATTACTAGTATGTCAAACATGATATGACTAAGTATGACTTATCTAAAGTTTACCTGTTATTATCTAGCAGCGCTCAGCGGCTTTCTAAGCCCTTATAAGCTTAAGACCCTCCAGCGATACATAAACTACTGGAGGGTCTGTTATTTAAGCAAGGGTAGCTTCTGAGAGCAAAGAGATGGCTTTACTCTAACTGATGAGATCAGCTAAGAATAATGTAATGCCCTTTACGTTTGTTATTATTTTTAGCATCTTTCAAACGGTGGTAACCGTCAACAAGAATATATGATTCTCCTTGTTTGATAAGAACCCCAAGGAAATCTTTTGAAGGTATAGCCGGAACGGGAGCTAACGGTTCAACACGTTCATAATGTTGAGGGTTCGGAACTGTTATTTTATTTATATCCATTAATTTAACAGATACTTTTGTGGCTTTATCCACGTAAGGATTAACCTTCCCTTTATTCTCAAGATTAAGCTCTTTCTTAATAGCCTCCAATGGGGACAGTCCAGTTGTTTCAACTCCTTTAGAGCGGATATAACCTAATATGCCGTTACGGTCTTCAGCGTTAGGTTCACGATATATCCATTCCTTTAAGGAATCAACAACACTTTCGTTTAAATCAACTTGAACGGTTTGACCATAATAATCTGGGACACCATAAATTTCATAATTAGCAGGATCGTTCAACCCAACTTCTTCAGCATAATCTAAAAGCTCAGTGGTAATTGAAGCGTCACTTCGTGCGCTCATCATCATCGCTAGCATAGCATGTGAACTTACTGAAGTTATGCGCAGCCCTTCATATACAGAACCTCTGCAGTAATCATCGCCTGTTTCGCAACCGTAACAACCATCACAATAATATCCGTCATATTCATAATCAACATAACTTGAAACGTTACCCCAAGATTCATTCATAGGTTCTTGAAGGTCAGCTTTAGGGACAATAATAGGTGGTAAAGCTCGCACTCTAGGGGTGGCTTTAGTTAACTGTAAACTACTTACAGTGTTATTTAATTGGGCAGCGTTATATGCCCCATGTCTGCGACATGTGATACCTGAATAGCATCGTGTTCCATCTGGTAATAAAATTCCAGCCATAATTTTCCTTTATTGATTCTTTTAATATCTAACACGAAGTTAGAATCAATAAATAAAATATTTTAGACTTTAACTTCTTCGAAAAGTTCCGCTACTTGCTCAGCAAGATGTGTAGCAAAAACCTTTTCAGCTTTCTCTCTAGTTCTCGGAAGGAAAGCATTGGAACGCCATTTACAGTTACACATGATTTGATCTGAATCATAATCAGTGTAATCCCATCCAGTGTGTTTCAATAGGACGTTAGTAACTTTCGTTGTTAAGCTCATAGTTAATCTTTCCTGTATTTAGTAACTTAGTTGAACGGTAGCGGGAAGAGCTTCAGTTGCTGGAGAAAGTTCAACTGTTTCTAAACTTAGCCAAGCAACAGGGTCATCCTGATAATCATCATAAGAGTATACCTCTACCACAAGATTTTGTGGGAGTTTCTCCAATTTTGCAATAAGTTCAGCTACCGTCATCATTCGTTTTCTTTCTCTCAATATAAGGATAACATAATAGAGCAAATAAGTATAGAGACAAAAAGGGAACCTCAACACATAAACTTTATGTGTTGAGGTTCCCTTAAATATTTTTGCTATTTAGCCACATATTGTAGGTAGAAGATTAACTAAAGCAACAGCTTGAGCATTGTCTTCTCCACCAACGAAACGGTTAGGATCGCTGTAGTTTGTCATGTAACTTACTGGATGAAGCGCTGGTAACATAACGCTTACATAATAACCAAAAGCCTCATCATCAGGGTATTGTCCTTCTTCAGCGTTAGCTGCTGCGCTACTGATTGTATCAGAAACTTGCTGTTCTGCTGGGGTAGGTGCTGGCCCTTGATTAGCAACCCATTTCATGTATTTCTGGAACTCAGGACTTATATATTGAGCATATAAAGCATTTAGGTAATCCTGATTTAATTGGTTAGTACATCCGGTAACACTACTGAAATCAAGACCTGTTGGTGGAGTTACAGTTCCACCGTTACCGCCTCCAGTAGATACGCCTTCAGTGTATTTACCTGTTACAGAATCAAATTTGTATTCCATTGTTGTATCAGGGTTTGAACCAGTAACTGTATAATCTGTCCATCCACCTTCGATGGTGATGTCATTAGTTCCAGATTTGGTTGGAGTTACTGTTGAAAGGTCAGTAGCGTGAGGAGTTTTAACTAACTGTGTGGCTACAGCAGTTACTGTGTTACGAACATCAGATTTAACTGAAGCGTTGATAGCGGCTTTCTGTTGATTAAGGAAGATTGGAAGTGCGATAGCAGCAAGCACACCGATGATCACGATAACAACAAGAAGCTCAATAAGAGTGAAACCATCCTCTTTCTTATCCAACTTAATATTTCTTAATTTACTGAAAAACATATTTAATCCTTTAAATGATTTATTTTATCCGTTTTGGTTAAAATTCAAGAGGAATATCGGGAATATAGTGTTTAGTTTTATTTTCTGTTAAATATATTGTTTTCTATTCCCATTTTGGGATATATGTAGGAGAAGCCTTATCCAAAAATAACTAGATAAGGCTTCTTCTACATTAGAGTTTTTAGGCTTGACAGGAGTTATTCATAGCTGTGCGAGCTGCAATAGCTTCTGGGTCGGTTGGCCCACCAACGTAACGTCCGGGATCGTTAACAGTCATAGCATAAATGGTTGGCATCATAGCATCCATAAACGGCCCTTGTAGGAAGGCTGAATCAGTAGGATCAGCAAGAGCCGCGTTCATAGTGTTAGTGTAGTCAGCATACAAAGTACTATATGTAGCTTCCTCAGCAGGAGTTAAAGAACCAGCGTTACCGGGGATGCTATATAAAATAGCGTTTGATTTCTGGTATTCAACTGATAGAACGATTGTGTAATAAGCGTTATAGAAAGCGCGAACACGATCTGAACCACATTCTGTACCGAAATCAAGTCCAGCTACAGGTTGGATTCCAGATCCTCCCCCACCACCGGGCTGACCCCCACCGGGAGTACCTTGAGCTTCAGTATACTTACCTGTTCCAGAAGTGAACTTATATTCAAATCCTGTACCTGAGTTAGTTCCTGTAACTGTATACCCTGTCCAGTCACCATCAACTTCGACTTCATTATCTCCACTGATTGTTGGTGTTACAGTTGACAAATCTGTAGCGGTAGGCGTTTTAGTTAATTGTGAAGCAACATCCGTTACCGTGTTACGAACATCAGATTTAACACTAGCGTTAATAGCTGCTGTTTGCTGGTTTAAGAAAATTGGAAGTGCTATCGCAGCAAGAATACCAATAATAACTATAACCACAAGTAATTCAATAAGAGTGAAACCATCTTCGGTTTTACCTACTCTCATTTTCCTTAATTTATTTAAAAACATTTTTATCTCCATTAATTAGATCCTAAGCGTTTACAAAATAAATTATAAAAACCTGACTAGAATATCGGGGAAGTAGTAAAAAAATTTAGATTAATATTATTTTATAGGATTTTATTGGTACTTTTGAGGTTGCTTTAAACCAAAAAAGCTGATACTATAATAGTAGATAGAAAAGGAGTAAGAACATGACGAAGGTTACGAAGCGCTAAGACGCTCCCTTGTCGTTCCATAAATCTTTGTGGAATAATCTTTAAAATTAGCATTCTTGTTGCATTTTAAAGAACCTCTTACATACTCAATATAGGTTAACTAACCTAATTTTTAAAGGAATAACTCTATCTAATGGAAACATATCCATCTATTGACACGCGCCTAATAAGCGCACCTATTATCGCTTTTGATAAACTTGATGGTTCTAACATCCGTGCTGAATGGAGCCGCAAAAACGGTTTCACAAAGTTCGGTACCCGCCGCAGACTTCTTGATCCTAATGAGAAACCATTCGGTGAGGCTATTGAGATTATCAGAAACAAATATGAAGAGCAGCTAACAGCAATTTTCCAGAAACAACGATATGAACGCGCTACAGCATTCTTCGAGTTTTATGGTGAAAAATCTTTCGCTGGTTTTCATGAGGATGAAACACATACGGTAACACTTTTTGATTTACATGTTTACAAAAAAGGCATTTTGCCAGCGAAAGATTTTTTGAAACTATTTGAAGATAAAGTCGAAATCCCTAAAATCCTTTTCGAAGGAATCCCAACAAAAGATTTTGTTGAAGCTGTTAAAACTTCCACACTTGACGGGATGACTTTTGAAGGTGCTGTCTGTAAAGGCGGATTGGATAACCGTAGACGACCTATAACTTTCAAAGTTAAAAGCTATGCTTGGTTGGATCGTCTTAAAAACAAATTTGGTGATAACGAAGAGCTTTACAAAAAGCTTCTATAAAAATAGTGAGAACCTAAACAAAAACTGTTTAGGTTCTCACTATTTTGTCTTAAACTATTTTAATCACGATCTAAATCTATATAATCCCATGCTTTACCAGCCGCATCAATTTGCTCCTGAGTGCAACTGAACTGGTAACCACTTTCATAATTTTCACCGTAAGCCGCACGAGCCATACAATCAGCATGTAATTCAATATTTTTATCAAATAAAGAAGTGAAGGTTGGGTCAGCGTTCAGAATACTCCATGAACGGAATTGAACAGTATGAGCATACTCATGAAGCATTAACATAGTCCATTGATTAGAGCTAATGTAAGGATTATTAATAGCGTTATCTTGAACATGAACCGTGTAAGGGTCATCATACATAACACAAGCAGCTACACTATCAGCCGCTAACGTATCCATAGGGCAAGCATTATCTAAAGCTATTTCAATTGTCCCACCGGAGATAGCATCTAAAGAAGCTTCAGCTTGGGTTCCGGTTCTGTTAACAAGACCTTCAGCTTTCCTGTTATTATTTGCTTCCCAAGCTGCTACTTCATCTTTAACATCAGAAATAACCTGTTCCACATTTGTTTGCTGATCCACAATATATGAAGGATCATAACGTTCGTCAAAGGCTGCTTCTTTAGCACTATCAACTATAGATCTGTAAGTGGAAACATCTATGCTACTTTCAGCATTTGCGATTGTTTCATTAGCTTCATAAAGAACAACCATGAAACCTTCACGAGCATCAAGGAGTTCTGATTGTGTTTGGTTCTCTTCAACAAGTTGAGTATTCTCCCTTTGAAGCTCAGCATTCTGTGAACTTAAACTTGCTACTTGAACCCCAATAACTAAAGAAATAATAGCTAAAATAGCTGTTGTGATGGATAGAATAATAATTCCTACCCCACCACGCCTTCTTGGTGGTTGTTGATTCATCCCCATATTATATTGTGGAGCTTGAGGCATCGGAGCTTGAACCGCTGGCATATAACGTGGAGGTTGTTGATTAAATTGTGGCTGTTGAGGAACCTGAGGTTGAGGAGGCATAGGTGCTCTGAATGGTTGAGCATTATGGCCTTGGGGTGGTTGATTCTGCTGTGTCTGGAAAGGAGTTGCCCGTGGCGGGGTAGGTGATGTGCTAGCAATCACAGGTGCTGGAGTAGGATTCACAACAGGTACTCTAGTGGGGCGGGTCATATTAATTCTGGAATCGGAAACAATATTTGGGTTTCCAGAAGGAGTGACTTTATCAACCCATAAAGGCCAATTTAATGGCGCAGCAGGCCATGAAGGATCTGGTTGCCATCCGGGTGGTGGTGTCCACCCAGCAGGAGGTACGGGCCAACCCGGAGCAGGATTAAAGCTTTTTTCACTCATCTTCAACATTCCTTAAAATAAAATGTTGAAGATCCATTCACCAACAACATATAACGCTATTAATATCGTCCTAAAACGGTTAATAGCGTTTATATGCCTCCCAGTTATGGGGTTAAAAACTTAGTTAATTATGAACATCAATTTCAAGTTTAAGGTCATTGAAAAGTTTATTCGGGGTGGAAAGAACCTCAATATCAAAATCATTAGGTGTTCCTGTAGCAGGCCAGCAGTATTCAGCCGTTACTTTCGAATCAGCGAAAGAGAAAACTTGAGAATCAACAGGAACTTTATTGTAAAGAACATTCACAGTGATTGTTCCATCATAAACAACTCCTTCGTTCTCGGAGCTTTCAGCAACAATACTGTAACATCCGGTACCTTCAGGAGCGATGTTATACATTGATGACACAATGAAGATAGGGTCGGGGAGGGTTACAACAACAGCGGCAGGTTCAACCTTTTCAACTGGTGCGGGAGCTTGAGCGCAAGCGCCCAAAAGTAGGGTGCTGGTGACAGCAACGCCAATGAGAATAATGTTTCGAAGCATTGTGAATCCTTTTGTGTAATGTGTGTTTGTGTGTAGTACTATTTTACCACGATACACTGACAAAGCAAAACCTTATTTTGGGTTCTTTTAACTATTTTAGGTTTCCTACAAACTATTTGATTATTATATAGTTTTATAAAATATGATATATCCAACGTTAGATATGGTGTATGACTTCACTTCGTTCTTTCAGTCGGTGCTCTAAACAACCCGGTGAATACTGCCGTATCCATAATCGTCACCCAAGTCAGGAAACTATTGAAGAGTTCTTCGGTTCCAGCAAACTTCGTAATGAAAAAGTAGATCGCCCAAGGGTTTTCCATCTTGTTGATGATTTTGATGACCCTTGGGCTGATGATGACGAAGAAAAAGATATTGACGAAAACGCAGAATATTTTAACGGTTGGGTAAAAGATGAACGTATTGAAGCTAACATTGCTCATGAGCAAAATAGATATAATGTTAAATTAACTGATCATTATTATGATCATGTTCAATTATCTGAACGTTTACGTAATGAAATAATTGAATACCAATCTGCTCGGGATCGTGCGTATCGCGTGGCTTTCCTTAAAGAATCAAAAGCTGTTCCCACACCTAAGGAAGCTTACGCTTTATGGGTTGCTTTATATGAAGCTCAAGGAGGAAAAGTTTTCCATAAAGCTTCAAATTATGATACAGCACTTACTTTCTCCCCTGAACCTAAAGAAGCAGGGACTTACCTTTCTAAAGAGTACTTAAGTGGGGATTGTTGGATGCCAACCGAGAAACCAACAAGGGGCATCCCTGCCGGTTATGGTTCTAATAGTATGACAATCATGTTGCTCCCTGAATCAGCTTCAGCGAAAGATTTTCCTGCCACTGAAGATAAAAGGGAAGGTTCACAATGGGGTCATTCAACAGTTTTCGCTATAGTTCCTGACCCTATGAGTAAATATGGTTTCCGGGCTTGGACTAATAAAACAAACTCTCTAATGATACACAGTTATTCTGATATTGATTCTTTAACTAAAGGTAAAGACGTTCAAGATCTTATCCAACTTGTTTCATTTAAAATACCTAATGATGGGTTATTGAATAAACAAGCTAAGAAGAGTAGTTTCTAAATAGTAAATGCCCATAGTTCACTATGGAGATGATAATGTTTGATGAAGCCATTAGCAGGATAGCTAAAATTTTAGTGTCCAACAATATCAAACATGAGCCTATTCATTTTCTGCATAAAAGTAACAATTTACTTTTTGGTGACAATGTGAATGTTTTTATTAAAGTAGCTTTAGGTACTCCGGAAACTAACGGTAATTTAGAAACAGAGCTTCTGTTCTACACTAATTATAGTGAAAAATTAAACCTTATGTCTCCTCTTATTCCCACCGTGGAGCTTCTTAATATAGGGAATGAACCTTACCAATTTATTGTGATGCCTTGGAGGAACTTTATACTTATTGAGGATACTAAAAATCTGGAATTAAATCACATTGAAGAGTTAATGATCCAACTTAATCATATTCATCAGTTACCTATTTTGGGTGGATTCATTGTGAATTCGGCAGAGAAACTTCATCAAAGATTTGATTATCGTTTAGCTTTAAGTAACAAGTTTCATCCTTCTCAATACCATGTTGATATAGCAAAAGAATTAGTTAATGCTTTCTTCGTTGACGAACCCTTCAATAGAAGTAAAGGTGTTATTGTTCATGGGGATTCTCATACAGGTAACATAGTAAAGGACATAGAAAAGGGGAAATACCTTTGGGTGGATTTCGAATCGAGTTTAGTAGCTCCTCGCGAATGGGATATAGGAACTTTAAAGCTTAATTTCCTTCATATACATCAAGAACAGAAAATGTGGGAAGCGAGCCTTAAAGTATTAGAGCTAAATGGAAGTATTGATTATGAGCTTGTAGAGTCTTTCTTAATTATTAAAGCTATTCTTGCTACAACATTTAGAATGTCATTACCGGATCGTCAAGAACTGTTTCAAAAACAAGTTGAAGCCTTAAAACCGTTACTGGATGGGAAACCTTTCCCAAGGCTTTTCTTTTAATTCAATAATATATGACTGCTACTTTGCTGATATACTTATAGTTAAGGAAAAT
>Ga0247742_10001485_pt1 | contig 16267 bp, 19 predicted proteins | sample UWRJL208509C2_FD_180944 | JGI IMG/M metagenome (GOLD analysis project Ga0247742, IMG submission 180944) | Plant litter microbial communities from Arlington Agricultural Research Station in Wisconsin, United States - UWRJ-L208-509C-2 | ecosystem: Environmental > Terrestrial > Plant litter >...
ACCCCACTCATGTAAACCCCTAAAGCTGTGCTTGTGTATCGACAGTCTGACGATCGGAAACAAAAAGGCCCGTTTCCGGGCCAAGTATCTGGTAGCGCATCTTCTGGTGGACGCGGCTTACCTTTGGGCTTGTGGTTGCGTAGATGTGCGTTCTGCAGCTGGCGCCGCTGGCTGCACTTGTCATGGTTACCTTGGGCGCGCCACCTGCCGCATTGATCGCAAAGGCTGGTGTAGTCAATGTTCCAGGGGAAGCGCCGCGCTGGTGTTGCTGCAGGACTGTCAGACATTGCGTGATACGCCCTGGGTTGCCGGCTTGGCGAGCAGCCGGGCGACGACGGCGGCATCCGTCTCGCTGAGTTCGCCCAGAGTGCTGGCCATCTGGCTGAGGCTTTCAAGGCGGGTTCGTGATTCAGGCGTTTTGTGCACCAGATAGCCTATGACGGCCGCACCGATGATCGCGGTGGCCACCAGGTGCCTTCTTGGGCACTTGGGAAGGTAGCGGCCAGAACACCGTCTACGTGGACAAGTTGTCCCGGAGCCTGCCGATCGTGTGCAAGGGCATCACCCGTTAAGCCCTTTATCACGCAGATCCTGCCCCACGGCTTGAGCCTGCCGAGGGTGCCGAAGGGTGATCAGGTGTGGCAGCACAGCGAAGCCTGCCAGCAACGTGTCAACGCCGACGGTAACTGGCTGCGCCAAACGGACGGCAAGATCCTAGACAAGGCGATTGAGCGCGAAGTGGAGGCGATGGCGAACACTGAGAGCTTCCAGAGCCACACCAGGACGGTGGACGACCATTCAACTGAGTCGGTGGGTGGGATCAAGAAGATCGAGGCGTTGGGGGCCCTCAAGCTGCTGTCAGGCGGATCTGCGAGCCTGGCGGCGGTGGATGATTTACATCAGGCGACCGGGCGGGATTTGAACCTGGTGGTCGCGCAGAAGTACAACGCCACGGTGGGTGGCGATATGGAGGAAAAGATTCAAGGATTACGCAAAAGCTCTGCGGCAATCAGTCAACGCCTTGTTTCGCCTAAAACGTGGGTTGGTTCCGAGGGGTTGAACGTGCTGCAGGTCCTCTGTGACTTGCTTACCTAGTGCAGCAGATGAACACGACGTTGGCTACACATACGCACCTGCCGGGACCAACGCCTGCGACTGTGGATATTGAAAATTTTACTTCAATGAGCACATTAGCTGGTCAATTGTCCCTGGAGATGAAGAGGACTACCCGGTAGTTGTTATATTTTTAGCTATGTATAGCTTGCCTGTGATGTACTGTGGTTTGAAAGGAACGGTTGAGCACGTACAGGTAATTTTAGGGAGGTTTTTTATGGTTGAGCGGGCTGATGCATTAATTATTCCGGCAGACAATTTTGCAAGCGATGCTGCCTTAAAAAAAATGGTGCTTTTTTTTGATTCTGTAACCTTGGTTAACTCATCTGATTCAGCTTTGGTTAACGAGTTTGAAGTTCGGGAAAAGTTTGAAAATATGGAGATTTCTTGGTCTGCTAGAAATCCTTTTCCTCGAGCTGAAAATTTTATCGATGAAATGCAGAGTTTGTTATCTCAGACTTCGACATTTCAGAGTAGGAGCATCATTCGCCTAACTCCTTCTACTCCGCTGTCTTCTTTAGACGCTGGAATGAATTATTCCCTTTGGCATAGTGCCATAGCGAACAACGATTTAGTGACAGCCGCAGCACCAGATCGCTTTACAAATCCTAAACCTGTTCTTGGGATTTCAGGATATATGAGAGGGGGGGCAATCTCTGTTGGTAATGCCAGATCTAAATATGAAATAACTGAAGCTAAGCCTTCTATAGTTTTAGAAGATGTTGACGAAGATTGGACATTATATGCTCACTTGAGGCTAGGAAGAGCATTGAAATTTTTACGCCAGTCCCACGCTCTTGGGTTGTCTCCAATCGCGTTAGATCTTCCGAATCAGCAAATTCTTAAAGCAAGTTCCGCATTTGACACATTGATCGTTCGTAATCAATCAGAACGATCGACTATTTTACACGATCAAGTGAATTTTGATTTTGATATATTTGAGCCGGAAGAGTTTAATAAACATCTCAGCGATATGAGCTGGAACGACGTGCAGCAGCTCCGTAGGCATTTGTTACCAGGCATGAACGGTTTGAGGGCCTACCTACGGCGATCTATTAGACTTCAAGGTTTGGCTTCGACGGCTGGAGTTGAGGTCTATAACAAAGAGTTGGTAAAACTATTGTCTGAATATAAAGTTGCGAAAGAGAAGTTAATTACGGATTGGGAAAAGCTTCGCGTAGGTACTGTTACAAAACTAGGTGCAGGTGTAGGTGCCGGTGTAGGTCTTGGCGCTCTAGGTACTGGTGCTGGATTAATAGGGACTGTCGTCGGGGCGCCATGGGTAGATTTGTTGGTGACGATCTTTGCCGGTGGGCTAATAGGTGTAGGGCAGTTGACTAGTGAGTTGCAAAGCTTGATTCCTTCTAAGCGAGTTGTGAAGCAGCATCCTCTGTATTTTACTGATAGTTATTTTAAAGGGAGCTGATTCAACCGCCTCGGTAATTGGCCAGCGCTGCTCCTTTTTATGGCCTGATGCCAGCTTGAGTTTAATGGCGCTCGAGAAGTTTAAAAAATATCTGACTAACGCTGTTGAGTCTTAAATCGTTTACGCCAAACGGCACCACCAAGATTGAGCGTAAGCGCACCCATCTATGTACTCGATACCACTTAGTACAAAACCCGTCGGAGCCATCCCAGCCAATGTTGCATCTAGCAGCCGGGGCAAAGGTTAAGGCTCCAGCGGCATTCCCTTGCTTACCCTCGCTACGTTTGAGCTTCGCCCAAGCTCGTTGTTGGTCTCAGTTGCCACAAGTACGTTCCCCCTGATCGCCGGGTAGTGCCTTCTTGCCTGTGGGTGCGGAGCCACGCCCTTGAGTGCATTGGAGTTATCAGCATTTTCATAAGGGGCCGCTTCCTATTGGTCGTTTATTTCATCCAGAAGTGCTTCCACAGCATATGCCAAGGCTCCATCCGCTTGCTCAAGTAGACCGGCCAGACCCTCACGATCAATCAGCCGAGCCTTGTGCAGTGCGTGGGCCTCATCAAGTAGCTTTTTATGGTGTCCCCCTGGGTGGCGCAGCAATGCTGCTTCATCCCGCAGTAGTTTCATCCAGAAGGATCTCATACCGCTCTGTGTGAAGTCGCTTGCACTTGTCATTGCGTTGCCTCTGCTTATTTTTTTCTGTTTATGCATACGGTTTTACTGTGCGTGAAAGGCTTGGCTTTGATCCGACGAAGTGTGCTTCGAGAGGAAATTCTCGAATCTGCGCGACCAAGAAAAAAACCGGAGAAAAAGCACTTATCCCCCCCTCGCCGACGGGGTTTACGTCCTTTTTATGTGCAAATTCAGTTGTAGCGCAAACGAACCTGTAGCCCAGGCTGGCCGGGGGCTCTTGGGGCAATCGACAATTTCACAGATTGCAAAATTTGGAAGAAAGATGCAGTGCGATTGCACAGCGGTGCATCAAGCGTCACGGACGTTGCACGGCTGGAACCCCCCGGATTCATTGGGTCCGAACTATTAAAACGTTCTAACAAGTGGGGTTTTAAAAAATGAGCTGTCTTTCTAGGCAGAAATTGGCGGTGTTATTGAGAAGGGCTAAATTGACTTTCCCCCTTGTGGGAGTTGGCTTGGCTGGAATTAAGGGCATTTCACAAAATTGCCGACAGGGAATGTCGATGTTGCGGCCAGACCGCCTCGATAATCGTTTTCAGACGAGTGCTTGATTATCAGTAACTCTTCGGTAAAGCATCGAAGTCGGTAAGTATTTTGTTAAACTCATCATTGTATTGCTCAAATTTAAGTACCTCTGTTACGCCGATGAGGATGGGGTGCATCGCGTAGAGAACGTAGAAAAGTGTCTTCGCGATTTCGGATGGTGGGCCTGCTCCAATTTTGTATTCCCAGTAAGCCCTTTCTTCGTAGGCGTTGACATGATGTTCGAGAGAGGAAGCTGAAACGTGACTTGACTCATCCGAAAGGCATTGATATGCGTAATACTGAAATTCCAGTGGGCTCATCGCAGCTAATATTTTTGGACTGATCAGATCAAGTGATTTACTTAGGCTTTCGATTGCTTCTTGTAGAACCTTTCGCTCCGCCGGGGTTTTGGCATGGCCTTGATTTTGTAGTGTTTGGAAGCGATTCCTGCGGCTTTTGAGATGATCGTCTTTAAGCATCTGTATGTATTTTGACTGAGCAGAGGTTAGTGCGCCCACGCTGAAACTGACCTCGAGAAGGGATCGTGCCATGATTCGACCTTCTACGTGCATCCCCCTCTGTGTCATCAGGAGGGCGCCTTGGTACACCCCAGCAGCTCTGAGTAGCAAGCGAACAGCAACAGCTTCCGCAGACCATGAAGATGCCTGCACCTTGTCTAAGGCTTCTTGCACAATTTTCATAGTCAGCAGATTTGTAGATTTCGCCAAAGAAAACCAGTCGGCATTAGCTTCCATAATCGCTTCACAAGCAGAATCGACCTCACTCCCCAAAAATCCTGCGGGTGGTACTTCCCAGTTCATAAAACTCTCACAATAGATTGATCTCGTTAACTGGATGCAACATTAGCTCAGAAAGTCGCTGCTTTGAAACTCGAATGAACCCAGCCCAGCTCCAGGATTTGCATAACTGATGACTATTTTGGAACCAGAGCTGGGGAAAAGGTAATTTTGGTTAGGAAAGGCGTCAACGCTACTGCAGCCCCCGTAATTCTTGAGTTTTACGCATTACCTGGAGGGGTGATAATTGGTAACGGTAAAGGTAATAGTCGCCCAAGTGCCCGTTTTTGCTGGGGGTTGAGAGTGTTAAGAATTACTCGATGAAAAGGTAATGACTTAACCTATAAATTACCAAATTATTACCCTTCTAAATATCCATCAAGCCACTGAAATTAAAGGGTTTTATTGTTTTTTTAGGTAAAGGTATTACCAATATTACCTTTTTCCCATGCCTCCACATAAATCGTTCAAAACGCCTGTTTTGACCGTTTTCTGCAACCTGATGCATTTAAGTCATGGGACTGCTATGGGACAGACCCAGCGTGTACGCCCGGGCTGCAGCCCTGGTAAACCGGGGGGCTTTGGTTTAGAAAACTGCGAACGGGTACTTTCGAATCTCTCCTTCACCGCCACATTCAGTAAACACAAACCCCCGGTTTTCCCAGAGAAAACCGGGGGTTTGTGGTTTCTGGCGTCTGAAAATTACCTCGCTTTCGAAATCACGCCACTCATGTACTGATTCAAATCACGCAGATCCTGGATGCTCCAAGCGTGCGGCGCCAGCTTTACGCCGTTTTCTCGTAACGTTCTCGGGATCAAGTCGCCGTTAGGGCGAAGTATTATCGAAGAGACGATAACGCCCGGATAATCACTGAGGCGCTTCTTGAAAGCGGCGGTCGTGAGGTCAGGTGTGGGAGGCGTGCTTTTATGCGCCAGGGGGCCTGTTGCCTTGATGTCTGCGCCGTGACACATCGCGCATCGCTGCAGGTAGAGGTTTTTCCCGTTGCTGTTTTCCGCGACGGCCAGGGGTGTTTGGGCCAGCGATAAGATCCCCAGCGAAGCGATGACCAAGATTTTCATTTTTATCAGGCCTTATTGCATGAAAAAGCCGCTTTCTCCCGAAGAGATAAGCGGCTTTTTCACGTCGTGCGCTTACTGTGCGGTTTTCAGCTTGATCACATCACCGGAAATCTTGGTGGTGTAACCGCTCAGTACCCAAGCCCAGAACCAGTTTTCCTGGACTTGGGTGTTGATCAGCGCGTCGCCGCCTTTTGCCTTGATTGCGGCATCCTGGGCGCGGACGAAGCGGCTGTTCTGGCCGATCGGGATGACGCCGAAGAGCATGATGCCGGTGGCGCTGGCTTCGCTGTGACCGAGAACGGTGTATTGGCTGCTGTCGTATTGCGGGGATTTGATGGCGGTGCCGGTGCAGCCTGCGAGGGTGAAACCGAGAACAGCTGCTGCAACCACTTTACTGACGTACTTCACGGGGTAACTCCATGGGCTAAAAATCGAGATTCAATTCTCGAAGGCGCGCCACTCTAATCTCCGGTCTGTGAGATTGAAATCATTTGTCGGAAATTTCATCTTCAGGCTTGTACATACACCCATGCCGTCAGGCCTGACGCCAGCGCCACCGACACGCGCTTGTAGTCCGACACTTCATACGCATCGGCGGCGGCCAATTCCTGCTCGGTAATCTGAAACACACTGCCCTCGACTTGGGCACCTGGCTCGGTGGTCGGCGCAACGATCGGGTGATGGGTCTTGCCACTGCTTGCCAGCACCCCTGGGTCGGTGATCTCGACCCAGCTTTGCGAATAGCCGAGCATGGCGTCCTGCTGGCCTGTCAGCTCGCGGCCGAAGTTGGCCAGTTGCACGGCTTTGTCTTGCAACGTGCCGTAGGAAAACAGCAGCACGGGGTGTTCGGTGGAGCGGTCCATGAATGTTCCTTAAAGGGTCAGGCGAGTAAGTCTTCGTAGAAGGCGCCATACGGCTTGGTCGGGTGGGCGATCTGGATTTCCAGGATCCACAACCCGGCGTTCGGGTAGTGCTCGAAGTCGCCCAGGTCTCCGCCGCGATGGACGGCGTGGGGGAAATCGCTGACGCGGTGGCCCTTGATGTCGAGGTTGAGTCGCCAGCCCATGGCCTGGGCTTGTTCTTCGGCGTAGCGGTACAGCTCAAGGCCGACGACCTTGGCGTTTTTCCAGCGGGCCTGCACGCGGTCGAACAGCTCTTTGGCGGCGCTGGCGCAGGCGAGCATTTGCGGATCGTTGCCGGTGGCGAAGGTCGCGCCGGCATCACCTTCGTGGCCTTGCCACACGGCGCCCATGTCGATGAAGAAGATATCGTTTTCGCCCAGCACCGGGTCGCCGTCGGAGCGTTGGTTGAAGGCCTTCAGGGTATTGGCGCCGAAGCGCACCAGCAGCGGGTGCCAGATGCGTTGCATGTCGAGGTCGGCGAGCACCTGCTTGCCCAGCTCGCGAGCTTCGGACTCCAGCATGCCGGGGCGGATGCGCTGGGAAAGCTGTTCGATGGCTTGCCAGGTCATGGCCTGGGCAAAACGCATGGAGTCGATACTGTAGGCGGCGCCCACGGCTTCTTTGGGTTGTGTGGACACCGGCTTTTCCTCGCGTTGAGCAGCATCAGGCGCTGTGCATTTTACTATATAGCGATAGAGCGGAGCAGCCAAAGTGCAAACGCGCTGTGTGCCGACATTTTCTGTCGACAGCACACTGCTTGCGCCTGCAGGTTCAGACGTGCAGCCACGCCAGGCCGCCCAGTATCAAGGCGATGCCGCCGGCCGTGTAGGACATCCGTTTAAGCCACTCCTTGCGCGTCAGCAAGGTGATCGCGGCCAGCGAAATCGCGATCTGGATCGCGGTCATCGCCTGGGCCCAGCGGTGATGCTGGTGCAGCGCCTGTTCGGATTTCTCGTCCCATTCCTTCGAGGTGGCTTCAAGTTTCTCCGCCTGCTTGCGCACGTCTTCCTTCTGGCTTTTGTAGCGCTCGATCTCATCCTTGTAATGCGCAGCGTCCACACCGGGGATATGCGTGGCCAGTTCCGCCAGGTTTTGTCGGCTGGATTTGGCCTGGTAGTAGTTCCATTGGTTGGCCGCTTCAGTCTTGATGATGGCGGCGTTGTTCTTGTCCATCGCCGCTTCGCTTTCGGTGGAACCGGCCTGGTAGCTGAGCATGGCACCGAGGGTGGCCATGAGCGCGGTCATCACGGCGATGCGGCTGGCGAAATTATCCCCGCGGCCGTGGGCATGTTCGGTGGTGTGTTCGAGGTGTTTTTCGTGGGGGCTGGGGACTTCGAAGGCTTCGGACATGGGGGCGTCTACGAACGGAATGAGGGAGTCTGATTCTTCACCACGCCAGCTGTCTCAATCCTGTACGTAACGCTGCAATTTCCTACCTGCGCCTGATCAAGCGCACATACACCGCCGCGTTGATCAGCAGCACCAGCGCGCCCAGCCCCAGCTGGATCTGTGGCGTCAGCCCGGCCGGGTAAATCAGCGTGAGGATGTAGTGCTCGATGAATCCGCCGGCATAGCCGTCCTGTCCGGCGAGGTGGCGAAACAGGTTTTCCCAGCGGGTCAGCGGGCAGGGCAGGTGGAACACCTCCACCGCCACGCCCCAAGCGGCGGCGGGCAGGTGCAGCCACATCACGGGCCGCCACTTGAGGGCCAGCAGCCCGCCGAACAGCACGAACAGGATGAAGCACAGGTGAAACAGCACGAGGCCGTCGGCGATTACGCGATAGAGCATGATGGGTTCGCTTTTAAGGGGGCCTGGGTCAGTCGCCGAGTTGTTGTTGCAGGTAGTCGATAAACACTCGCAGTTTCTTTGGCGTGTTGCTGCGATTGAAGTAGTACAAATACAGCGCACTGTGGGTAATCCAGTCGCCGAGGACTTCCACCAACTCGCCGCTGTGCAAATACGCCTCGACACTGGAGCGCGCCACGTAGGCAAAGCCGAAGCCGTCGAGTGCGCCCCTGATCATCAGTTCGATGTCATTGGTCGCCAGTCGGCCCTTGACCGTGACCCGCAGCGGTTTGCCGTCTTTTTCGAAAACCCAGCGGTGCATCAGGCCGGTTTGTGCGCTGCGGTAGTTGACGCATTCATGCTCGAGCAAATCGTGAGGATGGGTCGGCACGCTGCGCCCCTGCAAGTAGCCGGGAGTGGCGACAATCACAAAGCGCAGTTGCCGGGCCACCGGGATCACCACCATGTCCTCGGCCAGCACGTGGTCGTATCGGATTCCCGCATCGAAGCCCTGGGCGACGATATCGACCAACGCGTTATCCACCGCCACTTCCAGATTGATCCCCGGGTGTTTGTGCAGGAAACCCTGCAACAGCGGTTGCAGCACCATGCGGCTGGCGGTGGAGGGGATGTTGAGGCGCAAGGTGCCGCTGGCCTCGACGGTAGCGGCGGCGACACTGTGCAAACTGGTTTCCAGCTCTTCGAGCAGCGGCGTGATTTTTTCCAGCAGCTGTGTGCCGGCCTCGGTCAGGCTGACGCTGCGGGTGGTGCGATTGAGCAGGCGCACACCCAGCTGTTTCTCCAGGGCGCCGACGCGCTGGCTGACGGTCGACACGGAAAGGCTGACGGCATCCGCCGCCTGGGTGAAGCTTTTGGTGCGCGCGACTTGTAGGAACAGGCGCAATTGCTGGAAATCCGGCGCGTCCATTGTGTGGTTTTTCCGAAAGGGGCTTGCGGATTATGCATCTTTTTAACAAGAACACCCGCGCGCATACTTTTTTCCTCACCTCACGAGGAATGCCCTTCATGACCGATTCAACTGCAAAACCTGTCTGGTTTATCACCGGTTGCTCCACCGGTTTCGGCCGTCAATTGGCGTTGCACACCTTGAGCCTCGGCTACCCGACGGTGGTGACCGCGCGCAATCCGCAACAGGTGCAGGACATCGTTGCCGGTCACGAAGACCACGCATTGGTGCTGGCCCTGGACGTGACGGACCAGGCCCAGGTCGAGGCGGCGGTGCAGGCGGCGCAGGCGCACTTCGGGCATATCGATGTGCTGGTCAACAATGCCGGGATCGGCTACTTCGGCGCGTTCGAAGAAAGCCAGCTGGACGAAGTGCGCCGCATGTTCGAAATCAACGTGTGGGGCCTCAGCGCCATGACCCGCGCGGTACTGCCCGGCATGCGTGCGCGGCGCTCGGGCACGGTGGTGAATATTTCTTCGGTGGGCGGTATTGCTGCGTTCCCTTCCCTGAGTTTCTACAACGCCACCAAGTTTGCCGTGGAGGGTTTGTCCGAAGCGCTGTCCCAGGAAGTTGCGCCGCTGGGGATCAAGGTCCTGCTGGTAGAGCCGGGGCCGTTCCGTACCGACTGGGCTGGACGTTCGGCCAACGAGGCCGCGCACGCCATCGACGACTACCGCGATACCGCGGCGGCCCGTGCCAGCACCGTGCGCAATTACAGCGGCAAGCAACCGGGTGATCCGGTGCGCGCGGCGATTGCCATCGTCAAGGCGGTGGAGGCCGAGCAGCCGCCGCTGCGCTTGCTGTTGGGCAAGGCTGCACTGGGCTTTGCACGCTCCAAGGTCAAGGCATTGAGTGCCGACTTTGAAGCGTGGGCGGACGTGACGCAAGGGGCGGATTTTCCTGAGTGAGCCTTGGGGGGGGCAAAGGTAATCGTGGCCGCGGTGGTTGCTTGCAGGCAACCCGGGCCGCTATTGTGCTGAATCCTTTTAGTCCTTCCCCAGGGTGTTTTACTGATGAATGCACCGCGTACTGCAGTCGGTCCGATCAAGGCCGTGATTTTTGATATGGACGGATTGTTGCTGGACACGGAAGGTATCTACACCGAAGTCACGCAGATCATCGCCGAACGCTACGGGCGTACCTACGACTGGGGCATCAAGCAGCACATCATCGGGCGCGGTGCCCAGGACTTGGCCGATTATGTGGTCAAGGCGCTGGAACTGCCGATCACCCCGGCCGAGTTTCTCGAGATCCGCGAACCGCTGATGAGCGAGCGCTTTCCCAAGGCCCTCGGCATGCCTGGCGCCGAAGCGCTGGTGCGGCACTTGAAGGCGCACAACATCCCGATTGCCGTGGGCACCAGTTCGTCGCGTAATTCGTTTGGCCACAAAACCACGTTGCACCGCGAGTGGTTCGGGTTGTTCGACACCATTGTGACGGCTGACGACCCGGAAGTCGGTGCCGCCAAGCCTGCGCCGGATATCTTCCTCACCGCCGCGCGCCGACTCGGCGTGGCGCCTGAAGATTGCCTGGTGTTCGAGGATTCGCCGTTCGGTGTGACCGCCGCGAAGGCCGCCCACATGACCGCCATTGCGGTGCCCGACGAAGCCATGGCCGACAGCAAGTACCACCACGCCGACCAGATCATCCGCAAACTCGCGGAGTTTGACCTGGCTGCGTATGGCCTGCCGCCGTTCAATTAAATCCCACAATCAAATGCAGGAGCCCGGCTTGCCGGCGATGGCGTTCTCAAGACCGCTATCGCCGGCACGCCGGGCTCCTGCAAGGGTTATGCGCTGAAACCGCCATCAATAGTCAGGCTTGCCCCGGTGATGTAACCGGCCTCAGGCCCGGCGAGATACGCGACGAAACTCGCAATCTCTTCGACATGCCCGTAACGGCCCACGGCCATCAAGCCGATCAGGCTTTCGGCGAAGTCACTGTCTGCAGGGTTCATGTCGGTGTCCACCGGACCCGGCTGCACGTTGTTGATGGTAATGCCCCGTGGCCCCAGGTCGCGCGCCAGGCCTTTGGTCAGTCCCACCAGCGCCGCCTTGCTCATCGCGTACGGGCCACCGCCGCCAAACGGCATGCGCTCGGCATTGGTGCTGCCGATATTGATCACCCGGCCGCCTTCGCCCATGTGCCTGGCCGCTTCCTGGGTCGCGATAAATACACTGCGCACGTTGATCGCCAGGGTCTGGTCGAAATCTTCCAAGGTGAAATCTTCCAGCGGCGCGATGGCCAGTACGCCGGCGTTGTTCACCAGGATATCCAGGCGCCCGAAGGCTTCGACGGTGGCATTGACGGCGTTGCGAATCGCCGTGGCATCGGCGCTGTCGGCGTGAATCGCCAGGGCCTTGCCGCCTTCGCTGATTACGCTGTCCTGCAGGGCTTGCGCTTTGGCGGCCGAGCTGACGTAGGTAAAGGCGACCGCTGCGCCCTGTGCGGCCAGGCGCTTGACGATGGCGGCGCCGATGCCGCGAGAACCGCCTTGGATCAAGGCGACTTTGCCGGTGAGGTTTTGTGTGGTCATGTCGATCTCCGAGTAGTTGATGAGGCGAGTATCGACCTCACCCCGGCCACCCGGTAGACCGTGATTGCTATAGTCTGTGTAAACCAAAAGTTTTGAATGGGTTGATATGGAAAGCTTTGGCAGTATCGAATGCTTCGTGCGCAGCGCCGAGGGCGGCAGTTTTGCCGAGGCGGCGCGACACCTGAGCCTGACTCCGGCAGCGGTCGGCAAAAGCGTCGCCAAGCTGGAAGCGCGCCTCGGCGTGCGCCTGTTCCAGCGCAGCACCCGGCGCCTGACCCTGACCGAAGCCGGCAAACTGTTCCTCGAAGAAGTCAGCGCCAGCCTTACCACCATCCAGAATGCCGTGGCCAACCTGGCCAGCGCCGAAGGGCGGCCGGTGGGCACGCTCAAGGTCAGCATGGGCACGGTGTTTGGCAATCGGTATGTGGTGCCACTGCTGGGAGAGTTCATACGGCGCTTTCCGGACATCAGCCCGGACTGGCATTTCGATAACCGCCAGGTCGACCTGATCGGCCAAGGTTTTGATGCCGCGATCGGCGGTGGTTTCGAGCTGCCGCAAGGGGTGGTCGCCCGCAAGCTGTCGCCGGCGCATCGCGTGCTGGTGGCCTCGCCGGATTACTTGGCGCGGCGCCCGCCGGTCCTTTCGCCTGAAGACCTCGCCCGCTGCAAGGGCATCCTGATCCGCTCGCCGCAAACCGGGCGCATTCGTTCCTGGCAACTCACCAGTATCGGGCGCGAACAGCGCCCGCTGGTGCTCAAGCCCGGTATGACCATGAGCGACTCGGAAGCCGCCTGCTGCGCCAGCGCCCAGGGCCTGGGCATCGCGTTGGTGAGCATGCCGATGGCCGTGCCGTTCCTCGACAGCGGCGCGGTCGTGCGGGTGCTGCCCGACTGGTACGTCGATGACGGCACTATCTCGATCTACTACGCCGAACACAAACTGCTGCCCGGCAAGACCCGGGCGTTTGTGGACTTCATCATCGAGCAGTTTGCCGAGCACCAGTTGGGCCAGCGATTCAGCGCGATTTGACCCGCCCTTGAACCGCGGTGACGCCATCGCGGGCAAGCCCGGCTCCCACAACCGACCTCATTCCTATGTATGAACTGGCTTGCCAGCAATACCCCGACCTCGGTCTACCGACCAAGCCTGCCCGGCCAGCCGATAACTTTCTTCGGCCGCGGCGTGGCATACGTACGAATCTTCGACGTCGACAACCCCAGCCGCACCAGGGATTCGGCGATGGTCACCGCCGCCGTCACGCCATCCACCACCGGCACCCCGGTGCGCTGGCGAATCTGCTCATCCAGCCCGGCCATGCCGCCGCAACCCAGGCAGATCACCTCGGCCTTGTCTTCGCTGATGGCCAACTCTGCCTGGCGCACAATGGCTTCCATGGCCGCCAGCGGGTTTTCTTCCAGCTCCAATACGGCCATGCCACTGGCGCGCACCGAGGCGCACCGCTGGTACAGGCCGGCGAGTTTCAGGCGATCCTCGATCAGCGGCACGGTACGGTCCAGGGTGGTCACCACCGAATAGGCATGACCGAGGAACATCGCGGTGCTGGCGGCCGCTTCGGTGATGTCCACCACCGGCACGTTCAACAATTCCTGCAAGCCTTCACGGCCGTGTTCGCCGTAGCCGGCCTGGATCACCGCATCAAACGGCTGGTCGTAGGCCATCACGCGGTCCATCACGGCGATGGCGGCCAGGTAGCTTTCAAAGTTGCCCTCCACCGATTCCGCACCGAAGTACGGCGTGAGCCCGACAATCTCGGTGCCCGGTGCCGCCACAGCGCGTGCCTGTTGGGCAATGGTCTCGGTGATGGATTCGGTGGTGTTGACGTTGACCACGAGGATACGCATGGAAGGTCCTTGATTTAATGACTGACGTTATCGACTGCAATGCTTTCGCCGCTGACATCGGCGTAGAACGCCTGGCGCTTGGCGATCAGCAGGTACAGCAACCCTGCAATACCGGCGCCAAACAGCCAGGAAAACGGCGAGACGCTGGCAAATCCCGGCAACAGCGCCAACAGGATGGCGATCACCGCTGCAGGAATGAACGCCGCGACCGCGCGCATATTCACCCCGCGGCTGTAGTAATAAACGCCTTTCGGGTCTTCGCTATACAGCTGCGGCACGTCCACCTGGCTTTTACGGATCAACCAGTAATCGACCATGATCACCCCGTACAACGGCCCCAGCAGCGCGCCCAGGCCAGAGAGGAAATACACGATCACCAGCGGGCTGTTGTAGAGGTTCCACGGCAGGATCAGTACCGCCACCGTGGCGCTGATCAGCCCGGCGCGGCGGAAGTTCAGGTACTTGGGCGCCAGGTTGCTCAGCACAAAGGCGGGCGCGACAAAGTTGGCCATGATGTTCACCGCCACGGTGACGATCAGGAACGCCAGGCAGCCGAGCACCAGGAAAAACGTATTGGGAATGGCGGCGATGATTTCGGTCGGGCTTTCGATCACCCGGCCATTGAGCTGGAACTGTCCGCCGCAGAGCAGCACGGTGATCGCCGCGAACACCAGGATATTCACCGGCAGGCCCCAGAAGTTGCCGACCAGGATGGTCTTGCGGCACGGCGAGGAGCGGGCAAAGTCGCAGAAGTTGAGGATCAGCGTGCCGTAGATCGCCAGCCACAGCGCGCCACCGGCAAAGATATTGCGCCACATCTCACCGCCGCTCAGCGGTTCACGGATCGACCAGGCAATGTTGCCGCCCGCCTGGAAGTACATCCAGCCGGCCAGCGAGGCCACCGTCAGCAGAATCACCGGCCCGGCGAAGCCTTCATAGCGCCGCACCATCTCCATGCCGTAGGCCAGGATCACCAGCTGTACCAGCCAGATCGCGACAAAACACGCCCAGCCAAGGGACGACAGGCCCAGGATCGAGTTGTGGTCATAGGCGGCGAAGCCTGGATGAATCGCGGTAAGCAACACGCGGAAAACGACCGAGGCCAGGTAGGTCTGGATACCGAACCAGGCAATCGCAATCACCGCGCGGATCAGTGCCGGGATCTGCGCGCCATGGATGCCGAAACTGATACGGCTGATCACGGGAAACGGCACGCCGGTCTTCTGCCCCATGTACCCCGACAGGTTCATGAAGAAATACACCAGCGCTGCGCCGATCCCCAGGGACAACAGGATCTGCCAGCCACCCAGGCCCAGGGCGTACAAGCCAATGGCGAACGAGTAGTTGGCGATGTTGTGCACATCGTTGGTCCACAGCGCAAAGATGCTGTAGCGGCCCCAGCGCCGGCCTTCGACCTTGGTGGGCGCCAGGTCCTTGTTGTGCAGGCGCGGGCTCAGTACCAGCGGGCCGGGACCTGTGGTCTCGGGGCTCAGAGAGGAGGGCAGATCCAGTGCGATATTATTGGAGAGACTAGTACGCATTCCGGCAGGCTCCAGCACATCGGCAGGCAAGCCGCCGATGGCAAAGTGTATGTAGGTTTTGTATTTATTGTATACAAAGCGTTTTTCACCTTAAGCCACATGCGTGCCAGTTTTCGTTCTATGAAAACGGCGGGTAATTTCGTTTTTGTAGGGCTGGCAAATAACTAGCTGAATCTAAAGCGATATAAATTGACCGTTCGAACAGCTATTTATTTTTACGCTGCCTGGGGTCGATTCAGGAGGGGAAGGGAAGGGCGTGTAGAGGTGTTACGTTATGGTGCGGGCTCAGAAATATTGCACACATAAATGGCACCGATGGTTACATCTGTGTGTACATGATTGCTGACAACAATGAACAAATATAGGGCGGGCTTGCTACGGCGAGCCCGCTCCCAGATTTTTTAACCAAGTCGGCCCTCAGGCCTTGCTGATGATGTTCCCGGCGTGCAGCCCGCATTCCTTCTGCGTGGCTTCTTCCCACCACCAGCGGCCTTCGCGCTCGTGCTGGTTCGGCAGCACCGGGCGGGTGCAGGGTTCGCAGCCGATGCTGATGAAGCCGCGTTCATGCAGGCTGTTGTAGGGCAGTTCGAGCATGCGGATGTAGCCCCAGACTTCTTCGCTGGTCATCTGGGCGAGCGGGTTGAACTTGTACAGGGTGCGTTCCGGAGTGGAAAACGCCGTATCGATTTCGAGTGCCGCCACCTGGCTGCGTGTGCCAGGGCTCTGGTCACGGCGCTGGCCGGTAGCCCAGGCGCTGACGCCCGAGAGCTTGCGGCGCAACGGCTCGATCTTGCGCACGCCGCAGCATTCGCCATGGCCGTCCTTGTAGAAGCTGAACAGGCCTTTCTCTTTGACGAAAGGTTCCAGTTTGCTCTGGTCCGGCGAGATCAGTTCGATATCGATCTTGTAGAAATCACGCACCTGCTCGATGAACCGATAGGTCTCCGGGTGCAGGCGGCCGGTGTCGAGGCTGAACACCTTGACGTTCTTGTTGAGCTTCCAGGCCATGTCCACCAGCACCACGTCCTCGGCGCCGCTGAA
>Ga0247742_10001486_pt1 | contig 16263 bp, 15 predicted proteins | sample UWRJL208509C2_FD_180944 | JGI IMG/M metagenome (GOLD analysis project Ga0247742, IMG submission 180944) | Plant litter microbial communities from Arlington Agricultural Research Station in Wisconsin, United States - UWRJ-L208-509C-2 | ecosystem: Environmental > Terrestrial > Plant litter >...
CTTCGTTACCCATAAAATGCCTCCAACAGGAATATCCGAATAAACTTGGGCAACTCCTGATAGATTCAACCGAAATTAAGTCGCCAAAAGAACTGCACCCCGCTTTTTATGGCTGCTTCGACTGGCATTCCTCTGTACATGGGCATTGGAGCCTGGTGTATCTGGTAAAGAAATTCCCCAATCTTGATAAACGTGATGAAATAATCAGCAAACTAAAAACTAATCTTTCTAAATCCAATATCCAAAACGAAATAGATTATCTGAATAAAACTCACGAGAAATCTTTTGAGCGCACTTACGGATGGAGCTGGGTACTTAAGTTGCAACTCGAACTCGAAACGCTAAAAGAACCTTTTGCCCAAGAATTGGCACAAAATTTAAAGCCGTTGTCTGATCTTATCATACAGAGGTATATGGAATTCCTGCCAAAATTATTATACCCTATTCGGGCAGGAACACATCCTAACACAGCTTTCGGCCTGAGCTTTGCCTGGGACTACGCAATGTATTCAAATAATATTCCTTTCCAAAACAGTATCCGTGAAAATGCGATCCGTCTTTTTCTGGCGGATAAAGGCTGTCCGTTCAATTGGGAACCTAGCGGTACAGATTTTCTTTCTCCTTGTATGGAAGAGTTGGGACTGATGCAGCGCGTACTCCCCGAAAAGGAATTTATGAAGTGGCTCAAGGATTTTGCCCCGACACTCCTTAATAAAAAATTTACATGGGAAGTAGCCAGGGTATCCGACCGTACAGACGGGCATTTGGTACATCTTGACGGATTGAATTTCAGCCGTGCATGGAATTTGTATCACCTGATTAAGCAATATCCGGCTCAGTTTTATTATTTAAAGCCATTAGCCGACCAGCATTTTACATTTTCACTTCCATCAATTGTCGATGGTAATTATGAAGGGGAACACTGGCTGGCATCTTTTGCATTAAGAACTTTCGAGGAAAAATACAATTAGTAAATCGGAGAATAAACCAATCGGCTAATTTCCTACATTTGCACCATGCCAAAAGAACTTCTTATACAGGTACCGCCAGAGACTGCGGCCAACGAATTGCTATTATTGGATCATGTAGCAAAACTGATCCGCGTAGGGGTAAAGGAAATACAACATATTGCCATCCTAAAACGCTCCATTGATGCGCGTCAGAAATCCATAAAAATCAACCTGAAAATAAATATCTTTTTTCAGGATGAAGAATTTACTGATACCAGAATAGTGCTTCCGGAATATAAGGACGTGTCTAATGCCCAGGAAGTAATAATAGTTGGTGCCGGGCCTGCAGGTCTTTTTGCAGCTTTACAGCTCATTGAGATTGGACTAAAACCAATTCTGATAGAAAGGGGTAAAGATGTAAGAGGGAGAAGAAGGGATCTGAAAGCGATTAATAGGGAGCATATAGTGAACGAAGACAGTAATTACTGTTTCGGTGAAGGTGGGGCAGGAACCTATTCCGATGGTAAATTATATACCCGTTCAAAAAAACGCGGGGACGTAGACAGGATCCTCAATCTTTTTGTGGCTTTTGGCGCTTCAGGAGATATATTGATAGAGGCGCATCCGCATATAGGAACCAATAAACTGCCTCAGATTATAAGTGATATCCGTGATAAAATCAGGGAATTTGGCGGGCAGGTTTTGTTTGAAACAAAACTGACGGATATCGTGATAAAAAATAATGAAGTGAAGGGTATCATTACCCAAAATGGAGAAACGATTACTGCAAATAAAATAATATTGGCTACTGGTCACTCTGCCCGTGATATTTTTGAACTGCTGGACCGGAAACAGGTATTTATAGAGGCTAAGCCTTTTGCACTCGGTGTCCGGGCAGAACATCCCCAGGAATTGATTGATAAAATCCAGTACAGTTGTGATTATAGAGGCGAGTTTCTGCCGCCTGCTCCCTATTCTATAGTAAAGCAGGTTGGAGGAAGGGGAATGTATTCCTTTTGTATGTGTCCCGGAGGGGTAATCGCTCCTTGCGCTACTAGTCCTGGCGAAGTCGTTACAAATGGCTGGTCACCTTCAAAACGGGATCAGGTTACGGCTAATTCAGGTATAGTGATTGAATTGAAACTCGAAGATTTTAAGCCTTTTGCAAAGTTTGGTGCTCTGGCAGGAATGGAATTTCAAAAAAGTATAGAACAAAAGGCGTGGCATCTGGCCGGACAGACCCAAAAGGTACCCGCCCAGCGCATGGTCGATTTCGCCCAGCATAAGGTTTCAGCGGATATTCCTAAAACATCTTATGTTCCGGGAACCACATCAGTCGAACTCGGACAGGTATTTCCAGGATTTCTTACGCAGATATTAAGGGAAGGTTTTGTAGAATTTGGTAAATCAATGAAAGGGTACTACACAAATGATGCTATACTGCATGCACCTGAATCACGGACTTCATCACCGGTACGTATTCCAAGACATCCGGAAACATTAGAACATGTCCAGATTAAAGGACTTTATCCTTGTGGGGAAGGTGCGGGTTATGCAGGAGGAATTATTTCTGCTGCAATAGATGGAGAGAAATGTGCACTGATGATCGGTAAAGAATTAGGGGTCTTGTAAAGTAACAGTAAGCTAATTAAATTTTATTCCAGTTTTTCTAAGGTCTCTGACTAGTTTAACATTAAATAAGTCAGTACCTGTCTTATTCAAATGCATTGCATTATAAAAATACTTCTTATTGTAACACAAAGGGTCGCTGGAATAAGACAGAAAAGGAATATTGTGTTTCTGTGAAATTGTTTTTAATAAGGCCACGATTTCAGCCCTGTTTTTTTCAAAATGTTGACCTTCTATATACTCCGGCGTCTGTACAAAGATTAACTTAATGTTTTTTTGTTTGCAATCTTCAATATAACTTTCAAATAATTGTATTTTACTTGCGTCTAATTTCACGTAAAATGCTTTTGTTTTATCCTTTGTTTTCTCAAATTCACCATCCCATACTTTATCCTGAGCCTGAAATCCCTGAATCCTTTCCGGAAGATTTGGGTCAAGCCTAAAATATTGGCCTATAGTTTCTTTAATTGCTGAATATCTGCCTAAATAACGGATAAGTGGTATCTTAAAATCAACTGGACGGAAGCCATTATAATCCAATAGTGCCGTTTTTAGATCATCATTATGTAGCATGTACGGAAGGAATTGCTCGGAATTATAAAGATCTGGTTGTTTGCCAAAAGTGAATATATCTATCGCATGAACAATAACTTTTGGTTTCGGGTTATGTTTTAACAACTGTTGATGTCTTAGATATTGCAGTCCAAGATTATGACCGTCAACGCCAAGATTATAAGCTGTAGTTCCAAAGCTGTCACTGATCATTTGAGGATCTATATGTACCCAGGCTCTGGAGCTTCCATAAATAACGACCTTAGCATCCATTTTTCCTTCAAAAATTTTATTCCATATCGGATACTCAAAATGAGCAAAATTATTGGAGGTCTTAAGGATATGCGATATAAAAAGATCAGCCGGATAAGCGATTGCGATTATCGGAAGGGTAAACCATAAAAAATGAATTATAAATTTTTTCCGCATAATTAAATCAAAATTGAAAATATATAAAATTTTGCGTCGTCCCTGCATATAAAAATATAATGAATAGAAGAAGATAATAGAAAGAAATACGCATGATCCTGGGCCATTTACTACCAAAGTGTTCTATTGCGTAATGATACTCTCTGCCATTCCATTCTATCATGAAGAATGCTAATAGTAAGATAACCAGTTCGGGCCTGATCATTTCGGGTATGGAAAATACACTGGCAGAAAAAATAGATGAAATATAACTTACTGCAGATGTGATAGTATCTGCCCTAAAAAAAATAAATGCAAAAACAGTAAGGCCAAAAGTGCTTATCATCTGTTGTATCTCTTTAAAATTCGCAAATTTTCTTCCCGATGCAACAGTATAAATATTGTTCCGGTTAGTATTAAAGAGGATTGACGGCATTATATAAAGCGCATTGAGGAATCCCCAGACAATAAATGTCCAGTTAGCACCATGCCAAAATCCACTGACCAGAAAAATAATAAAAGTGTTTCTTATCTTCATCCAAATACTGCCTTTGCTTCCCCCAAGAGGGATATACAGATAGTCCTTAAACCATGAAGATAGTGAAATATGCCAACGACGCCAGAATTCCGCAATATCTCTTGAGAAAAATGGAAATGCAAAATTACGAAGCAAGTCAATTCCCAGAAGCCTGGCAGTTCCCAAAGCAATATCTGAATAACCGGAGAAATCTCCGTAAATCTGAAACGTAAAAAAAATAGCTGCAACAATGTGGGTGCTTGCAGAATAGTCGGCAGAATTATTAAATACGGCATTAACATATTCTGCACAATTATCAGCAATTACAAGCTTTTTAAAAAGTCCCCACATTATTTGGCGCAAACCGTCAGTAGTATTTGCATATGTAAAAGTGCGTTTCTTCTTGATCTGTGGCAAAAGATGCGTTGCCCGTTCAATAGGGCCAGCTACCAGCAAAGGGAAAAAGCTCACGAACAGGGAATAATCAACAAAGTTCTTTTCTGGTTTGATTCGGTTATTGTAAATGTCAATTATATAGGAAAGTCCATGAAACGTGTAAAAAGAGATTCCTATAGGAAGTATAAGATTTAAGGATAGCATTTGACTTTTTATCCCTATAAAGGAAAGTGCTTCTGTGAACGATTCTGTGAAAAAGTTATAATATTTAAAGATGCCCAATAATCCGAGATTTATGGAAATACTTAGCCACAACCAATTCTTTTTTGTTCTGGTATTTGTGGCCTGATGGATTTTTATACCAGTATAATAATCCAATAGAGTAGAAAATGCCAGCAAAAATAAGAAACGGTAATCCCAGCAGGCATAAAAGAAATAACTGGAAAAAAGAAGTAATAAATTTTGCAGTTTCAGATTTCTGTTTGTTGTAAACCAGTACAATAGGAAAACTATAGGTAAAAATACTGCAAAAGAAATAGAATTAAAAAGCATAGAATAGGGCCGTGTTATACTATATTAATTTCTGGTACAAGAATGTTTTTTGTGACTGCTTATGCGGCTGATAAGCGAAAACACTAAAAGAAGTGCTCCTGCTCCCAAGATGAAATACGCAATGTATTTCTTCTGATCTCCTTGAATAAAATAATCCTGTCCGTTTTTTTCTATAAAAGCAACATTTTTATTCAGGGTTTCGTCCTTAATTTCATAATTGTGTTTTATTGTTATTTGATCAGGCATATACAGGCTTATGGCATCATCTATATGAAGCTCATTAATACGTTCCATCTGAGGTGAAAAATCTCCTTGCCCGTGACCTATAAACAGAGAAAAGACCTCTTCGTATTCCTTAAGCTTAAGGAATTTGGTACTTTTATTTTTGTATTTACCAAAGGAGTCTTCAAGATAACTAATATGTCCTTCAATTTTATAACAGTTTTCTTTAGTTACACTAAGTGTCCTGTAAAGCATATAACAGCCCAATAGAATCACAAGCATCCCACCTGCCAGTAATTTTAAAGAGGAAGAAGTAATGTTATCTGCTATACTTGTTCCGGTATTATCAATAATAGTATCAGAAGGAATTTGTGTTTTGCCGTGTCCGGATCTTTTTTCAAATCTTTTACGATATATTTTTATTGCATATTCAATTTCATCAGCACTTTTATTAAGGTCTTTGATATTGAACTTTATTTCTCTTTTGTTTTCCTGAAGTCCTGAAGTGGCATTGAAAAGGATTATAAGCTCAGAATGTTGTCTGTTGTTATGTTCTGTCTTGCTGTCAACACGTATGTTTTCTATTGCATTCCATTTTTGAAAGTCACTCTTACGGGACCACATGCCATGATTGGATAATGTGATTTTTGTATTTGGTAATATAACCTTGGTGATAAAATGAAGGGCAATCAGTAATAGTATACTCACCATTATATAATCTGTTTCTATATGTTTAGATGTGTCTGATATGAGTCTTTTTAATGGAAGCCAACTAATTGCGAAACAGACTACTAATCCTGTCAGATTCTGGGTTTTAGATCCTGTCACTATAAGGGTATGGGGAAGTGAATTGTCGTCATTCAATTCTGCAACGAAATTATCTTCATTTATCCTTTTGAGTGCGATTTCTAAAAGAAGTTTTTTGTTTGCTGTACTGCCAACAGTCCACTTATTAAGTTCCAGTCCCGTATCATCAAGGATTCGAAATTTTAAACTTCTGATAATTAACTCGCTAAGATTATCGACATTTTTATAAGCATAGATTTTCCATTTCAAAGTATACCAGGAACGGTATAGTATAAAAGAAAAAAAAGAAATAATTATTCCAATGGGAATCCAGAAGTAGCTTAAATGGAATGCCAGCGGAAGTAATAATGATAATAATACGATTACCAACATAATAAATGCTGCAATCTGGATTCGGGTCTTAATTAGTGAAATTGCCTTTGAAACGGTTATGTAGTTTAGATCTGTCAAATTGGTTTGCATAATGCTTTAAGAGTTGAAGCAGTAAAACTATGTTTTTTTTATGGCAATGATAACAGAATCTGGTAATAATAAAACGAATCAAAAAAGTTAAGGAATGGGTATCCCATATCTTTTTTCGTATTTTTGACAGGAATACAACTGTTATGATAGAAGAAAAAGTAATATTGGTCAATGAAAAGGATGAACCAATAGGATTGATGCCAAAACTTGAAGCACATGAAAAAGGAGCCCTGCACCGTGCATTCTCCGTTTTTATATTAAATGATAAAAACGAAATAATGCTGCAGCAAAGAGCCAGGCAAAAATACCATTCTCCTTTATTGTGGACCAATACTTGTTGCAGCCACCAGCGGGAGGGAGAAAATAATATAGAAGCCGGAACCCGCAGACTATATGATGAAATGGGAATCACCGCCGGTCTCAAAGAATTATTCCATTTTATTTACAAAGCACCATTTGATAACGGACTGACGGAGCATGAACTTGATCACGTCATGATTGGCTATTATAATGGGGCCCCGGTTATCAATACGGAAGAAGCCGAAAGCTGGAAATGGATGTCTATAGAGGATGTGAAAAAAGATATGCAGCTTTCCCCCGAAATATATACAGTCTGGTTCAGGATTATTTTTGATGAGTTTTATCACTATCTTGAAGAACATACGAAAAACTAGTTCTTACACACAAACATAAATAAAATCAAATGCGCGTAACAATATCAAGAAAAGCTCATTTCAACGCTGCCCACAGGTTATATCGTAAGGATTGGTCGTTCGAAAAGAATGATGCAGTATTTGGGAAATGCAACAATGTTAATTTTCATGGGCATAACTACGACCTCACAGTAAGTGTTACCGGAGAGATTAATCCGGAAACAGGTTATGTTATGGATATAAAAGAACTCAGTGACCTGATACTGGAGGAAGTGGAGCATTCATTTGATCATAAAAATCTAAATCTGGATGTACCTGAATTTGAAAATCTAAATCCTACTGCAGAGAATATTGTTGTAGTAATCTGGAATAAGCTAAGGAAAAGAATTAAGACAGAATTCGATCTTGAAGTGGTATTATATGAAACTCCAAGGAATTTTGTAACATACAGAGGTGAATAGTGCTTTAGCTTATAGTAAAGCTGCTAAGGAAAATTGTAAGATATTAAAAAAATAGTAGTATAGAAACTAAATCAGATTATCGAAATTTGTGACTAAAAAAAATATGGAAACAAAATTATATCCCTTACAGTTCGAACCTATTCTAAAAGAAAGAATCTGGGGCGGGGAAAAACTAAAAACATTACTGAACAAACCTATTACTTCAAATATTACCGGCGAAAGCTGGGAATTGTCAACAGTTGAAGGAGACGTTAGTATTATCAAAAATGGCAGCCAGAAAGGGAAATCATTAATTGAGGTTATAGAACAATATCCGGATGCTCTTTTGGGTACAGAAGTACATAAGCAATTTGGGAAACAATTCCCGTTGTTGTTTAAATACCTTGACGCCAGGGAAGATTTGTCAATACAGGTACATCCAAATGATGAATTGGCTAAAAAACGCCACAACTCTTTCGGTAAAACCGAAATGTGGTACGTAATGCAGGCCGATGCTGATGCCAAACTAATTGTTGGATTCAAGCAAAAATCAACCCCGGAAGCCTATCTGAAAAGCCTTGAAGATAAAAATATCCTTTCACTGCTTAATACTATAGCAGCTAAAGAAGGAGATGTGTTTTTCCTTGAAACAGGAACCGTTCATGCGATTGGAGCCGGACTGGTTATAGCAGAAATTCAGCAGACTTCAGATATAACTTACCGCCTTTATGATTTTGACAGGGTTGATGCCAACGGTAATAAAAGAGAGTTACACGTTGATCTGGCACTCGAAGCAATCAATTACAATACAACAGATACCCATAAAGTATATAACAAGGATACAAACAAATCAAATGTGGTAGTGGACTGTCCTTATTTTACAACTAATTTCCTGCCATTGGACGGAAAAGTTGGTATCATCAAGTCAGGAACTTCTTTTACAGTTTATATGTGTACCGAAGGCGAGTTTATGATAGTTACAGAAGAGGAAGTGTTTAATTATAAAAAAGGCGACACTGTTTTAATTCCTGCAGCATTAACTAATTATATACTGGACGGAAAAGCTTCACTTTTAGAAATTTACATTTCATAGCCTGAAATAGAAAGATTATGTGTAGTTTTGCACGAAATTATAAAATTTATAAATACAATGGCAAACGTTAAAAACTTAAAGAAAGACATTAACTTCGTTTTAGGAGATATCATTGAAGCGGTTTACTTATTTGAAATGTCAACTACTGGCAAACCAACACCAGAAACTAATGCTTTAATCGACGAATCTATAGCTGCTTTTGATGCTTTGATCACAAAAGTTAACGCTAAAAAAGTTGAAAATAAAAAAACACATTTCAAACAAATCAATGTAGAATTGGAACAAGTTGCTAATCAGCTTATTGCTAAGATCAACGATTTGTAAGAAAAAAAACCAATAAAAAAGTGCAAATATATTTTGGAAATACGAAAATCACGTTTATATTTGCACCCGTAATGAGACGCCGGTGTAGCTCAGTTGGCTAGAGCAGCTGATTTGTAATCAGCAGGTCGTGGGTTCGAGTCCCTCTATCGGCTCCAAAGAAAACCATCCTTTTTTAAGGATGGTTTTTTGTTTTAATAATATTTGTTTTAAGACAAAATAAATAAAATCAGCGTTTCATCAGCGCCATCAGCGTTCCATCCCACAATACAATTAAAAACAAAAAATCCCGCACTAGCGGGATTTCTTATTTAAAGCAAAAAATACTATTTCTCACTATTTTTCCTCTTATCATAATAACTTATAAGCTTCTTACCATAAAAAGACTTCGCCACCTTAGGAGTCATTGATTTCCGAATCGTATCCAAATATTTAAGATTGATATCATAAATCTCCGACAAAGCAATATAAGGTGCTATTTCATGATCTTTATTGTTAATAGCAAAATTGGTAGCAAAAAGATATTTGCGTTGTAATACGCCCTTCTCTGCTTTTTCAAGGCTATCAAACTTCGTAATGTTGTTACTCCTTTGTGCCCTGAGTTTTTCAGCAGTAATAGTAAGCTTCTGGTCAGTAAATCGGGAAGTTATTTTCTTGTAATCTTCATACAGTTTTTGATTCTTCGATCCTGTTATTTTTGCTTTATAATAATACTGTTCAAGATCAGTGTCTATGTTGATAACTCCCGGCTCAGCAAAAAAGGGCAGGTTGTTGTCTATAGAGTTTGTTACCCCACGGTCTAACGATAAATAATACATTTCTGGTGATGCAACATTCAGCCAGCTTTCAAAATGGGAATCCCCATTAATGACAATTGTATCTATCGATACAAGTGCAGTATCAACGATTTTCTGTATATAAATAGTTCCTGTTTTAAGCCCTTTTATATTTCCGGTAAGATGTAAGTTGCCTGCAGGTTTTTTATCGCTCTTACAAGAACAAATAAGGAATAACGAGCATAAAGCAATAACGGCGTATTTCATGTTTTAAAATTTTCGGCAAAATAATAAAAAATCCCCAATTTGTAAACAGATTGGGGATCTAATATAATTATAGCAAAGGAATAATAGCTTACCCTTTTAACCACGCTTCCTTTAATTTGCTTTTGGAAGCATCAGTTCCTCGGTAACCTTCAGATTCATCATAACTCAGTATCACTTTTCCATTCAGCGTCTGTTCTTTCCCATTCCTCTTGATCTTAAAAGAAACAGCATCCCCATCCTTCCAGTTAGGGCTTTCCATTACAAGGTCATAAATGTTATCAAGATTGTAATTCTTGCCGTTAACAGCAGTGATGACATCGCCTCCTTTTAATCCCAGTTTCTTCATGAAGTCATTAAGCTCCCCTTCATTTACTTTAATTTCTTTGGTTGCCGGGTCTACGCCAATATAAGGAGTCTTGCCATTAACAAAGACATTCCCCGGGATTTTGTATTTCGCACGTGTCACGCCCATTTTGGCAAAATACTCATTATAAGGAATTGGCTTACTTCCGGCAACATAGGTATTTAGGAATTCACCTACTTCTGGATAAGTCAGCGAAGTTATCTTTGCAAACAATTCACTGTCGTCAAATGCCTTATTAGCACCATATTCGTTGGATAGTTTTTGCATAAGGTCAAGAATTCCTCTCTCTCCATTACTTTTCTCGCGGATAATAATATCAATACACATCCCTATCAGAGCACCTTTTTCGTATACATTAAGGTATTGGTCTTTATATGGTTTTACAAGAACATTGACACTCATAGTAGTAAGAGGCATAGTGTCATTCATTTCAGAAGCATGTTCAATTTTGTCAGACATCCTGTTGTAGAACTCATCTTCGGTAATAAGACCCTGATTCACCTGGAACAAATTAGCAAAGTATTCGGTAACACCTTCATACATCCATAAATGTTCAGACATTTTTGGAGTATTATAATCAAAATACTGGATTTCTTTCGAGTGTATCGCTAATGGAGTAACGATATGAAAAAATTCATGCGACACCACATCTTTCATCTGTTTGGACATTTCTGTCAAAGGAAGCACTTCTGGCATTACAACAGTAGTTGCTGTAGGATGCTCAAGTGCGCCAAATCCCTTCGCATCTTTTTTACTCATGTTAGATAAATAGAGGAGTACCGTGTATTTTTTGGTACTGTTGAATTTTCCAAGAAAATTTTTCTGGGCAGTCATCATCTTTTTCATATCTGGCGTTATACTTTCTGCGGTAAGTTTCCCGTTTGGAGAATAAACACTGATAAGGATATCCATACCATTAATATTGAACGTCGTGTAGTCAGGTTTTGAATACATAATCGGGTTTTCAACCAATTCTGCATAACGGCTGGTCGTAAAAGTATCTTTCGTGTCAACTGCATCGGTATCAGTCATAGAGGTTGCTCCCCATAATGCTGCCGGGTGGGTAATATTCAATTGATAAGGTACTTCCATGAACTCTTTAAAATAACCTACAAAGCCATGTGTATTAAGCATAAAGTTTTTTCCCGCTTCAATGTTAGTACCCGCCGGTGAAAATATACTATGTGAAGATTCAACATCATAAGTGTCATTTACCCAATAAGTAATCCTGGAAAGCTTTTTAGCATCGCTTATTGTCCAGGAGTTAGTATCGCTTTTTGCTGTAGGAAGTATATTTCCCTTTGCATCATACGCTTTAAGATCGTCAATGAATTTTCCATAGTCATCTTCTGAATAAGTTCCCGGAATGATTTTCGGGATGAAATAGGTTATTTTGTCAGTGGTTATCTTTGGTGGAGTAACGGTTACCATAACCTTGTCATCGGTAACTACGTTAAGATCAATGTCCACCTTTACCTGGCCTGCTTTATTCTGTGCTTCTACATTAAAACTGCATAATGTCAGGGCTAACGCCAGACTCAAAATTACTTTTCTCATTTTTATTTATTATTATTCGACAGTAAGACTATTCATACACTAAGTTGTTACAGTTATTAAGATTATTTTATGAAACCAAAAAACAAATCCTGCACAATCACTTATACAATAGCATTCTTTTCTCACTAAACTAAAAAAACTCCTGTAAGCACAGGAGTTTCCTAATTAATCAAATTTATTTTTTATATAATATTTTCCATCGAGATCTTCATCGAAATCATCAATTCTAGGTGGTTTTGGTTTCGGTTTTGCAGCCATTGCCTTTTTTTTCCATAATTCGAATTTATCGGCTGTCAGTTTCTTCTTCATGATCTCAAGCACTTCCTTTTCAGCGAATCCTAATTCCTTCTTTATTATTTCAAAAGGATTCCTTTCTTCTAAAGCCAGGGTAATAAGCCTTTCATTCTGTTCCCGGGTCAATTCTATGTGTTTACTCTTTTTCATTACTTGAAAATTAATTCAGATAAATTTGTTTTTAAAGGTTGCGATATCTTATTCAATATTAAGAAAAATAATAATCACTTTGCAAACAGGGAATGAATTTTTTTAGAGAATTTTATTTTTGACTGTTTCCGGGTTTTTGAAAAGGTATTTTTAGCAGATTCCTTAGGTTATTATTAGTTTCTTTATGCATATGCGTGTCTACCCCATAGATAATCTGCTTACGGTCGAGATAACTGAATGTCCCAAAAAGACGATCCCAGACAGAAAAAATATTCCCGTAATTAGAATCGGTATAGGGCAGGACATAATGATGGTGTACTTTATGCATATCTGGAGATACAATAAAAAAGCTTATAATTTTGTCCAGTTTCTTCGGCAGCGCAATATTAGCGTGATTGAACTGGGAGAATACTACCGATAATGATTGGTATAAAAATACCAGCCACATTGGGGAGCCAACAATCAGCACGCCTAATGTAGTGAAAGCAAAACGGATGACACTTTCTCCGGGGTGGTGCCTGTTTGCGGTAGTGGTGTCGATCCAGGTATCAGTATGGTGAATTAAATGAAAGCGCCAGAAGAGCTTGATCTTGTGCTCAGCATAATGAGCTGCATAAGCACCGATCAGGTCAAGCAACAATAAGCCCACTATAGTATAAATCCACAAATTAATGCCGGGAAACAGGTTGAGTAGCCCAAACTGGTGCTGGGTTGCCCATTCAGCGGCCATCAATAATATAAAGGCCATCAGGAAATTGACTATAATGGTAGTGACCGTAAAGAAAATATTGATACCTGCATGCTGCCACTTGTTGTAATTAAAATCAAACATTGGACGGATGCTTTCCAGCAACCAGAAAAAAGCAATCCCTCCTGCCAGTATAAGGCCTCGATGTAAAGAAGGGATGGTCGAAAAATAATCAATGATTGTTTCCATAATTATTACGATTAAAACTTACTGTAAAAATAGTGCCTGTGCCAACTTCACTTTTGACAGTTATTTTTCCCTGCAGGCTCTCTATTTGTGCTTTTGTAATAAATAATCCAATGCCTTTTGCATCTGGATGCCTGTGGAAAACCTGATGCATACCGAAAATTTTGCCGGCATGTTTCGTAAGGTCAATACCAAGACCGTTATCTTCTACAGTTAGTTGAATAATACTGTCTTTTATACTGCTCCTAACGATGATGTGGGGCTTTCTTTCAGGAGAACGATATTTTAACGCATTGCTGATCAGGTTGTGAAAAATACTTTCCAGATAGATCCTTGGATATACGATCTCACTGACCTGGCTAAAATCACTTTCTATCACAGCTGCAGAAATTAAAATTTCTCCCTGTAATGATTCTGTAGTTTTTACAAAAATATCCTCAAAATGCAATACTTCTTTTTCTATGGTTTTGTTTTTTTTGATATGTAAAATTTCTAATAATGAATTTAAAGTTTCGTTGAGGTTTATAGAAACTTTCTTCAACATCTCAAAAATCATTTTGTAATCATCGATCTTGCTGTTCTCGTCAATTATTGAAATTAAAGAAGTGATATTCGCTGCAGGAGACCTTAGATTATGTGAAGTAATACTCGCAAAATCATTCATCTGGTTATTCTGGATACTCAATTCATTAATCAGCTCGCCCTGTATAACTTCTTTTTGTACAGATTTTGCAGCACTTTTACGTATAATAAAGTACGAACTGGCAATGAGTAATACGGTAAGAAGTACAAATATCAAAAACACAAAATCTCGTTGCTTTACATTTTTATTACTTTCTGCCAACTGGCCCGAAAGCAGATTGATCTGGGTTTGCTGCAGATCGGCTACTACTTTTCGTATAGAATCCATCACTTCTTTCCCACGACCTATTTCGATATGCGCTATAGTGTTTTCAACACTCATGTTTCTACGAAATTCAATAGAACTTTTGGTTGCAATCCGTTGGGATTTTAGGAGATTTTCTATAGTATCTATTCTTTTAATCTGATTAAGATCAGATTTTGACATAGTACGGAGTGAGTCAAGCCAGTCGTCTATTTTCCGGTTACCATCAACATAGGTCTCAAGATAGTTCTCTTTTCCTGTAAGCGCATAGCCCCGTGTGCCGGTTTCAATATCAACCGCGCTCGTAAGGACTTTTTGCAGTATAGTATTCATCGTACTGGTATGGTATACAATCCGCCTGTTTTCCTGCAGTGATTTTGTTCCACTGTAAGTCGAATAAATAAGTATAGATAGAATTATGGCTACCGCAAGGAAAGCTATATCTATTTTATTTTTTAAAGATTTTGTATTCAATGCAATGAATTTTTTCAGTTCGCAGCAAGTTAAAAAAAAAACGGCAAAAAAAGTTTTTTATACCTGCTTAATAATGTAGGAAATTAGTTTATATTTATTCCTATTGGTTTCCCCTCTGTTAATCGTTATCTTTTATATATAGATATAACTAATTCGTGGTCTTGTAAGTAGTTTCTTTAATAATCAGGTGTACAGATAGGCCCAGATAATTAATACTGCCTGTAGTGGGAGACGTAGTAATAATATCCACTTAGGTAAGTACATAGAAGCTTTTGGATTTGTATACATATAAACATTGGCAGGAAAAATAGCTATCAGAAGTACAATAATTCCCCAGGCAGCGATTGCCGAAATAACAGGTATACACAGAGCAATACCCAAACCGGCTTCGGCTATCCCGCTGATATAATTTACCACTTTCGGGACCGGAATATAAGCTGGTATAATCCTGTTGTATAGCTTGGGCTTCCTGAAATGGTTAAGTCCTGCCAGGAAATAAAATACGCCCATTAAATAAAGATGCCAGGGTAAATCCATAAACAAAGTTTAGTAATCCGAAGATAAACATTATTCCTTGCGTTTGGTAAAATTAAGATTCATTATTACTATGGCTGCGATAATTAATATTATCCCTGTCCATTGTATCCCTGCTACTTCTTCATGCAATAAAAAGAAAGCCATCGTTACAGAAACAGGAAGCTCAAGCGAAGAAACAATGCTTCCAAGTCCTATACCGGTATAAGGAAAACCGGCATTCATCAGCATAGGAGGGATTACAGTCCCGAAAAGTGCAAGCAAAATTCCCCATTTAAAAAAGATATCATAATTAAAAGCAGTATGCTGGGTTGCCAGAGCAAAAACCAGCACGATTATACCACCACCCAGAAGCATATACAGGCTACGTTGGGCCGAAGAAATCGCTGTTGCCACACTATTAGCCGTAAACATTGTTGTTGTAAAGGATGCTGCCGCCAAAAGACCAAGCACAACCCCACGCCAGTCGAGATTACTATCCGTATGGATCAGATTGGTAGCCATAACAGTTCCACATAAAACAATAAAAACAGCAATAAGTCTAAGTGCCGAAGGGCGTTTTTTCTCTAAAATCATCTCCAGTAAAACCCCCATCCATACCGTCTGCATCAGTAAAACAATGCCAATAGAAACGGGAATATATTTAACAGCCAGATAGTAAAAAATACTGGTAAGTCCTGTAGACGTCCCTGCCAGCATCAATTGTTTAATGTTTTTAGGTGAAGCTTTTAATACAGTATTGCCGTTACGGACTCTCTGGAAGGTATTAATTAAAAGTACGGCAAGTATTCCCAGTATAAACTGGGACGAAATAACTTCGGCCGGCGTAAACGGATTCCCCGTTATCCCCGTATCAGAATAAGCCATTTTCACAAAAGTAGCTAACATCCCGTAACTTGTAGCCCCAAGTCCTACTAAAACCACTCCCTTTAAAACCGTATTTTTTACCATCATTCAAAAATTAAAAGCCGGCAAAGATAAGAGTTACTTATGAGTAAGGGATTATTTATTTTAAAACCTTTAAA
>Ga0247742_10001487_pt1 | contig 16257 bp, 9 predicted proteins | sample UWRJL208509C2_FD_180944 | JGI IMG/M metagenome (GOLD analysis project Ga0247742, IMG submission 180944) | Plant litter microbial communities from Arlington Agricultural Research Station in Wisconsin, United States - UWRJ-L208-509C-2 | ecosystem: Environmental > Terrestrial > Plant litter >...
AAGCTCCAGGAAATTTTCCAATTCTCCTGCTTGATAGAATATTTTGGGCTTGCCATGGCAGGTAAAGCTCCTCAGATTCCGGTGAACCAGGACCCCGGTTCCAACTTGGGGTTCACAAGAGCGGGCGAACATGGCTGTTATCTCGCTGAAGTGGCCTCCCGGGTACCTCTCCAGCGAGATTTCTCGAAGTTCTGGGATTATAAGTATCGGAAAGAGAGTCCGATGGGACACGCCGGCGAACGAGACTTTGAGCTTCTCCAGCTGAGCAAAAAGCATCGGCTCGGTACCGCCTAAGCCTGCCGCACCAGCCTGTATCGTCACCATGGTGGTGTTCCAGGATCTCCAAAGAACATGCAGCTCCTTGATGGATGTCTTCAAAAGGTCTAAAGCGAAAAAGTCCAGAGATGTTGACCAATGGTCTTTGTACAGCGTTAGCTGTGCCCATGGGAAGATGAACCTCGTAGGGCCCCATGGTCCACAGAGCGAGACTTCTCGTAGAGATGGGGCGTCAGCAAACGCGGCGCACAGCAACTCATCGAGGGCGGACGGAGAGAGAGAATCTGTTGTCACTTCCAACGAAACCAGGGAGGGCACCTGACCATGGAGGCGATGCAGCATACTTTCGATGTCGGCACGGGGCATGCATTGTGATATCGCTATAGTGGCTACTGTCCACCTATCCGAGGTGGCGAAAAGCTGAAGGAGTTGGGGATGTGCCGTCTGGTCGACTTGAGGATCGGGAGTGTTGATGCGAAAGGGGAGTTGACGGGTCCTGACGGCTATGGCCTCGGAGGCTGAGATGTGAACTCGAAGAGGGTGCCGACGGGACCGATCGAGCATGAGCCCGAAAACGTCGAAGGATTCGTGATGCTCTCGCCGACGGGCGTTAGCTCTAACTTGACGCAAGTCTAGCGTGATGTCGCTCCATATGGCTGGTGTGGACTCGGCTACATCCCTCCATTTCCTGCACACTTGGGATACAACGGGCATGCGGGGTGCATGTCGCGGTTTCTCCGGGTTTCGAGTGTAAGTGAAGATGACTTCAAGGAGTTCTGCGGGTAAGGATCGTAGGGGTGAAAGTATAGCTTGGTGCGCCGCTATGAAGGCTCTAGCTTGAAGCGCCTCCGAGTTTGACTGCTCTGAGGCTAAGGTGTCGTCCTTGGAGTCAGAATTGGAAGGAAGACCATTGGCCACCAGTTCTGCATTCGCGATTGCTTGACGAATGAGCTCAGCTTCTGACACTGATGGAGGGCTGTTGGAGCTCAGAAGGTGAGGAACAGGGGATGGGAGGCTTGGGAGAGTGTTCTCAGAAGTCTTGAGACTTCGAGAGAACAGCACGGATCGTGTTCGTTCCAATAAGTTACCAGGAAGCTTCAGTGTCTGGCAAGCACTCAACGGTTCAGGCCATTATCAAGCTAGAGATATGCGGACATACCTTTAGGGGAAATCGTTGCTCACCCGACATAGAGATTCTGGTTCTTTATCAGTGTGTTCGTAGGGTGACTCAGTGGTAATGTACTAGCCGTTGGCTTTTGAGATTGTTGTAGTATAGGTGTACCTGTGCGTGGGGCCCGCTCATGATAGCAATAAGTAGTATCACTACTATTAGATTGAATTGATATTCTATGGTGCTTGTGTACCGATTGAATAATTTGATTAGTGTGGTATGGATACAAAATGTGTTTCCAGGGCGTAGAGTAAGTGGAATAAGAGTGGTTGGGGGTTTGCGTCGTGGCTCGTGAGTATAAGTTATGGGGAACATCTAGACTCTAAATTCCAGGACCACAGAGGGTGGAATAGGCCAATGGTGGATAGTGATCGAAGTGACAGTGAGGTCGACAACTGATACTGGTGTGAGAGAACTTGTCTGCCAACGTCAAATTTAAATGTTGGTGTCGATGCATATCTCTAGTCCTCGCTGAAGAATAAGTAAACGTCAGCAATCTTCCTTTCTTCCTAAATCTAGAAAATAGACTCACTCAGCCGTTTCTCTCCTCAAAAACAACATATCGATCGCAGCCGAGAAGGCTGCAAACGCCAGTCCACCAGTGATAACTGCTTTTGGGCCCGAGTTGCGAGCTAGGATACCGCCTGAGACAAACCCTGCTGAGACGGAGTTGTATATGTCGTTTTTGGCACGGTACTATAATGGAGGAGGAATATTAGCTTGAGAGATATGAAAAAGACTGGGAAGGACTGGTGATATTAGGCTGCAATCGGATATCTTTGGCTAATTATCCGACCACGAAGCCCTCCATCCACCGACGTCCAATTGTTATATACCATCAATCCAAACACAAACCAAACCGCACACTCACCGACTCAATAATACACTCCGTCCCAGCAAACAGCGCCCCGATCTTCCCGAAGCTCTTTCCGCTCGTCCACATTCCGCGGCCCATTTCACGGAAGATTTGGCCTGCCTTTTGTGTAGTATTCATGCCTGCTTGTGTTTGCGCACGGAGGTAGGGATCTTCATATGCAAATGAGGCGGACATGAGGGAGAAGAATGCTCCTATGCCGAAGCCTGGATAACGGTTTGTCAATGGTATACAGGACAATGAAAGGTAACGAGGAAGCTGAAACGTACCAGCACCTCCAGCCAAAGTTGTCTTGACAGGACATGATTCCATAGCCATGCCCATGTACTTTTCGAATTTCTTGTTTTGCTCGTAGAAGGGCCGTTCTTCCTCTGTCAGACCAGGTGGGAGGGGTTCTTTGTGCGGTGCCCATATGGGCACGGTGCATGGGAGGTGGGATGTACTCGGGTTCATTGCTATGGTGTGGTGGTGACAGTTCGGGAGATAAACTGCTGGTGGAATGCACTAAGGCTATGGCGGAGGATGTGCCAGTGCGGAGGTAGACCAATGCCAAGGACTGAGGACGATATCCCAGAACACAAAGCAGCGCGTTCGATCCAGAAAGCAAAGAAAACAAGCAGGACCCAGGAGAACCCCTCAGCGTAGCTGCACGCTTGCACTCGCAGATGATGGACGGTGCTGAGCGCTGGGGAAACGGACCCGTCCAGCAAACCGCGTCCCGTGCCGAGATTTTATTTTCGTTGTGCCGAGCTTCACGGTCACGCGATTCCTCATCAATGGTCGCGTTTGTGGGGAGAGTCTTGTTTCTTACTCTCATTAACATTTCGTAGAGCAACGCACCTTTTGTCTCCAGCGATACTTAGTCTATTCTCGAAACTCTCTACATTGCTTGATACACGGTCGACATAGAAGGTATTTACGACATTGTAGCTCGCTTGTTCGTCTACTGACCAACGCATTTGTGTCTTGAGCAGATCAGTTGTTCAGGATGCCTCCCAGCTCTGGATATGTAGCTGGTATCCCTCCAAGTAACGGAATCCTCCTCCCAAACCATATTCTTTCCCTCATTCTCAGTTACTACGTCACCTTCACCCGCACCTCAAAGGATATCAATAAACCGCCGAATCCAACATACATCCGCCTCGTATCCCGCCTTTTCTCCTCCCTCGCCTTGCCTATAATTCTGCGCACCATTACCATATGCTGCCCACGTACGTTTAAGCGGGTAGTCAATGCCCCTGCCGGCCCTTTCCTGAACCCCAAGTGGGTGAGGAAAGGGTGGGTGAAAGAGGTGGAGCTGTTGTTCGATCTGGACGAGGTGCAGCAGGATGATCTGCCTTGCACTCCAGAGGAGCACCTGCAGCTCAAATTGGACACCGTCCGATTTTGGTTCGAGGCGGGGACCTGCTTCGATCATTGCTCCAAGTCTGATACGGATACAGCAATTGAGCTCAGCACTGGTGTCAACGCCCAACGGAACAATGAACAACCTTCTAGCCTAGCCTTATCCTTCCTCCATCGTCTGAACCCCCGTCGGTTCGAATGGATCTCATATCCTCCTCAACATCCTACCTTCTCCTACTCGGGGTCTTCTTCCAGTTGCCGATACCCATCCCATACAGGCCCAGGTCTGACCTCAATTTCACCCTTCCCATTCCGGCTTCTGCCTCCCTCCCAAACACTCCAGCAACTGCTCTCGCCCAGTCCCCCAAGTCTCGCCCTCGCCCTATCCGGCTATCGCGCACCCAGCTGGTCGCGTCTCACCAGCGTACACCTGGAGAATATAGCACTCATCAGACCCTCGTCACAAATACGTGGGTCCTGGAGTCTGTTCATTCCTAGCATAGGCCCAAGGCCCGGGGTGGCGAGCATTACCATCCGCGCCCCGGTGGGTGTGCTAGAGGCGTTTGTGTTGCAGGGAAGGGTGAGGGATGGTGTGCTCGACAGTGCTCATTCCCCAAGCCTGGACAGCTTCGGTTGGGGCGATGGATGGAGGGAAAAGCACGTAAGACTCGAAGCGCAAAGAGCCCAGGGAATCACTGCTACGAGCTCCAATGTGTTTGGAGAAGTCCCGGTCATTGCGTATGCGAATACGACCGTGTCTTTGGTCGGCTGGGAGGAGGGAGAATATAGAGCTTTCAAGGATAAGCTTCGTGCTCAGGTTCTTTGGCAGGGCCATGCATTCTTTGGGACGGTTGCAGCTACTGCCAGTGGTCTTGTTGTGCAGTCGCATACTACCACGACCCATGAACCGAATTCAAACGTACGCACGGATGCGGGGAGGGATGTGAACGACTTCTTGTCACATCCGTACAATTACATCGTCTCGGTGGACGACCTCGAGCGCTTGATCAGGTGGAGCATACGAAGGGCCGTGGGGGCTGCGGTTGTGTATTTTCGCCCGCACGTCGATCCTACTTTGCTTATGGCCATGGCGAGGAGTGGCCGTGAGGGGGATCACTTGGGGGAGTGGATTGCTGAAGTTTGTTGGGATTACGGGCTGGTGAGGACGTTTAGGGAACTTCTTCTCGAAGGTCGGCTCTGGGGCGCAGTTGATACCGTTCTCAAGGGTTTGAACGAAGATAGAGGAGATGATGCTAAGGCAAGAGCTGAAGCCAAAGCTGCGTTCGAGGTTCAGCTGGCTGCCAAAGCGAATGCAGGATCTCCACCTTTGGGCGGAATACCTCCTCGTAGTCTCGGATTCGGATGGGCCAAAACGAGGTATAGGGATAGGGCAGCGTTTGCGGTGGATGTGGGCGTTGGAGCTCCTCCTGCTCCCGTCTCCCTGGACGCATCTGTATCTGGGTGTGCCATGCCTGCGCATCTGGGTACCAGTGTATCGACTGCCTGTCCTGCAATTTCCGCAAGGGCTGTCTCTCCTCGTGGTACTGGTGTTACTTTCCTGCGACCATCAGCAGGAGCTTCCGCTCCTCCTCTACTCCTTCCACGCACTTCTCATATGGTGTCACCCGACTCGTTGGTGTCAGCTCATGCTGTTCTGCCAGCGTCAACTCCATCTCCAAAGTTCAGGTCGGGTATTGTGTCCAAGAAGGCGCTGGATCTGAAGATGAATTTGGATGGGATAGTCGAGATTGGGGCCAAGACGAAAAACACCCGCAACACCAACGTCAAATCGACCTACAATATAACCTCCAACACGACCACAAGCATTAGCGCCAGCAGTAGTACCAGCAGCTACATGGCGGACCTCTCAAACTGGTCTTTGACTGTGTCTACGTCTTCTACAGACCTTAATCAAGCGCTAGATATGGCGGGTTTCAACGAGGTGAAAAAGCCGGTTCAACTACCAGGTCCAGTGCAGGTTCCTTCAACTCATGATCCCGAAGTTGATATCGACTTTGGTGTTGTCGGACTGAGGTTCGAGTTAGGTGAGCTACTTCTTCCACTACGGACGAAGATGAAGACGACGAAGGATATTACGCGAATCTACGTGCCCTGGATCTTGATCAATTTCACCCGCATCGTTCGCAACTTGAAGTACTTACACTGGAACTGGAACTGGATGAACTACGCCTTCCACACGCTGTGGACCTTGATCATCTTCCTCGCGTTTGCGTGTTTTGCGGTGCGGATGGTGTTGGAATCCTATGGGCCTATAGACTCATTGGCTTTGTTTGGTGTTGGGAGGGAGATGGTTGGGGATGGGTACAGGAGGGCTGGGGCTTCGAGGTTCGGTGCCCAAGTCAAGAGAGTTGCGGTGTTCGACCCCTCACGAGCTGATATACCTACTGGTACGGGTACAGGTGTGGGTGTGGTTACTGTGAACATTTCTCCAGCTACACCTGAGGGGGCGGTGCAACTATCTGCGGATCCTAGTCTTGGAAAAAGACAGGAACGGGAACAAGAATCGAGGCAACTTTCCTCTGCTCGTCTATCAAGCTGGCATCGACCTCGTTTATCTTGGAGAGGTTGGAAGCGTAAGCGTGGGGTCAACCGCAACACTACTCCTGCTGGACTTGAAGTGGAAATGGAGTTATCTGCCGACGTCAACGCCAGGCTGCGTCACAGTGCATATGGAGGATCTTTAGTCGAGCTGGTCGGGTTTGTGCCTATCGAAGATGGCGAAGTGGACTCGGATTTGCTGACGTTAACCTTGGGCTCGATGGAGGACACTATCTACTCTAAGGAAAGGATGGTAACGCCACAGTGGTATCACGCACCTACGCCGGCGCCTACGTATGGAGTTGGACATGGGTATGTGCGTCGAGCTCAGACTCGTGGTGGGTCCTCAGATTCCTCTCGTCGCTAGGTGGCTCGTCTTTTGGTCAACGTCAAATTCGGCAGTGACTCTGGAGTCTGGGGTTCTTTATGGATGTGGTCTCCTGTATAGATGGGGGCTGTCTGCGTTCGGTCGTATTCTGTGACTTGCAGTTTGAATTCTAGTAAATCAACTCGACTTGGCGGCTCGTGGTGCTTTTTGGCTTTCTTACCTCTTGCTCGGTCTGGCCTTCTGTCTTTCGTCTTTGACCATGTCCCCATTTCAACTCCTCAGCCCGTGCCCTGGACGGCTTGGCCCACAACACCCAGCTCCTGATGTTCGTGATAATAATTCTGGAACTCGATGGCTCTGCAATCCTTTCTGTCTCAAAACCTCGACCTAGCGACGCTCCTCATTGTCATTCCTGCCTCCGTCTCGCGTCACCGATCACTCCAAGCCCAATCCAAAAGTATTTTTTATCATTCAATTTGTTGTATCGTTGGGTTTTGTTGGCCGCAGCGTATAGTTTTATTATTTTGAAGCTTATAGATCGCAGCTAATTGTATCTCTTGATCAATCATATTATGTCTTGAATCAATACTTCCAAAGCAAGCCCTCAAAGCTGTTGCTCCCCTCACTAGGCTTTGTCGACTCTGGAATAATAGAATCCCCCATCTTCCTATACGATGAGCATATTCAGAGCCTCATTCATGACCTTGGGCCATGGGGTTGAGCATCGTGTCTCCAGCTGCTTGAGCCGGGGTCAGTGGCTCCACGGTATCTAAAAACAGTACCACTGGCAATTGCTTTACTTGATAGTAGTAGAGATGCATGATAAGAGCGATATCTCCTTCAATATGTATGCCAGCAAGTCAAAATTCCTAACGATTGAATCACCTGGACACGTATCACATGTACAAGTTGTTTGCGTATCTGTGGCATCGGATATTTGGCATCGCGCTGAATTCATCTTTTTTCATTCCGTCCATGATCTTACTACATATTCGACCCAGAATCAGAAGGTCCTCAACGGTAGCCACGAACCTGTTCACATTATCCTACATAATCAAGAAATTGCATGTCGTCTGCGCGAGGGCTTTCGCTAAAGGTATGTATGTTCGCACATTGTATAACTCGTTGCCTGCTGAATGTTGAACACTTGCCAGATAATATCCAATACTTTCCTAACATGGACACGAAACGTTCCTTTCTCTCGAGGTAGAAATGCCCATGAGCTTGAAAAGAAATGCTTCTTGTCGCCTGTTCCTCACCTACTGTGTTCCAACGGCCCACCGACAGTTGCAGAAGTTATCCTTATTCAACAAGCAATTTCCAACGCGGAACTTGTAATAAATAGGCAGGATTCCGACTTGAAGAGAGGGTCGACAGTGGATGACTCTGAGTTGGAGGTCCTTCAAGCTACAGTTTTCATTGCGGCACATCAAGCTCTACTAAGTTCGCCTATCCGATCCTTGCCTTCGGAACTCCTCGAACTCATCTTTACGCACATATACACCCAGAACTCTGAGAAACTATGTCATCTTTACCATATCCCCGCCGTTTCTCAAGTCTGCCGGAAATGGAGGGATGTGGCTCTATCCACGCCATCCATGTGGTGCGATATCACTCTAGAACCCCAGGCCCTCCGACTTCCTCCTGTCGTTCCTAGATGGAAGTGGCGAAAGCCTTCTGAATGCTTGGTTCCTCTCGACCTGAGAATTGACCGAACCCGCCAGCATCCTCTTCGTGTACACATCAGCGTTTCCGAGGTGGAGCATACGACACATCCCCAATTCCTCAAACTTCTCGCTACATCGGATAGATGGACGGCAGTCACGATAATGTCATTATCGTTCCCCTCCGCCATTGGAAAAACTCTTCAACATCTCCACGGTCGGGTGTCCTCCCTTGTAGCTTTGGAGCTGGCAACGAATTTCATCGAGGAACACTACGGTGTTGAGTACACCGCGTTTGCCGACGCACCAGCTCTGCGGGAAGTCTCTCTGCGTGGTTTTTGGAATGGGGAGAGGTTCTTCTTCCCGTGGTCACAGCTGACGCGGTACAAAGATATGGATGGGACATCATTGGATCCACCCTCCCTTCTACTTATGAAGTCGTCGATCAGGGAGCTCGACGTTTTCTGGAGAAGCAACCCCGCCATGGCACCTAATCAGAGCACAAGTGCAGCTTTCCCGCACTTGGAAAAGCTGAAGGTCAGATACGGCGGTCCGTCCCTCTTTGGCATGCTTATCGCCCCAGAACTGCGCGAAATGACATTGGAGGCATACGGAGGGTCTGAAATTCGTGAGGTCGTCGTCATGCTTACCCGCTCTTGTCCGCCTCCAAATGCGGGTGAACCTCAAGTCCATCGGAATATGAAGAGTTTTACGTACCACGGCGGTGCTTCATTTTCCACTCCAGACTTGGCCAGCTTCCTCTCACTCGTACCATGCTTGCAGCATCTTGATATTGATCTGCCCGAACCAGCCGATCTTCAAAAGCTGTCCATACTCGACCCGCAGAAGACCTTGGTTCCGAACCTCTCTTCACTGCGCTTTCGAATTTCCACCAGCTTGCGAGACTGCGACCATATAAGGACTCTAGCTGCAAATCGCTGTGAACAGCCCCCAGATCAGGATGATGGAATACTTGCACCTCAGCTTCAGCCATCAATTTCAACTTCTATTCGTGATCATTCGGCGCACCCTATCAAGTCGTTCACGATCGAATTTTCCTATGGATATCAGATTATCCAAGAACGTGAACTATTGGAGTGTGACGATTTTCATCTCGAGGGGTCTCCTACCTGCATCTGGCTCCAATCATGCAACCGCCAGCTGTTGTCGCCCCTCCAACTTCCTAAAGGAAGAGTTAAACTAATGGAAGCTATCCTGGCGCAGGCAAAGGTGGTCGATACGGTGTTTTCAAGTATTGAGCAGTGGGGAGGTAGCATGGATGCTCAAGACCTCTATGTGAGTTCAGTTTCAATTTCCTGATCTGAAGTTTCTAATTTTTATTGATCACCCCTCTTTCCAATTCACAGAAATCTGGCGTCCACATGACATTGCACAATATTCGTAGCCGGCGCCCGTCGACCTTACCCCTAGTGAAAAAATTTAACTTTGAACAGAGGGCCGCGCAGATACTGCATGGGTGGGAACAGGTCCTGATCGAAGACATCAAGAGTTCGAATAGACGATGGGCGTTGAATGGGACTCATGTGGTTTCATACGTCCCTCGAGATGATCGTAAGTCCCGAGCCTCATTCATCCCGTTCTGTTGATGAGTCACGAGCCTTCATTCTAATTTTCTATCATTAACCCAGCTCTGCGGACCTCCGCGAATTGCCTTGATATCATCTATGGACTTCAAAATCAGATATGATGTGCTCGTACGTGGAGCCTACTCACCTGCCAGGGCGACAGCTATGGCGAGATCGTGGTACATGTGTGGACAACGACATCTAACGGCAGAGTTGTACAGAACGTGTGGATCTCATGTCTTGTCCATGCAATTGTATTGCTGTAGGTCATGCATACGAATGGGCTCATACTCTAGTTGGCACTCACACCAACAATGCGTGTGGTTTTTCCTCAATTCGCGATTCAATTGTTGAAGTTATTTATAGCACATAGAATGATGTCATCGATTAAACAGGCAGCCGCCAGACGGGATTTCAAACCGTGCGGCGGACATTTTCAGCCTTTCATCCACTCCACTCATCTCTGCCAGCAATTTGGGCTTCATAACTTCAATTTCGCACACCAGCGGCATCGCTGAGGTAAAACCTCAGGATATGGACGCAAGCCTTGACGACTCGGATAGCGCTTTTGTATCAAAACTCCCAAACGAGCTCCTCTACAAAATCTTCCAGGCCAACAGTGAAAAGTATCTACTAGTGGAGAATGGTTTGGCCTACGCTCATGCTGCATTGAACGACGCCACAGACAACGGTCAACACGCACGTGCAGCAGGCCAAGTCTGCCGACGATGGAGAGAAGTTGCTTTGGCCGCCTCAGGGATATGGAGTCGACTTCTCGACACGTACGCGATACCACCTCTTTGGTTCGAGGAAGTACTTCGCCGATCTGGGTCGGCGCTGCTCACTGTGGTCTCCGTTCACACCAGAGGTCCATCTGACGACCCATACTCGGAAGACAATATACAACTCTTGTTGCAGCCGGACGTTCTCAACCGTCTAGAAGTCTTCCACGTCGAGTCATACGACCCGGAGATTATGTACGCTATAAAGGAGTTTCCTTTTCCTTTGCTTCGACGCTGTTCGCTCGTCTTCCCGGTTTCGGACATCTCTGGGCGTCCTTACGGTTCTATCCAGCTTTTCGGCGATCGGGCCCCATTCCTTCAGCAGCTACAAATCGCGGGAATCACCCTAAGGGCATCCTACACGTTTTACTCGACGCTGACTTCGCTGCACATCTATGAAGAGTCTCTGAGCCCTATCCTGATTCTTCGAATCCTTCAACAGACTCCCATGTTGCAAGATCTCTCATTGCGCCAAAACGATACGAACGCCGATCCAGCACCTCAACCTCAATATAGTGAACTGAACGACCTGGATATTTCATCTATTCCAGTCATACATCTCTCACATATCAAGCGACTGCGCATCTATCATAAGCTTACGACTTCCTTCCTCGAAGTCGTGTCTCGTCTACGTCTAAATTCGATAAAGTCGCTTTTTATCAGCATATTGGAAGCGTTTCCAGGCGAGCTTTACGACACCCTCATGGCCAGCATCTCAAAAATTCTCCCTCAATGGCCTTCCTTGGCACCCGAGTCAATTCCTGATTTGCGCTTTGCAGCCATGTCGCCCTATCTACTCAAGTTGGACATTGGCCCAAAGGATATCACCGTCCAGCAAACCCACGCTTCCCATCTGCACATAATGCCCGGTGCCTCGGAATTCTTCACGAACCTGTCCATTGAGCTTCGTGATCTCGCAGAGAATCCGGCCGATCGTGAAGACATCGCGAAAATGCTCAGACCGCTCTGGGCTAGGTTCGCATCCACCTTCTCCAACTGCGAACTCCTCACTGTCCGGTGTCGTGACGGGGACTATGCCTTCGATGAGCAGGACTGGAGGTCGATGCTGACTTGCTTTGGGTCGTTGTTGAAGTTTAACCTCCACCGGGTGAAATTCTTGGAGGACCTTCTTCGGACATTGTCACTCCCACTGGTGGAAAATACGCCTGTGGCCCCGGTATCGGACTCGGACTCGACTCCCAAACCGGATGAAGACGTCGCTACCAAATCCACGCTGGCAAACCCATCCAAGCTGTTGCTACCTTCGCTGCAGTACCTTTCGTTTCCACAAATAGCCATTAACGACAACTCCACATTTGCGACTTTCACTAAACTCCTCGCTTTCCGACAAGATCAGAACTCTCAAATAAGAAGAATGGTTCTCACCGACTTACCCGCGATGCTGGGCCAATCGGCGTCGACTGAGGTGAATGCGGTTGGTCATCGCTGTGCAGAGGATTTCAAGTTATGCGTAGAGCGTGTCCAGAGCCTTGTTGACTTTGGGTTTATGATCGTCACTTCCTCAGCTGAGTGAGAGTGGGTGTCCGAGTTGATGGCTTCCCGTTGTTCAGAAAGTATAGACTTGATAATAGTAAACCTTCAGTAGATACCATCTTCAAAAATTCGGCTGTTGGATTCCCTGTTTAGCTCTACTTTTCATCGCAGCCTTGAAGCTGAAGCGCTTGCTCTGTCCCAATTTACAAGTCTGACCCCTGAAATCATGTGCCAGAGCCATCATTTTCTATTGCAACCACCATGTCTTGCCACATTGCTCAGAGTCAAAGAATCCCAACGAAAGTAACATTAATTATCGCATTACAGTATAAATTTAAGAAGCTTCATGTCGCCTGCGCAAGGAATTTCGCTAGGCCTGAGTTTTGAACGTCCGACAAAATCGATACAAGGAACCCAGTCATACTACTGATTCGTTAATATCGATCTCGCTCTGTTGACCTCTACAAATTCTCTTGGTATCATTCATGGACTTGGAAATATGGTTTTGAAGTGCTGGTGTGAGGAGTCTTTTCGCCTAGCGGAGTGACAACCACAGCCAGTTCATGGTGAATACGCTCATGTGCCCACTGATGGCACGGCCGTAAACTGTTCTCGAAGTCTTGTATAGGGAGTGTATGAGCATATATGATGTTGCTTTTTTTTGTCCATGTAACTGTATTGATATGGGTTATCCATACGAGTACGCTCATACTCTAGTCCGCGGGTTATTTATAGCACACGACATGATGTCATCGGTTGATAGGCGACGGGTTGCAGTACGGGGGACATTTCCTGCTCTTCTTCCACTCCTGTCATGTCTACCACCAACTTGTGCCTCATAAATTCAAGCCCGCCCAGCGATATCGCTGAAGAAACATCTCAGGATATGGTCGCAAACCCCGATGACTCGGACAGCGCTTTGATATCAAGGCTCCCAAACGATCTCCTCTACAAAGTCTTCCTGGCCAACAGTGTAATATATCTGCCAGTGGAGAAAGTTTTTTTACACGCTCGCTTTGCATGGAAACACATTGCAGACAACAGCGAACATGTACGAGCAGCAGGCCAAGTCTGCCGGCGATGGAGAGAGGTTACTTTGGCCGCCTCCGCGCTATGGGGTCGAGTTCTCGACACGCACACGATGCCGCCTCTTTGGTTCCAGGAAGTACTTCGCCGATCTGAGTCGGCGCCGCTCACTGTGGTCTCGAATTTTATCAGAGGTCCACCTGATAACCCTTACTCGGATGCTAATATTCGACTCTTATTGCAGCCAGACATTATCAACCGTCTGGAAGTCTTCCACGTCGACTTGGACCACCCAGCGATTATGTACGCTGTAAAGGGGCTCTCCTTTCCTTTGCTGAAACGCTGTTCGCTCGCATTCTCGATTCTATCGAACTGGGATCGTTTTGGTTCTGCCCCCGGCCAGCTTTTCGGTGATCGGGCCCCATCCCTTCAGCAGCTCCAAATCTCAGGAATAATCCCAAGGCCATCCTGGTCATTTTACTCGACATTAACCTCCCTGAAAATCTATCAGACCCCTCTCAATTCTATCCTAATACTCCAAATCCTTCAACAAACTCCAATGTTGGAAGAGCTCTCATTGGGCGAGAATGTCATGGCCAATCTGGTAATAAACGGCAGTAATGCTCTAAACAACCAGGATATCTTGTCAATCGCGGTCATACCTCTCCCACATCTCAAGCGCCTTCACGTCTATCAGGAATTTTGCGCTTCTTTTCTTGAAGTCCTCTCTCGTCTACGTCCAAAAGCGGTGGAGTCGCTTTATATTGGCTCAGTGGTGCCATTTCCAGGTGAACTTTGGGACACCCTCATAGACAGCGCCTCAAAATTTCTCTCACCACTTCCACCTTCGGAGGCACGGCCTGGTTCAGGCTCTGTGGTCGTGCGTTATGTCGGAGTCAGCTTGCACTTCGGCCCACAACATGTGTCCCTTTTCCGGCTAACCCACGATGCCATTCGGCCCCCTGGTGTCGAAATCCAGCAACTCGCAATGGACTTGGCCGTATACCTTCGTCACGCAGACGATCGAGCCTTGGTTGATCGTGATGACTTCCCGAAAATGCTCAAACGCCTCTGCGCCAGGTTCGCACCCAGCTTTTCCTGCAGCAGAATCCTCACTATCTATTTTCGAGATGGAGACTACTCTTTTGATGACTACGACTTGCAGTCAATGCTGGCCGCTTTCAAGTCAGTTTCAGAGCTTCGCCTCAGCGGCACGAAATTCTTGGAATCCATCCTCCAGGCGTTGTCATTCGCGCCGTTGACTTCTGAACTAGATGGATGCATCGATGCTTCCAAGCCGTTACTCCCTTTACTGCGCGTTATCAAACTCCAACGGGCTGCCATCATCGACAACTCGACATTCGCGGCTCTCACCAAACTGCTCGCTTTTCGACAAGAGCAAAACTCTGGAATAACAGAACTAACGCTCTTACCTGACTCGGCCCCCGCGGCTGTGGAACCGCAAGACCCGTGTACCATGGTAAATGCGGCTGGTCATCGCTGCGGACACGACATCAAACTATACGTGGAGCGTATTCAGAGCCTCATTCGTGACTTTAAGGTTACCGTGTCCCCCGCTGCGTAAAGGATGGGTGCCGACGGCTTCCCTATTTTCCGGAAATTATAGAATCGATTATACAGAGTAAAGATTGAGTAATATAAATAACTAGTTGTAATTAGCCTGTCAAAGGTAGATTTTTGTTTAAAGTCATAAAATTAGTTGATCCAGGTCATGTTCCCCGATTGGCTCTCGACGTCAGCCCACTAAACACGACCAGTCTCAGTCGGTAAATCCCTCGAAATCAGAACAGCGCAACGAGTCGCCATTACCAACAACTCGGCATTCGCAGCTCTCACGAAACTGCTCGCTTTCCGACAAGAACAAACTTTTGGAATAAGGAAACTGGCTTTCTCCCTTGGGGCATACAAGATGGTGGAACCGCAAGGCGAGTGGACTCTGGTGAAGCCGCTGGTCACCGCTGCGGAGATGATGTCGAACTATACAAGGAACATGTTCAGGGACTAAGTCGTGGCTTTGTGGTTACTGTGTCCCCACCTGCGTAAAGGATGGGTGTCGGCTTCCCCATTCTTCGGAATTGCTGAATTGCTGATCGTAAATAGTAAAGATTGAGTGATATAAGTATAACGCCCGTCGAAGATAGCTTCCTCCATAAAATCGACTGTTAGATCTTATGCATTATGTCTAACTGGAGGCTCTACTTGTCCTGAAATTTAACCACGTTGAAGCCTTGCCCAGTGGATCAGACTCATGCGCCGAAGCGAAGCAAGGCGGTCGTCTTGTATCGATTACCTTTTGAAATCCAGGCCGTGGATAGTACATATGGGACTCGAATATGATGCCTTGTCAAATTTAAGACGACTCTGTCTAACATGCTTCAGAAACAAGGAATCGGTTACCGGTCTAGGTGATGGCCAGGTCTTGAACTGGCTAGTCTTCCAAAGGCAGACGCCAGAACGGGATTTCGAACATCTGCACTTCGTGACGGCGGATATTTCCTAGAACTGGCCCCTGATCACGATGAGTAACGACGACAGAACTTTGCTAGGTATTTGTTCACTTGGTTCTCGTCTTATTTATAACTTTAAAAAGCTCAGAAAACCCACCTCGAGTGCGTTCCGCTGATCACAGACTCCTTTGGTATTGATCATTCTTGCCATATAACTCGAGCCCCGAATCAACGTTCCTCGCAGTCCGTTGACGTATTAGCACATTGAAGCCCTAGGTTTACGATCAAATTGCTGAGTGTCAAAGTTGGCTGCCACCACAATGAACCTAAGTTACCTGACGAACAGTGTTCGGCAGCAGCTCTTTGTTCACTCCACTCATGTCCTCTAGCGAGCCCAGCTCGATTCTACACGTAGCCTCGGGCACCAGCGACAACTCAAGTGCTTTAGCGAGGCCTCAGGATGCCATTGGCACCCTCAACGATAGCACCATGACATTCATATCAAAGATCCCAAATGAACTCCTCCACAAGATTTTCCTCACCAATGGGAATGAGAAGTATCTCAAGCTGGAGCAATATTCATTGGGCCACAGAGCGCATGCTGCTCGGGAGAACAACACGGACAACAGTCAACATGCACGAGCAGCAAGCCAGGTCTGCCGGCGATGGAGACAGGTTGCTTTGG